>ENA-OQMZ01000246-OQMZ01000246.1-human-gut-metagenome-genome-assembly--contig:-NODE-246-length-23737-cov-3.484075_pt1 | contig 23737 bp, 34 predicted proteins | sample MGYA00242621_ERZ504862 | MGnify/ENA primary metagenome ERZ504862 (study PRJEB26092, sample SAMD00036393) | human gut metagenome | host: Homo sapiens | study: EMG produced TPA metagenomics assembly of...
ACCGAGGCTGGGTGTGAAGGTCGCTGACATCACCGCCGGATATGCTCGGTACCCGCCTAAGTCCGTCACCATCTACCAAGGGACAACACCCGTCGTCGTCGGCCGGCGCTGGCGTCCAAGGAGGCCATCGACGCCCGTATCGCTCAGATCAAGGGCGAGATGGAGAACACCACCTCTGACTTCGACCGCGAGAAGCTCCAGGAGCGCCTGGCCAAGCTCTCCGGTGGCGTTGCCGTCATCAAGGTCGGCGCTGCTACCGAGTCCGAGCTCAAGGAGATCAAGCATCGTGTCGAGGACGCCCTGCAGGCTACCCGCGCTGCTGTCGAGGAGGGCATTGTCGCTGGCGGCGGCGTCGCCTTCATGGACGCTGCTCCTGCGCTCGATGCTGTCGAGATCGACGACCCCGAGGAGAAGATCGGCGTCGACATCGTCAAGAAGGCTCTGACCGCTCCGGTCGCTACCAATCGCCAAGAACGCTGGCTTTGAGGCGCTGTCGTGGTCGACAAGGTTGCCGAGCTGCCCGCCGGCCAGGGTCTCAACTCCGCCAACGGCGAGTGGGGCGACATGATCGAGATGGGCGTCCTCGACCCCGTCAAGGTCAGCCGCGTCACCCTGCAGAACGCTGCTTCTGTCGCCAGCCTGATCCTCATCACCGAGGCTACTGTCTCCGATGTGCCCAAGAACACTCAGCTTGAGGATGCTATCGCTGCTGCTACCGCTGGTCAGCAGGGCGGCGGTATGTACTAAGGCCGACAAGGTCTAGAACTCCCACCGGGAATCCGGGGGCGTGACGGGGCTTCTCTCCGGAACGTCCTCGGATCCCTGCGTTTACGGCCTTGAGGTCGGCGTGGGCGGAGATCGTGGCTGATGGGGATACGTGTCCCGGTGCTGTTTCGCGCTTTGCGCGAAAGGCGCGTTACTTTGGGATGGGTGGGGAACGTGGTTGTTGCGGCAACTGATCCCCGCCACAAATTACCCTCGGCATACTTGCGCGAAGGATTGCTCGTGCTACACTTGCAATTGCTGTTTCAGGGCGGGGTGAAATTCCCCACTGGCGGTAAATCGGGCGGTGCCAAAGGGGTGCCGTGGCGCAGACGAGGCGTCTGCGACCGAGCCGATGAGTCCGCGACCCGTGCGTGCGTTGGTTCGCATGCCGCTGAACTGGTGAGATCCCAGTACCAACGGTAGAGTCCGGATGAAAGAGGCAGGTGATCTTATGTCTGAACAGTTGCAGCATATCCATTTTGAGAACACGAATAGGTGGAGCACCAAACAGCTCGTTACCATGGCGTTGATGTGCGCCTTGGGCGCCCTGTTTATGTACGTGCAGCTGCCCATTCTTCCTTCGGCGCCGTTTTTGACCTATGACCCGTCGCTGGTGCCGGCGATGGTGTGCGGGTTTGCGTATGGTTCCGGTGCCGGTACCGCTGTTGCCGCTATGGCGATCGTTATCCATGCGCTCACCACGGGTGACTGGGTCGGCGCGCTTATGAATCTGGTTGCTACGCTGGGCTACATTCTGCCCGCGGCTATCGTCTACCAGAAGATGCATACCTATAAGGGTGCGTGATTGGCCTGGTGCTCGGTGTTATTGCCGCTACGGCGTTGTCTATGGTCGCAAACCTAACCATTGGCGTATGGTTCTGGTATGGCTCGGTCGATGTGATCGCCCCGCTCATGATTCCTGCCGTGCTGCCGTTCAACCTTATCAAGACCGTGCTTAACTCGGTGTTGACGCTTGCAGTGTACAAGGCGGTCTCCAATCTCATCACGCCTAAAAAGGACCAGGTCAAAGGCCGCGCATGATTGAGTGTCGGGGCGTTTCCTTTAGCTATGACGGTGCCGTTCCGGCACTCGACGGCGTCGATCTGAACATTGAGGATGGCGAGTTTTTCTGCATCCTCGGTGGCAATGGGTCGGGCAAGTCGACGTTTGCCAAGCATCTGAATGCACTGTTGAAGCCCGATGTGGCACGGTGCGTATCAACGGCATGGATGCGTCCGACCCCGAGCTGGTCTACGACATTCGTTCGACCGCGGGCATGGTATTCCAGAATCCCGATGACCAGCTGGTGGCAACGCTTGTCGAAGATGACGTTGCGTTTGGTCCCGAAAACCTTGGCGTGCCATCGGCGCAAATTGCACAGCGCGTACGCGAGGCGCTGAAGGGCGTGGGCCTGGTGGCTTTGAGCGCCATGAGACCCACGCGCTTTCGGGTGGCCAAAAGCAACGCGTGGCGCTTGCCGGCGTGCTTGCCATGGAGCCGCGCGTTCTCATTTTGGATGAGGCTTCCTCGATGCTCGATCCACGTGGACGCAAGGGCCTCATGAAGGCTTGCCGCGCGTTGCACGATCGCGGCATGACCATCGTGATGATTACGCACTTTATGGAAGAGGCCGCCGAGGCCGATCGTGTCGCGGTGTTTCGGGCGGGGCGCGTTGCCATGCTCGGTACGCCCGAGGAAATCTTGACGCGGGCGGACGAACTTGCTCAGCTCAACTTGGATATGCCGGCGTCGTGCTGCCTGGGTAGGACACTTCGCGCGAAGGGCGTATCCGTTTGCGCGCAGGTGCGCGAGGCGGATATGGTCGCCGAGATTGCACAGGCTTATGCCGAGCGGAGTGGGACGGACATCGCAGAGCAGTCTTCTGCATCCGATTCTCATGTGCTTGACAATGGATCACCTGCAGCTGACGGGATAGGCACGTCGGAGCCTGTTATCGAGATTTCGCATCTCTCGCATAGTTATTCGCTGAGCGCCCGCGAGCGCCGTCGCTGGCGCAAGCGCTCGACCACTGCGGACGCATCGAGCAAACAGGCCCTTTGGGGCAACGATCCAAGCAGCCCCTGGGCGCTACGTGATGTTTCGCTGACGGTGCGCCGCGGCGAGTTTCTGGGCCTGGCGGGTCATACCGGCTCGGGTAAATCGACGTTGGTTCAGCATCTCAACGGGTTGATTCGTCCGCAGGAGGGAAGCGTTTGCGCGCTGGGGCTCGACCTATCAAACAAGAAACACGCCGCCGCGGTTAAGGCCAAGGTCGGCGTGGTGTTTCAGTATCCCGAGCGTCAGCTATTTGCAGAGACCGTGGCGCAGGACGTGGCGTTTGGCCCGCGCAACCTTGGCCTGCCGCAAGACGAGGTTGCGCGCCGTGTCGCGTCATCGCTTGTGCGCGTGGGACTTGACCTTGCCGCAATAGGCGACAAGAGCCCCTTTGAGCTTTCGGGCGGCCAGCAGCGCCGCGTGGCGTTTGCCGGCGTGCTCGCCATGGAGCCCGAGGTGCTGGTGCTCGACGAGCCCATGGCGGGGCTCGATCCGGTTGCGCGCAGGGATTTTCTTGGGCTCATCAGTCGACTCCATCGCGAGGGCCTGACCGTTGTCATGGTTTCGCACAGCATGGATGACCTGGCAAATTGTTGTGACCGTATTGTTGTGATGAACGAGGCGCGGTGTTTGCCGAGGGAACGCCCGTGCAGGTTTTTGCGCACGCGAACGAGCTCAAGTCGATCGGCCTGGGCGTTCCTGCCGCCCAGCGCATGGCGCTGGCGCTCGCGCAAGCCGGTGTGCCGCTCTGCTGCGACAAGCTTTATACGGTTGAGGCGCTGGCCGACGAGCTGGCCGGCTTGCTGCTGGGCTGCGCGGACGTGCCTTTGAGGGTTCCGTGTCAGGCCGGTTCCACGGCGCCCACGCGAGAGGAGGGCTGCTAATGGAGGCGTTCTCATTTGGCAGCTACTATCCCGGGGATAGCGCGGTGCATCGCCTGGATCCGCGCACTAAGCTGCTCCTAGGTTTCGCATTTCTGATCACCGTGCTCACTGTCGGAATCTTCCGCGGGTTGGTTCCGGTCGCAATGTTTGTCGTGCTGGTCTATGTCGCAGCCCGAGTGCCGTTGCGCCGGGTCCTATCATCGATGGCACCACTGCTGGCGATTGTCGTAGTGGTCGCGGTACTCAACCTGTTTTCCGACCAGAGTGGCCGCACCCTGTGGCAGCTTGGCTTTTTGCAGGTGAGCGAGGGCTCGCTGCGTTCTGCGGCGTTTATGGCGTGCCGTCTGACCTGATGATGGCCGGCATGAGCGCCATTACACTCACCACGCCGACGCTCGACCTCACCGCGGGTTTTGAGCGCCTGCTCGCACCATTTGCGCGCGTGGGGCTTCCGGCGCACGAGCTCGGCATGATTATGGGTATCGCGCTGCGGTTTATGCCGCAATTTGCCACCGAGATGAAACAGACGGCCGATGCACAGGCAAGTCGCGGCGCGCGCGTGACGGGCGGTCCGCTCGGCGGCGTGCGCATGCTCGGCAGTGTGGCGATTCCGCTGTTCACCGGCGTGTTCCGTCATGCCGAGACGCTTTCGGCCGCCATGGATGCGCGCTGTTATCACGGTGAGCGGGGGCGCACGCGTCTGCATGCGCTTACGTTTGGCCGCGGGGATGCACTGGCCGCGGTGGCGATGGCGCTGCTGGTGATATGCGTTGTCGTTATCAATCTTCAACTCGTCTAAGCTCGATTCGAGCGCAAGAAAGGGGTCTCTATGACCGACATCGATCGCACGGCTCAGCTCGAGCGCGTCTGCTCGTATCTCAGGCGCATTCCGGCGTGGTATCTTGCCACGACCGATACGAGCGACGGGCATCAGCCTCGCGTGAGGCCGTTTTCGTTTGCCATGGTCGATGACGGCAAGCTGTGGTTTTGCACGTCGCGCGACAAGGACGTGTGGGCGGAGTTGAGCGCGAATCCCAAGTTTGAGGTATCGGGCTGGAAGCCGGGGGAGTGCTGGATCGTGTTAACCGGTGAGGCCGCGCTCGAGGACGATGCAGTCGTGAGCGACAAGGTGCGCCAGGCGGGCTTTAAGCACATGGTGGGCATTGGCGAACAACACGATAGTGCCAACGACGGCCGCCTTGCGTTCTTCTCGGTCCGCAACATCGCCGCGCGGTTCTGCGATATCGACGGCAGCGAAGAGCTCCTCGAGCTCTAATTCCCCAAATTGACTACCCATTCCAAAAAGACTGGTCAGGTGACAGGAGGAAACGTGGACGGATTGAATACGGTGCTGGAGTATCTGACGTCGGTGCCGGCGTGGTATCTGGCGACGAGCGTGGACGGGCAGCCGCATGTGCGTCCGTTCTCGTTTGCACAGATTCAGGACGGCAAGCTGTGGTTTGTGACGGCGCGCACCAAAGATGTGTGGCAGGAGCTGCTGCAAAACCAGCGCTTTGAGGCCACGAGTTGGTGGCCGGGCCATGGTTGGTTGATCCTGCGCGGGCGTGCGGGACTGGAAGACCGGGCTTCGAGCGAAATGCGCGAGGCCGGATGGAAACACCTTGAGCGCTTGAGCGAGCACTATGAGGGGCCTAACGACCCCACGCTCGTCTTCTTTAGCGTCGAGGATCCCGAGGCTTTTATCTGCAATCACGACGAATGGGTGCCGGTCGAGCTCTAGCCAGCTGGCTCATCCTAACAACTTAGTTTTCGCATGGGCGGGCCCCGTGTTGCCCGGCGCCGTAAGGAGTGCCGGTCAATACGGGCCCGCTCTATTTGTCAATTCCTTCAAGTGAATGTGTCGGGAATGTTTCAATGCATGAACATGCAAGCTATTTACGTATAAATGCATCTTTTGGTGCTAAAGTTTCAACCCACTTCATAACGACCGCTGTGAAATGCGCATCGGTGCATAAATCGCAGACAAGGAGTCTGATATGTCTTTGAAGGTTGGAATCGTCGGCGCGGCTGGATATGCCGGAGCCGAGCTCATTCGCCTCGTACTCGGCCATCCCGAGTTTGAACTTGTTGCCATTACGTCCAACGCCGATGCCGGCCAGCCGCTGTCCGCAGTGTATCCGAGCTTTGCTGGCGTGAGCGATCTGGTTTTCACCACGCATGACGCCCCCGAGCTCAAAAGCTGCAATGCGGTTTTTCTTGCCGTGCCGCACACGGCTGCCATGGCGCAGGTGCCCGCGCTCCTTGCCGCGGGCGTTTCCTGCTTTGATCTTTCGGCCGATTACCGCCTGAGCGACCCGTCCGTCTTTGAGGCATGGTATGCCGCCGAGCACACGAGCCCCGAGCTGCTCAAGACCCGCGCTTTTGGCCTGCCCGAGCTGTTCTGCCGGGACTTAGAGACCGCTGCTTCCAGCCATGCCGCCGGAAAGCCCGTTTTGGTCGCTTGCGCCGGCTGCTATCCCACCGCAACGAGCCTCGCTGCCGCTCCTGCCGTGCGTGCGGGCTGGGTGGCAGAGAACGGCCCCGTAATCGTCGATGCCATTAGTGGCGTGACGGGCGCCGGTAAGTCCTGCAACGCTCGCACCCATTTTTGTAGCGCAGACGAGAACTTAGAGGCCTATGGCGTAGGCAAACATCGTCATACGCCCGAGATTGAGCAGATCCTGGACCTGACCGATCGCGTCGTCTTTACTCCGCACTTGGCACCGCTCAGGCGCGGCCTGCTTTCCACGGTGACGATGCCGCTCGCGCCGCAGACTCTCGACACGTTGGCCCTTGAGGACGTCGTCGACCATTACAAGAAGTTCTACGCCGGTCGCACCTTTGTGCGCGTGCTCGATGCCGGCCAGCAGCCCAAGACGGCTTCGGTCGTCGGCACCAACGCTGCCAGATTGGCCTTGCGCTCAACAAGCGTGCGGGCGTGCTGGTGGCGACGGGTGCTATCGACAATTTGTGCAAGGGTGCTGCGGGCCAGGCGGTCCAGTGCGCCAACATCGTTTTTGGCTTTGACGAGCGACGAGGCTTGCCCACAGTGGCGTGCCCGGTGTAGCACATTCGATTGTTAACGATTTGGTGGTCGGGTATCGAGTTGGGCGCCGCTTTCAAGCTGGTCTAGTAGTTGCGACCGGTATGGCGTGCCAGCCGATGCCCGCTTTTTTATTTGATATAAGGAGTCGTAGGGACGATGAATACCGACCTGATTGATATCAAGATTCGCGCCGTCGAGGGCGGCGTTACGGCAGCGGCCGGCTTTAAGGCTGCAGGTATCCATGCGGGATTCCGGAAGAATCCCGAGCGCTTGGACTATGCACTCGTCGTGCCCGATAAGCCCTGTCCAGGTGCCGGCGTGTTTACGACCAACCGCTTTTGCGCGGCGCCCGTGCAGGTGAGCCGTGCCAACCTGGGCGGTGCGGACAAGGGCTATGGCATCATCGCCGGTGTTTCAATCAACTCCGGCAACGCGAACGCCGCCACGGGCGAGACCGGCCTAGCCTGTGCGCGCGAGACATGCAACATCGCGTCGCAGGTCATCGGCTGTGAACCCCAGCAGATCCTAGTTGCATCCACAGGCGTGATCGGACAGATTCTGCCGATCGACACGTTTGAGACGGCCGTTCCGTCCGCCTTCGAGGCGCTCTCCGCTCATGGTGGCGCCGATGCCGCCCGCGCTATCATGACGACTGATACACATTCCAAGGAGTATGCCGTTCGCTATCGCAGTGAGGCTGCGGGGCACGCAGGCAATGCCTATACGGTGGGCGGTATGTGCAAGGGCTCGGGCATGATCATGCCTAATATGGCCACCATGATCGCGGTCATTACTACCGATGCCCCCGTCGAGCCGGCGGCGCTCCACGCCCTGTTGCTCTCGACCGTTAAGCAGACCTTCAATAAAGTGACGGTCGATTCTGATACCTCGACCAACGACACCTGCATCATGCTTGCTTCTGGCGCTGCAGTCGCAGATGCCGAGGCCATCGTCGAGGTACTGATGCCTTTGACGAGTTGGCCTTTGCCGTGCACGAGGTGTGCGAGAGCCTGGCGCGCAACATTGCGGCCGATGGCGAGGGTGCGTCAAAGCTCGTGACGGTTAACGTCGCCGGCGCCGCCAACGACGAGGAAGCCGATATCGCCGCCCGCGCCGTCGCCAATTCGCCGCTCGTCAAGACCTGCATCGCCGGCCACGACTGCAACTGGGGCCGCGTCGCCATGGCGCTTGGCAAGTGCGGCGTGAAGTTTAATCAGGAAGACGTTTCCATCGACATGATGGGCATGCCCGTCTGTCGCGATGGTCTGACCGTTCCCTTTGACGAGGACGAGGTTCTGCGACGTTTGAGGCGCCCGAGATCGTGATCTCGGCCGACCTGGGCGCAGGCGATGCGGCAACGACCGTGTGGACCTGCGACCTCACGCACGAGTACATCTCCATCAACGGTGACTACCGTTCCTAGATTCCAGGCACGCTGCGCATCTTGCCGCGATTGCGGACGGCGGAGCACGGCACGATAACGATACGAAAGACGAGGCAGATTATGAAATTCGCACGCGATTGTCGTTCGAGCGAATCCAACGAAGCAACCGCGCAGCTGCTGTTCGAAGCGCTGCCGTGGATTAAAACCTGACCGGCAAGACGGTCGTTATCAAGTATGGCGGAGCCGCCATGGTCGATGAGCAGCTGCGCCGCGACGTGATGAGCGACATCGTTTTGCTCAAGATCATCGGTATGCGCCCCGTCATCGTGCATGGCGGCGGCAAGGCCATCAACGAGGCGCTGAGCCATTACGATATTCCCGTCGAGTTTAAGAACGGCCAGCGCGTGACCACGCCGGCGACTATGGATATCGTGCGCGAGGTGCTGGGCGGCAAGGTTAACCAGGAGCTGGTCGCCGCCATCAACCACCACGGCAACCTGGCCGTAGGCGTGTCGGGCAGCGATGCCGGCACACTCATCGCCGAGCTGCTCGACCCCGAGCTCGGTCGCGTGGGCAAAGTGACGCACGTCAACACCGACTATATCGAGCGCTTGCTCGATAGCGAGTACATTCCCGTTATCGCTACCGTCGCGGCGGGGGAGGACGGCGGATTCTTCAACATCAATGCCGACACCGCTGCCGGTGCCGTTGCGGCGGCGCTTCACGCGCATAAGGCGATTTTTTTGACCGATGTCGACGGCCTGTACAAGGATTTTAGCGACAAGGACTCGCTTATCTCCAACCTGACGCTCGACGAGGTCAACGAGATGCTCTACGGCGGAGAAGTCGACAAGGGTATGATTCCCAAGCTGCGCGCCGCCGTCGATGCGCTTGCTGCTGGCGTGTTCCGAGCCCACATCATCAACGGCACGACGCCGCACTCGCTGCTGCTGGAGTTGCTGACCGATGCTGCGTCGGTACCGTGATCCACTCCACCGAGACGGCCTACGAGTTCGATACGCATCCGCATCCGCTTTCGACGTTTGCGGCGCGTCTGACCGAGAACCTCGACGAGGTCGAGAAGCTCCAGACGGTCTAGCCGACCCGCGGTCGTCGCGTCCCTGCACCCATAGCCCTGCGCCGTACGGCGCCCAACGAAAGGCATCTCATGTCACTTGCAACTCAGCAATCACTCGAATCCCATTACGTTATGCATACCTTTGGTCGCTCGCCGGTAGAGTTTGTCGAAGGTCACGGTATGAAGCTCATCGGTGACGATGGTCGTGAGTATCTCGACTTTCTCGCTGGTATCGGTGTGTGCAGCCTTGGCCACGGCAACCCTGCAGTGCTCTCGGCGCTCGAGGCTCAGACCAAAAAGCTTCTGCATGTGTCTAACTACTTCTACATCGAGCAGCGTGGACAGGTCGCGGCGCTGCTGTCCAAGCTTGCCAACGACGACGTAGATGGTGCGTGCGTGCTGGCCGATGCCATTGCCGCCGGCGATGAGACCACGGCCGCTGCGCTCGGTGCCCCGGCTGCGGACGAGCAGGTGTGGGAGACGTTCTTTGCCAATTCTGGTGCCGAAGCCAACGAGGGCTCGATGAAGCTCGCGCGTCTGTACGCCAAGCGTGCTGGTAACGGCGGCAACACCATCGTATGCATGCGTGGCGGCTTCCACGGCCGTACGCTCGAGACCATTGCCGCCACCATGCAGGATCGGCTACAGGACAGTTTCCGTCCGCTGCCGGGTGGCTTTGTGGCCTGTACGCCCAACGATGTCGACGAACTGCGTTCGATCTTTAAGCAGCTGGGAAGCGAGGTCTGCGCCGTCATGCTCGAGCCGATTCAGGGCGAGAGCGGCGTGCACCCCATGACCGAGGAGTTTATGGCGGCGGCGCGCGACTTGGCACACGAGGTGGGCGCCGTTCTTATCGCCGACGAGGTCCAGTGTGGCATCTTCCGCTCCGGCAAGCCGTTTGCATTCCAGACCTATGGCGTGGAGCCCGACATTATGAGCCTTGCCAAGGGCATTGCCGATGGCGTGCCCATGGGTGCCGTGGTGGCAAAGAAGGAGATCGCCGACGTGTTTAAGCCGGGTGACCACGGCTCGACCTTTGGCGGTAGCTGCTTGGCTGTCGCGGCGTGCGCCGCGACGCTCTCTGCGCTCGTGCGCGGCGATTTTGCCGAGCATGTTGCAAGGTGGGTGCTTATATGGAGCAGGCGCTGGCTAAGCTTCCGCATGTGGTAGAGGTGCGTGGTCGCGGCCTGATGCTCGGCTGCGATTTGGATGATGCCGCGGGTGATGCACACGACGTCGTGGCCCGTGCATTGGGGCTGGTGCCGTGATCAACGCTACAGGCGCACATACGCTGCGCTTCCTGCCGCCGCTCGTGTGCGAAGAGGCCGACGTGGACAACCTGATCGAGATCCTGGCGGGTGTTTTGGCTTAGCGCTATTAGGCATAGCAATTTGAAGCGGGCTCCAGACCGTCACGTGCCGTTTGGCACACGATTGGGCGAACTGGAGCCCGTTTTGCTATCGATTTACCATGCCGGGATGGGCCGTGTGCAAAAAGTGGTAAATATGAGTACGGGCACTAACTTCGTAACATATAAATTAGTTGTTTTTAGACGAGTTGGGCCACATATGTCCAGTTTTGTAGTTGGCAAATTGGCTTAACTGGACTATCGATCGTCTTTCTAATGCCGGATTTGCCTTTTATGACTTCGAAAACGCTGCTACTAAAAAGGTAGCAGTACTCATATTTGGCATTTTTTGCACACGGGTATTCGCCAGGGGTCCATTTTGCCGCCCGCGCTTCACTTCGCTACTTCGCTCCTCGCGTGCTGCGCTGGAAAACGCTTCGCGTTTCCTCAGCTCCGCACTTGCGGGTTCGAATCCCATGCGATGGGCCCAAAAACGAAAGGCCCCCATAGCTGGGAGCCTATCAAATCAGTGGTGGGCGATGAGGGATGTCCGCGTGCGGCTTCGCCGCCCGCGCCCCGCTTCGGGCCTACGGCCCTCGCGCTGGCTGCGCTGGAAAACGCTTCGCGTTCCTCAGCTCCGCACCCTTGCGGGTTCGAATCCCATGTACCGGACACAAAAAAGAAAGGCCTCCATCACTGGAGGCCTAACAATTCAATGGTGGGCGATGAGGGATTCGAACCCCCAGCCTTGTGCGTGTAAAGCACCTGCGCTAACCGTTGCGCCAATCGCCCGCAGGTATTGAGTATAGCGGAAACCCTGCGTGGTTCACCGCTAATTCATAACGAAAACTAAGCGGCGACTTTAGCGCCCTTGTCCTCGTCGATAAAGAAGCGCTTGTACCAAATGAGGAACGTCAGCGTGGTATAGATCTTGCGCTGGTTGAGCGCGCGACCCTTAAAGTGATCGTCGAGCAGTTTCATGAGCGCATCGGTGTCAAAGAAATCAGCAGCCCACGGCGCGGTGAAGTATTCCTTTACGTAGTCGTAATACTTTTGCTCGCGCAGCCAGAACTTGACCGGTACGGGGAAGCCCACCTTCTTGCGCGTTGCCCACTCGTCGGGCAGCGTGCGGTTGGCAGCGTGACGCAGAACGAGCTTGCAGCCTTCTTCGTTAACACGGTAGTTGGCGGGAATGTGCTCTGCAAACTCCATGACCTTCTTGTCCAGGAACGGGACGCGAAGCTCCAGAGAATGCGCCATGCACATTTTGTCGGCCTTGAGCAGAATGTCGCCCGGCAGCCACATGTTCATATCCAGATACTGTTTCTTGGAAAGCTCGCAGCAGTTGGGAACCTGCTTGTAGTACTCGGCGCACATCTCGGCGGCGTTCTTGCCGGTGTCATAAGCGGGCTTGAGCACCTCGTCGACCTCGGAGGGATCGAACACCTTTGCCTGACCCACATACCAGCGCTCGGGAACCTCGGCGCATTTCGTCAGGAAGTTGTGGCCCTTAAAGTAGGGGAGATGCTGAACGAGTGAGCCCAGGGCGCGACGTACGCCGAGCGGCACGCGCTTCTTAAAGGTGCGCATCTCGGGGGTGTCCTCGTACCACTCATAGCCGGCAAACAGTTCGTCGGCACCCTCGCCCGAAAGGACGACGGTGACCTCCTTGGAAGCCATCTGCGCCAGATAGTACAGCGGCACGCTGGACAGGTTCGATTGCGGCTCGTCCATGTGGTACTGGATATCGGGCAGTGCATCAAAGAACTCGTCGGCGGTAATCATCTTGCGCACGTTCTTGATGCCCAGCTTGTCGGAAAGCTCGGCGGCGTAGTTGGTCTCGTTGAAGTTCTTGTAATCGAAGCCGACAGAATACGTGGTGTCGGGCATGAGACAGGCGGCAATGTAGCTGGAGTCCACACCGCCAGAAAGGAACGAGCCCACCTTAACATCGGCGATTCGGTGCGCAGCGACGCTTTCGTGCACGACCTTGTCGCACTCGTCCACGTACTCCTCGAAGGTCTTGGAGTTGTCGTCGGTGAAGTCGCAGCTCCAGTAACGCTTGATGTCCATGGTGTTGGTCGTCAGGTCATACGTAAAGCAATGCGCCGGGGCAAGCTTGAACACGCCCTTAAAGAAGGTCTCCTCCGTGGCGGGGAATTGCAGCGTCAGGTAGGGGCGCAGCGCGTCGTGGTTGACAGCCTTCTCAAACTTGGGATGGTCCAGGAAGCTCTTGATCTCGGAGCCAAACAGCAGCGAGCCATCGGATGCCTGGTAGTAATAGAACGGCTTGATACCAAAGATGTCACGAGCACCAAAGAGTTTGTTCTTGTTCTGGTCGTGAATCACGAACGCGTACATGCCGCGCAGACGGTTGACCAGGTCCTCGCCCCACTCCTCGTAACCGTGTACCAGGACCTCGGTATCAGCGTTGCAGTGGAAGGCGTAGCCGGCCGCCTCCAGCTCGGCACGAAGCTCCTGGAAGTTGTAGATCTCTCCGTTGAAGACAATCGTGACCTTGCCGTCGTCGCTCGACATGGGCTGGGCTCCAGCTTCGGAAAGATCGAGAATCGAAAGACGACGAAAACCAAGGGCAACGTTGTCGACGATATGCTGGCCGCCCATATCGGGACCACGGTGGATGATGCGATTCATCATGGCCGTGAGAACCAGCTCACTCTGTTCATCTGTACCGGTAAAACCGACAAAACCGCACATGCAAGATCCTTTCTGCTGACGGCTCAGGTGTACTGCCGCAAGGATTGCGGCAGCTGATGTCAAATAATCTTTACTATCATGCCAATCTTTTGTTTCGTGATAGGGCATAAGCGCCGAGCGAACCGAAAAAACCACGTCCCGATCTTCAGGCGAAGCGGCGGGACGTGGTTGCGAACGCTATGTTAAAGAACAGCACCCAGATTTCCTTGGTTTTACACGGGGTGAACACTGTTGCCATTTATTAGACCACGGCACAGTCCATGCAATTTTTTAGAAGGCTGTGATGCGCGCAAGGTCAGGTGCATATTAGGATGGTTGATAATACAGAATGTTTCATCGTTTCTGCCGCGGGACGCCTTCTGCCCTTTAAGGCTGAATTTAGCGAGAGAGGTCTTTGTATGTCGAGTCCGACACAAGAGAAGCTAACTCTGATGCGCTATATAGAGTTGCTCGAGGAAGATGACCTTGTTGTTTCCAGACCGAGCGCTTCGTGCGACCAGCGCATTGAGTTTGCGACTGATGACTCGCGCCAGGTGCGTCCGGCACGTTGTTTGTCTGCAAAGGCCGTGCGTTTAAGCGCGAGTACCTGCTTTCGGCAATCGCCGATGGCGCCGTGGCCTACGTTTCCGAGGTCGATTACGATGTTGATCTTCCCGCGGTGATTGTGAGCGATATTCGTCGCACGCTCGCCGTGGTGCAGATGCCTTTTATGGGCACCCGTCGGGTAAGGTGAAGGTCTGCGCCTTTACAGGCACCAAGGCAAGTCGACCTGCAGCTTTTATCTGCGCGGCATCCTCGCCAACGAGGCCAAGCTTACGGGCTGTCATCGACCCGCTCTTAATACGGGCATTGAGTTCGACGACGGCATCGAGACGGGCCCTTCCAAGCTGACGACCCCCGAATCCTTCCTGCTGCAGTCTCGCATCGCGCATGCTGCGGAGGCGGGTGCCCCGTGGCTGGTTATGGAGGCATCGAGTCAGGGCCTCAAATACGAGCGTACGGGCAAGATTGACTTTGAAGTCGGCGCCTTTACCAATATCGGCGAGGATCACATTTCGCCGATTGAGCATCCGACGCTCGAGGATTACTTTGCCAGCAAGCTCAAAATCTTCTTGCAGAGCCGTTTTGCCGTGGTCAATCTCGATATGGATAAGGTCGATCGCGTGCTCGAGGCGGCATCTCGTTGCGAACGTACGGTGACGTTCTCCCTGACCGACGAGCGTGCCGACGTGCTTGCGCTGGCGATTCGCAATGGCGACTGCGGCGTGGTGGCAACGGTGCGCACGCCCCGTTTTACGCGTGACATTGTGATTCCCACGCCGGTTAAGTTCAATGTGTCCAACGCGCTTGCCGCTATTGCCTGCGCCGAGGCCCTGGGCATTTCCGAAGAGGGTATCGTCCATGGCTTTGAGGCGTCTTCGTTCCCGGTCGTATGGAGCTCTATCCGTCCGTATCGGGTAAAATCCTGGGCATCGTCGATTTTGCACATAACGGCATGAGCCTCGAGACACTCCTGCGCGACTTGCGCGAGAACTATCCCGAGCGCGAGCTGGCGGTTGTATTTGGCGCTACGGGCGGTAAGGGTGTCGATCGACGCACCACGATGGGCATCGCCGCTGGCAAGTATGCCGACCGAATCGTGATTACCGAGGATGACCCCGGCCCCGAGGATGTCGAGGACATCTGCGCCGAGATCGCGCGCAACGTTCAAGCGCAGGGAAATGATAACTGGCAAATCGTGACTGATCGCGTTGCCGCTATCGAGACTGCCGTGCGCGAAACTGTCCGTCCTGCCGTGGTCATCGTGACCGGTAAGGGCGAGGAAGAGTGTATGCTGCGCAAGAACGGACCCGAGCCTTGTGAGCGCGACGGTTCGATTCTCAAGCGCACCCTTGCGGCGTACGACGCCTAGACCAGCCCCTTCTATGTAAACGGAGTGACCATGTCCCACAACATCCTGCCGACCGTTGCCGAGCTTTCGGGCGAGGTGCGCGAGCGTCTTGCCAAGGTCAAGTATGTCTTTACCGATCTGGACGCCACGATGCTCGCCCCCGGCTCGTGTGTACTGCGCGATAACGACGGCAATCCCTCGACCAAGCTCGTCGAGGCGGTTGTCGCGCTCGCCCGTGCCGGCATCCAGGTGGTCCCCACCTCGGGTCGCAATCGCACCATGATCCATGAGGACGCCCGCGTGCTCGGCCTCAACTCCTACATCGGCGAGATGGGCGGCCTGGTCATGTACGACCTCAAGGCCAACGACTGGGAGTACCTGACGGGCGACATGCCCTACGACCCCGCCTGCGGTCTCACGCCGCACCAGATGATCGAGCAGACCGGTGTGTGCGAGAAGATCCTTGCCCGCTGGCCGCACAAGATCGAATACCACAACGACATGTCGACCGGCTACAAGTACCGTGAGGTCACCGTCGGCATGCGCGGCGATGTGCCCGACGATGAGGTCCAGGCCATCCTGGACGAGGCCGGCTGCGGTCTGGTCTGGGCTTGCAACGGCCATCTGACTCACCTGTCCAAGCCGACGACGCTCGAGCTTAATCGCGTCGAGGACGGCCGCGCCTTCAACATCAATCCGGCGGGTCTCAACAAAGGCGTTGCCATTGCGCGCTTCTGCGAGCACCTGGGGATCGAGCTCGAGGAGACGCTTGCGCTCGGCGACTCCGAGTCCGACTTCTACATGGCCGACCATGTTGGCATGTTCTGCCTGGTCGAGAACGGTCTGACGAGCGCCGGTGCCCCGGAGTTCTTGGACGCCTGCGACAATGCCTATATTACGCGCGGCAAGATTGTCGACGGTTGGGTGGCAACGGCCGAGCTGCTGGTCGCAGCCCGTTCGTAGCGCGACGCATCACGAGTGGTCGCATTTTTCGAGAGAGAATCTGGTGAGGTAATGTCCGATATCGATAATCTGGCCGGGGACACGCGTCCGATCGGCGTGTTCGACTCGGGCCTGGGCGGCTTAACGGTCGCGCGCGCGATCGCAACGGCGCTTCCGCACGAGTCCGTCTACTATTTCGGTGACACTAAACGCTGCCCTTATGGCACCCGCACCGAGGACGAGGTTCGCTCGTTTGCGCTGCAGGCGGGCCGCTGGCTATCGAGGCACGACGTTAAGATCATGGTCATCGCCTGCAACACGGCGACCGCCGCGGCCTTGCGTCTGGCTCAGCAAGTGCTCGACGTTCCCGTGATCGGCGTGATCGCCCCGGGCGCACGCGCCGCCATCAACAGCACGCGTACGCGCCGCGTGGGCGTGCTCGCCACCAACCTCACCATTCGCTCGGGCGCCTACACGCGCGCCATCCAGGATTTGGATGCTGGTGTCGATGTGTATGGCTGTCCGGCCTCGAGCTTTGTCGAGGTCGTCGAGCACGAGCTCGCCTCGGGCGCGCACCTGCAGGAGCAGTGGCTCGAGAACGAGGATATTTTTGATACGCCAGCCGTTCGCGCGCTGGTCGGCGCCACAGTCGAGCCGCTGCACGATCGCGGCATCGATACCGTGGTGCTCGGCTGTACGCACTTCCCGCTGCTGGTGGGTCCCATCCGCCATGCGCTGGGACCGGGGTGCGCGTGGTGAGCTCCGCCGAGGAGACCACCCGCGAGCTGACCGATATCCTCACGCGCCGTGAGCAGCTGGCGGGCGATACCGCCGAGCCACAGCATCGCTTTGCCACCACGTCTGACAACATTGCCGAGTTTGCGGTGGCGGGTAGCTTTATCTTTGGCCAGCCGCTTAAAAGCATTGAGCATGTCGATATCGACGAACTCGGTTAGGCTCGCAATGTCGCCGGAGGCTTCGCCACATCTTTTGCCGAAAGGATAGTTCCATGGAATACATGCAGGTCAACCGCGCCAACGGCCGCGCCGCAAACGAGCTGCGCCCCGTTAAGCTCACCCGCGGCGTCATGAAGTACGCCCACGGCTCGTGCCTGGCGGAGTTCGGCGACACGCGCGTACTGTGCGCCGCCACCATCGGAGGAGGGTGTGCCGGGTTGGCGCAAGGGCGCCAAGGCCGGCTGGGTAACGGCGGAATATGCGATGCTGCCGGCCTCGACCGGTAAACGCTGCAAGCGCGAGCATGCCAACCGCAAGGGCCGCTCCATGGAGATCGAGCGGCTTATCGGCCGCAGCCTGCGTACCGTCGTCAACATGAAGGCGCTCGGCGAGTACACCGTTACCGTCGACTGCGATGTGATCCAGGCCGATGGCGGCACGCGTACGGCGAGCATTACCGGTGCCTGGTTGGCGCTGCACGACGCCCTTGCCATGTGGGTCGAGGCGGGAAAACTCGAGCGCATCCCGCTCACGGGCCAGGTTGCCGCCATTTCCATGGGCGTCGTCGACGGCAACACCCTGCTCGACTTGGATTATTCCGAGGACAGCCACGCCGAGGTCGACATGAACTTCGTCGCCACCGATTCCGGTGAGATGATCGAACTCCAGGGTACCGGCGAGCAGGCGCCTTCGATCGCAAGCGTCTCAACGCCCTACTCGACCTGGGTGACAAGGGTATCGCCGAGCTCATCGAGCTTCAGCGCCAAGCCCTCGCCTAACCTGCCAAAAAGGGACAGGTTTATTTTGGCAGGTTTTATCTGGGAAAACGTCGAAGTATAAGACTGCCGTTGATTGAGACGGGAGAGAGGCCGAAGTCCTCGTCGTCCTCAACTCGGCATTGCTATAGAGACAAAGGAGGCCAGCTATGGCACTTGAGAAGATTGACATCGACACTCTCGACCCGGCGGCGACCATCGTCGTGGCAACCGGCAACGCCATAAGCTCACCGAGATCGAGCCATTTTGGGCAAGGTCATGCCCGAGGTGCGCTTTGTGGCGCTCGGTCAGCTGGGCGATTTTGAGGACCCCGAGGAAAACGGCACGACGTTTTTGGAGAACGCCATCATCAAGGCGCAGGCTGCCGTTGAGGAGACGGGCCTTATGGCCATCGCCGACGATTCTGGCTTGGTCGTCGACGCGCTGGACGGCGAGCCGGGCGTGTATAGCGCGCGCTATGCGGGCGTGCATGGCGACGATGCCGCCAACAACGCCAAGCTTCTCGTTAACCTGGAAGGCGTGGCAGACGAGGATCGTACCGCGCGCTTTATGAGCGTCGTCGCGCTTATCGATACGGACGGCCTGGTCACCTATGGCGAGGGCGCCTGCGAGGGCGTTATCGCGCACGAGGCCGCGGCGATCACGGCTTTGGCTACGACCCGCTGTTCCTGCCGGTCGATACGCCGGGCAAGACCATGGCCGAGCTCACGACGGACGAGAAGAACGCCATCAGCATCGTTTCCATGCGCTCGAGCATCTGTCCGCTAAGCTGACGGGCGAGGAGTAGGCCGTGCGTGCGGTGGTACAGCGCGTGCTCAACGCCGGCGTGACAGTCGACGGCGAGTGCGTGGGCCGTATTGGACGCGGCTACCTGGTGCTGCTGGGCGTGGGCCACGGCGACACACGCGCCGAAGCCGACAAGCTGTGGGGCAAGCTCCGCGGGCTGCGTATCAACGAGGATGAGAACGGCAAGACCAACTTGGCGCTGGCGGATGTCGACGGCGAGGTGCTCGTGGTGTCGCAGTTCACGCTGTTTGCCGACTGCCGCCACGGCCGCCGTCCGTCGTTTACGGACGCCGGCGCGCCCGATGTCGCTAACGAACTTTACGAGTACTTTCTGACACTCGTCGCTCAGGACGTTGAGCATGTGGCGCACGGTATCTTTGGCGCCGATATGAAGGTCGACCTGGTCAACGACGGTCCGTTCACCATCGTCCTCGACACCGATAGTCTGTAAGTAGTCAATTTGGGACCGGGCTTTTTTAGCTGCTTGCGTATGGCTGCAACAGGGTGCTATAGTATTAGAGTTTTGTCTATCTTAGGGGTATTATCCCCTTTTTGAATTGCACCCTCTGGAGGCCCTATTCATGGAAGAGATGGAAGTCAATCACGTCGACGACATCCACGAGAAGCTGACCGATATGGTGGGCGATCGCGTCAAGGTTAAGGCCAACATGGGCCGTACCCGCGTCATCGAGCGCATGGGCACCATCAAGAGCGTCCACCCCGCTGTCTTTATCGTTGAGGTTGACGAGCGTCGCGGCCGCAAATCGCGTCAGTCCTACCAGTACATCGATGTCCTTACCGGCCAGGTCGAACTGTTCGACCCCGAGAGCGGCGAACATATCTTTACCCCGCTCGGCAACCAGCTCGAGGAGCACTAACGGTGACCGATCGGTCCCTCATCCTTACCGCGCCGGCAAAGATTAACCTCTATCTGGGGGTTCATACCGAGCGCGACGCCCGCGGCTATCACAGTCGATTCCCTGATGGCAGCCGTCGGTCTAGCCGATGCCGTGACGGTCACGCCGGCGCAGGCGTTGACCGTCCAGACGGTTCCGGCATCCGATTTTCCCATGCAAAAAAATACGGCCTATCGGGCGGCAATCGCTATGGCCGAGCGTTACGGTCGCGATGCAACGTGTGCGTGACGATCGAAAAGCGTATCCCGCTGTGCGCCGGCCTGGGAGGCCCCTCGACGGATGCCGCTGCGGTCATCGTTGCCTTGGCCGAGCTGTGGGGTATCGACCGTGCCGACCCCGCGCTCGATGACATCGCTCGCGGTATCGGCGCCGACGTGCCGTTCTTTTTGCACACGAGTCCCGCACTCTACGTCGGCGGGGGAGATGTGCTGGCCACTGAGTATCCTGTGCTTCCGGCGACACCTGTCGTATTGGTCAAACCGCACGAGACGAGCGTTTCAACGGTTGAAGCGTATCGACGATTTGATGAGAGCCCGGTGCCCGCGGAAAAACCCGATGCGATTGCTTCTGTCTTACGCGCCGGCGATGCCGAGGCGGCATATGCGCTCGTTCATAACAATCTGGCGTCATATCCGCGCAGATGGAGCCGCGGATCCAGGCGGTTCTCGACTGGCTGCGCGCACAGGAGGGAACCGTTGCCGTGGACGTGTGCGGTTCGGGTGCCTGCTCGTTTGCCATTTGTGATACCGTCGCTGCAGCAGCCCATCTTGCGGGAGCTGCCCAGCAAAATGGCTGGTGGGCCTGCACGACTGAGCTTATTCCCAACACGGTTCAAATCGACGCGCCAAAGAAATAAAAATTTCTCTAGCACGCGGCGAAAATCTTTGTTACTATAGTCGAGCTAACGGGTTGTGGCTCAGTTTGGTAGAGCACTGCGTTCGGGACGCAGGGGTCGCTGGTTCAAATCCAGTCAACCCGACCAGAGCATGAGGAGGGACCGCTTCTTGCGGTCCCTTTTTTTAGCTATTGTTGTGATACCGCGGCACCCGCGGTATACTCATTCGAGCTTGTCTCGCTGTATTGTGGAGGTCTACATGTTTGGACTGAGGGCTCCTGAGCTCATCATTATTCTCATCGTTGTCTTGATCATCTTCGGGCCTAAGAACCTGCCGAAGCTCGGCAAGTCTCTCGGCTCTACCGTCAAGAATATCCGCGAGGGTATGGAGGGCGACGATAAGGCGAAACCAAGCAGGCCGAGGACGTTGTGGTCGAGGAGTCCAAGGAGGACAAGGAGATCGCAGAGCTCGAGGCCAAGCTCGCTGCTGCCAAGAAAAAGCAGGCAGAGGACAGCGACGCGGACGCAGAGTAGTCCCATCCCTTTGGGGTGAGCACCTGACCGGCTTGCCCGCAGGCTAGCCGGTCTTTTTCGTTTTGTTGACAGTTGATCGTTACATCATAGTTGGGGAGATATCCGTATGGACGCAAGCCAGATCGTACTGACCGCTGAGGGCCGCCAGAAGCTCGTCGAGGAGCTCGCTTGGCGTGAGGGCGATTACGCCAAGGAGATCGTCGAGGACATCAAGGAAGCCCGCGCGTTCGGCGACCTTTCGGAGAACTCCGAGTACGATGCCGCCAAGGACAAGCAGGCCCAGAATGCTGCTCGCATTGCCGAGATTCAGGCCATCCTCGCCAACGCTCAGGTTGCTGCCACCACGGGCGATCTGACCGTCTCCATCGGTTCCACCGTTTCTCTGATCGATCCCAACGGTGAGGTCATGGAAGTCACGCTCGTCGGTACCACCGAGACCAACTCGCTCGAGCACAAGATCTCCAACGAGTCTCCGGTCGGTCACGCCATCATCGGTCACGGCGAGGGCGACTCCGTTGAGGTCGTTACGCCTTCTGGCAAGACTCGCGTCTACACCATCGCCAAGATCGCACGCTAGACCACGGTCCCGCGTAAAGGTATGTTTTCGCTCCCTGGGACCGAATCCTGGGGAGCGTTTTAGTTTGAGGAGCTAACTTATGGCAGAGAACCAGAACGTCGCCGATCAGGCTCGACGCTCAACGACGAGCGCGCCACGCGTCTGGCAAAGCGCGCCGCCCTGTTCGAGGTGGGCCAGAACCCCTATCCCGAGCACTCCGAGATCGAGGACTATGTCGTCGACATTGAGGCCAAATATGCCGATCTTGCCGATGGCGAGGATACTGAGGACGTCGTGAAGATCGGCGGCCGCGTGGTCGCCAAGCGCGGTCAGGGCAAGATCATGTTTATCGTCGTGCGCGACGCTACCGCCGAGATTCAGCTGTTCTGCCGCATCAACGACATGGACGAGGCAGCTTGGAATACGCTCAAGGCTCTCGACCTTGGCGATATCCTGGGCGTGACCGGCGCGGTTGTTCGCACCAAGCGCGGCCAGCTCTCCGTTGCCCCCAAGAGCGCGACGCTGCTCTCCAAGGCCGTTCGCCCGCTGCCCGAGAAGTTCCACGGCCTCTCCGACAAGGAGACCCGCTATCGTCAGCGCTATGTCGACCTGATTGCCAACGACGATGTTCGCGAGACCTTCCGCAAGCGCTCGCAGATTCTCTCCACCTTCCGCCGCTTCATGGAATCTGACGGCTACATGGAGGTCGAGACCCCCATCCTGCAGACCATTCAGGGCGGCGCTACGGCCAAGCCGTTCATCACGCACTTCAACGCGCTCGATCAGGAGTGCTACCTGCGCATTGCTACCGAGCTGCACCTCAAGCGCTGCATCGTCGGTGGCTTTGAGCGCGTCTTCGAGATCGGCCGCATCTTCCGCAACGAGGGTATGGACCTCACCCACAACCCCGAGTTCACCACGATGGAGGCCTATCGTGCCTTCTCCGATCTCGAGGGCATGAAGGCACTCGCCCAGGGTGTCATCAAGGCTGCCAACAAGGCCATCGGCAACCCCGAGGTCATTGAGTACCAGGTCAGACCATCGATCTTTCCGGTGAGTGGGCAAGCCGTCCCATGACCGACATCGTCTCGGACGTGCTCGGCAAGCAGGTCACCATCGACACGCCGGTCGAGGAGCTTGCCGCCGCCGCACGCGAGAAGGGCCTGGAGATTAAGCCCGAGTGGACTGCTGGAAGATCATCGCCGAGATTTACGATGAGCTGGGCGAGGACACCATCGTCAACCCGACCTTCGTATGCGATTACCCCATCGAGGTCAGCCCGCTTGCCAAGCGTTTTGAGGACGATCCGCGCCTGACGCACCGCTTTGAGCTGGTCATCGCCGGCCACGAGTACGCCAACGCATTCTCCGAGCTCAACGACCCGGTCGACCAGGCCGAGCGCTTTGCTGCCAGATGGCTGAGAAGGCCGGCGGCGACGACGAGGCCATGGAGTACGACGAGGACTACGTGCGCGCCCTCGAGTACGGTATGCCTCCCGCGGGCGGCATTGGCATCGGTATCGACCGCGTGGTCATGCTGCTCACCAACCAGGCCTCCATTCGCGACGTCCTGCTGTTCCCGCACATGAAGCCCGAGAAGGGTTTCCAGTCCGGTGCCGCTGCCGCCAAGCTGCAGAGGCCGGCAACGCCGAAAGCCCGTTCGTCAAGCCGCTCAAGCCCACGCTCGATTACTCCAAGATCGCCGTTGAGCCGCTGTTCGAGGAGTTCGTCGACTTCGATACCTTCTCCAAGAGCGATTTCCGCGCCGTGAAGGTTAAGGCGTGCGAGGCCGTCAGGAAGTCCAAGAAGCTGCTGAACTTTACGCTCGACGACGGCACCGGCACCGACCGCACCATCCTCTCCGGCATCCATGGCTACTATGAGCCGAGGACCTGGTCGGCAAGACCTTGCTCGCCATCACCAATCTGCCTCCGCGCAAGATGATGGGTATTCCCAGCTGCGGTATGCTGATCAGCGCCATCCACGAGGAGGAGGGCGAGGAGCGCCTCAACCTGATTCAGCTCGACGCTTCCATCCCCGCCGGCGCAAAGATGTACTAACTAGTTACGCGGTTTTACCAAACCGCGTAACGGCTCGACGCTGCGCGGGCCGCATTTGGACAATCTGACGTTCAAACTTCAAGGGCGCGACCAGAAAGGTCGGCGCCCTTTCGTTTCACGTCACCTTGTCACAAATGCGGCCCGCTCGCTGACTTTTGCTCAACCTATGGTGTCATCTCGCCCCCAAAAGGACCTTGCTCGCTCTGG
>ENA-OQMZ01000248-OQMZ01000248.1-human-gut-metagenome-genome-assembly--contig:-NODE-248-length-23531-cov-3.387840_pt1 | contig 23531 bp, 25 predicted proteins | sample MGYA00242621_ERZ504862 | MGnify/ENA primary metagenome ERZ504862 (study PRJEB26092, sample SAMD00036393) | human gut metagenome | host: Homo sapiens | study: EMG produced TPA metagenomics assembly of...
CGGGCGGCGGCGTGTCCACTGCGGCCATCCAGCTCGCCCATGCCGCCGGTCTGGAGGTGTCGTCACCTCGCGCGACGCGGACAAGCGCTCCAAGGCGCTGAACTTGGCGCGAACGCCGCGCTGGAGATCGGTGCCCGCCTGCCGCGCAAGGTCGATGCGGTGATCGAATCCGTGGGGGCGGCCACATGGGGCCATTCGGTGCGGTCGGTGCGTCCCGGCGGCACCATCGCCATCTGCGGCGCCACCACCGGCGACCAGCCCGGTGCGGAGCTCACGCGACTGTTCTTCCAGGACATTCGCGTGCAGGGCTGCACCATGGGTTCGCGCGAGGATTTCGCCCGGCTGCTGCGCTTCGTGGAGCACGCCGACCTGCATCCGGTGATCGATTCCGTGGTCAGCGGGTTGGACGCCGCCCCCGAGGCGTTCGCCAGAATGATCGCCGGCGACATGTTCGGCAAGATCGTTATTGAGCTGTAAGCCTCACAGAATTATGTATTGAGAACGATTCGCTGCGTGGCTTAACTCCGCTATCAGGAGTACAGTGGGCCTTATTCTCAATAACTAGGGAGTAAATGATAATGGCAAATGAATCCAAGCCCGAAGTCGCGGTGGTCATGGGATCGGCCAGCGACTGGGAGACCATGAAGCGCGCCTGCGATATTCTCGACCAGTTCGGCGTCGCCTACCACAAGCAGGTCATCTCCGCGCACCGCACGCCCGAGCTCATGGCCGAGTTCGCGCACAACGCCCCGCGCCAATGGCCTGAAGGTCATTATCGCCGGTGCCGGCGGTGCCGCCCACCTGCCGGGCATGATCGCCGCGCAGACCACACTGCCCGTAATCGGCGTGCCCGTGCGCTCCCACGCCCTGTCCGGCTGGGATTCGCTGCTGTCCATCGTGCAGATGCCTGGCGGCATCCCGGTGGCCACCACCGCCGTCGGCAACTCCCGGTGCCACCAACGCCGGCCTGCTCGCCGTGCAGATGCTCTCCGCCTTCGAGCCGGAACTGGCCGACAAGCTTGAGGATTACCGTAACGAACTGAAGGAAAAGGTGGCCGAATCCAATGCCCAGCTTGTCTGAAGAAACGGGCGGCCGCGTCTCCATGCTGATGCCGGGCTCGACCATCGGCATCATCGGCGGCGGCCAGCTCGGCCGCATGATGCTCTGCTCCGCCCGCTACATGGGCTTCCGCGTCGGCGTGCTTGACCCAACGCCGAACTGCCCGACCGGTCAGGTGGCCGACTTCCAGATCACCGCCGAGTACGATGACAAAACCGCCATCCATGATCTGGCCGTGCAGTCCGACGTGCTCACCTACGAGTTCGAGAACGTGGACGCCGGCGCCATCGACGAGGTGCGCGGCATCACCGCCACCCCGCAGCACCGACTTGCTGCGCGTGACCCAGCACCGCGTGCGCGAGAAGCAGTTCATCAACGACCACGGCACCGCCACCGCACCGTGGCGCGCTGTCAACAACTTCGATGAGCTTGACGCCGCATTGGGTGATATTCATTATCCGGCCGTGCTGAAGACCGTGTCCGGCGGCTACGACGGCCACGGTCAGCTCGTGCTGCGTTCCGACGCCGACTTGGAGAAGATCCGCTCCCGCTCCGACCGTGGTGGTGGCTTCCCGCCGAGCATCCTGGAAGCTTCGTCGACTTCGCATTCGAGGCTTCGATTCTGGTCTCCGGCAACGGCAAGGACTTCGTCACCTTCCCGATTGTGCGTAACGAGCACCGCAACAACATCCTGCATATGACCATCGCCCCCGCCGAGGTGTCCGAACATGTGGCTCGCGAAGCGCATGAACTGGCGATTCGCCTGGCCAAGGGCTTCGAACTGGCTGGCACGCTGGCCATCGAACTGTTCATCACCAAGGACGATCAGGTCATCGTCAACGAGCTCGCCCCGCGCCCGCACAACTCCGGCCACTACACCATCGAGGCCTGCTCGATGGACCAGTTCGACGCCACATCCGCGGCATCGCCGGCTGGCCTCTGCCCAAGCCCAAGCTGCTCTCGCCGGCCGTGATGGTCAACGTACTTGGCCAGCATGTGGAACCGACGCGCGCGCTGATCGCCACCCACCCGGAGTGGAATGTGCACGACTACGGCAAGGCCGAAGTGCGCCACGACCGCAAGATGGGCCACATCACCGTGCTCACCGAGACCCGGCCAAGACGGTCGCTGACCTTGAGGCCACCGGCTGCTGGGACGACCTGAAAAAGAAGGCGTGACCTTACCGATGGTTGAACATATCGAACGCCAGACCAAGCAGAAGGACGCGATTCGCGCCGCCTTGGCCGACTGCGAGGAGTTCATCTCCGCTCAGGACCTGCACCGCAGGCTGGAGGACGAAGGCTCGAAAATCGGCTTGGCCACCGTATACCGCCAGCTCAACGCCTTGGCCGATGCCGGTGCCGCCGACACGATCCGCCTGGACGGCCAGCAGCTGTTCCGCCTATGCGGCGACGACGGACATCACCACCACTTGGTGTGCAGGCGGTGCGGCAAAACCGTGGAAATCGACCCGCCCAGCGAGGCTTGGCTGCGCAAAGTGGCCGACGGCCACGGCTTCACCGTTGAATCCCACACCTTGGAGGTCTTCGGACTGTGCTCTGATTGCCAAAAGGAGCAGAAAGCGCAGAAGGCTCAGAAAGCAGTGAGCGAATAACAAATGGGATCGGCTTCAAAGCCGATCCCATTTGTTATTCCGCTGCTATTCCACTGACTTCAGCGCGCCGAGCATGCTGTTTCTTTGAGGTCGTGTTCTGCACGATGCCTTTCACGCCGTCCAGCTTCATGAGCTTGGCGCTGCGCGACTCCACATTGGAGGTCTCGTGGTTCTTGAGCCGCACCATATAGGCGTTCGACTGGTGCTGCTCGCCGAACACGTGCTTATAGCCACCCGAAGTCATGAACATGAAATGCCCGAAGTAGGGAAGCCGCTTGTCACGCAGCTTGCGTTTGGCCGCTACCCAGGCCGGTACACGGTGCTCGCCCAGGCCAGCAGGAACGCCGCCAGGGTGATGGCAGGGTGGAACGCCAGCATGACACGCCGATGTAAATGCAAATGATAATAATTCTCAATATATGTTATTCTGTCGTGTTGGTGGCTGGGCGATGATGCAGCAACAGCAGCATCGCCCAGCCGTTCGGCTAATTAGAGAGGAAAACCCAATCATGTCCATCATGTCCAACGCCAAGCGCGCGCTCGCCATCGCGGCCGCCGCGGCGACCCTGCTCTCGATGGCCGCCTGCGGTTCCAGCAACGCCGCCAGCGGCAAGTCCGATTCCAGCGGCGCCGCGTCTTCCGGCAAGATCGAGGTCGTCGCTCCATCAACCAGTGGGGTTCCGTGGCCGAAGACCTCGGCGGCAGCAACGTCGAAGTCACCAACATCATGACCAAGACCAACGTCGAGGCGCACGATTACGAGCCCACCAGCCAGGATGTCGCCAAGTTCGGCACCGCCAAGGTAGCCGTAGCCAACGGCGCCGATTACGACCCGTGGGCCACCAAGCCGCCCAGCCGACCAAGGCCACGCTGGTCACCGCCGCCGAAACCGCCGGCATCAAGGAAGGCGACAACCCGCACGTCTGGTTCTCCGCCAAGGTGCGTTCCAACACCGCCGACGCCATCACCGCCGCTACCAGAAGGCCGACCCGAGCCACAAGGACGACTACGCCAAGCTCAACAAAGAATGGCACGCCAAGGAAGACCAGCTTGAGTCCAAGATCAAGGAGACTTCCGCCAAGACCGAGGGCCTGCCGTACGCCGCCACCGAATCCGTGGCTGGTACCTGGCCGACGACCTCAAGATGACCGACGCCACTCCGAAGGGCTACGCCCAGGCCTCCGCCAACGAGAGCGAGCCGACCCCGGCCGACATCAAGGACTTCCAGGACACCCTGAAGGCCGGCTTCATCAAGATGTTCGTCTTCAACAGCCAGGAAGCAAACTCCACTATTGACCAGATCACCGGTGCCGCCAAGGACGCCAACGTGCCGATCGTGGAGCTCGCCGAGCAGATGCCGAAGCAGTACACCAACCTGCTCGACTGGATGAGCGCACTGGTCGACCAGTTCGCCGCCGCCGTGAAGTAATGCGGCAGTAGCCGTCAATCCGCAACAGCGATAAGGGGAATAATCAAGTCAGATAGCGAGGCGTTGTCTAGGGGAGAACAGAACACTTCGCTATCAGGGATAGGCTCCTTATATATCAGGGTGCTTCGGGGATGTCCCGAGGCACCCTTTGCGTTAGGGTGAATAGTTAGGAAACGGTAAGAAAAATAGTGGAACTATGGATTTTCCAAGGTTCAGCGGCAACAATATGCCCTTGAAAAGTCACATACGGAAACAGGCGAATGAGCGAGAACACTAGTAATACCACCACAAGTGAAACCCCATTTCAAGCTTTGGGCCAAAAAGGTCGAAGCCAATGAAGTCACGCCCCAACACCCCCACAAGCCCTTCCCCGGCTGGGTGTACGGCGTGCTCTTCGTTATCTTCGACATCATTGTCGTGACGGCGCTCGAAGTGGGCGTTTCGTCCAGCTCCACCCGTGTGCAGCTGTCCAGTCCGATCGTCGGATTCGGCTTCGTGAGCAAGATGTGGACCGACGGCAATTTCGTATTCGTGCTCAACGTGATACTTGTCGCGTTGCTGTACCTCATGTTGCTGATGCTGTTCAACCGGTTCTGGACGGCAAGCATCGTGATTCTCGCGGTCGGAATCATCGTGGCCGCCATCGAACATTTCAAGGTCGAGATCCGTTACGAGGCCATTCTGCCCGCCGATCTAGGCTTCCTTGGCTCGAACACCGGCAACATGCTCACCTTCATTCCGGCCGGTGCGCATGTGACCATCCTCGTGGCACTCGGCGCGTTCGCCGTACTGCTCGCGCTGATTCTGGTGCTGCGTCATTTCGATGGGCGCAAAGGTCGCATGATTCGTACGGATAACCTGAGCCTGAACCTCACCTCCCGTCTGATTCTTCTGCTGCTGCCGATTCTGGTGTTCGCGTTGTACTGCATTCATGTGAGCACCACCGATTCGCTGGCCAACAAGTTCTCCCGCGCCTTGGGAGACACGCCATCCATGTGGGATTCCGTGTATGACGCGCAGCGCAATGGTCCGCTCGTGGCCTTCACCCGCCAGCTCAACCCGAAGATCATGGACAAGCCGAGCAACTACTCCGAGGAGACCATGAAGAAGGTCGCCGCTCGCTATCAGAAGGAAGCGGAGACAATCAACGCCTCCCGCACCAACAACCTCACTGATTCGACAGTGGTGTACGTGTTGTCCGAATCCTTCTCTGACCCGAGCCGCGTGCCGGGACTGAAGACCAATAAGGATTCGATGCCCAACATCCGCAAGATCAAGGCGGGCACCACCTCCGGCCTGATGCTCTCCTCCGGCTACGGCGGAGGTACGGCCAATCTCGAATACATGGGACTTTCCGGCCTGAGCATGGCCAATTTCGAGTCCTCCCTGTCCAGCCCGTACCAGCAGCTGGTCCCGAGCCAGCATTGGACTCCCACCATCAACCAGCTGTGGGGCGCGCCCGTCAACTCGCTCGGCTACCACTCGTACGAATCCAGCATGTACTCGCGTGCCACGAACTACAAGAAGTTCGGCTTCTCGCACTTCTACACGTTGACCGGTCCGGACGTGATCAAGTATCAGGACAAGATCGACGAGTCGCCGTACGTCTCTGATAAGTCTTCCTATGATTCTGCGTTGGAAGGCATCAAGTCCGGCAAGACGAACAAGTTCATTCAGATCATTACCATGCAGAATCACATGCCCTACCACGAGTGGTATGAGAATAACGACTACACCGCCGAATCCACCACGGGTACGCCGCTGGGTGATGATGAACAGCAGTCGATTGAGACCTATCAAAAGGGTGTGGAGATTACCGATCAGGCCACTCAGGAGTTCCTGAATGAACTGGATGCGCTGGATAAGCCCGTCACCGTGGTGTTCTATGGCGACCACTTGCCGGGCATCTACTCGTCCGCCAGCGAGGATGACAACAACTCCTTGGCCCTGCACCTGACCGATTACTTCATCTGGTCGAATAAGGCTTCCAGCTCCCAAGGCAATAAGGCAAGCGATGCAGCCTACTCCTCGCCGAACTTCTTCGTGGCGCAGGCCGCCGATCACATGAACGCCAAGGTCAGCCCGTATCTGGCGTTCCTGACCGAAATGCATTCCAAGATCGCCGCCATGGAACCGCCTGTGGTCAACAAGATCCAAGGCTGGGATCGTATCCCCGAAGGCCAGAACATCTATCTTGATCAGAACGGCAACCCGATGTCCACCGATGACTTCGACAAGGAAACCAAGCAGTTGCTTGCCGACTACAAGCTCATCCAATACGACATCACCGCCGGCAAAAACTACCTCAAAGACACGGACTTTATGACGCTGCCGTAAAGCAGACAGCCTAGTAGGCTGTCTGTAGGCAGCGTGCGAGCCGACAGACGAGCCAGCAAGGCGCGGGGCGTAGCCCGTCCAAAATTGCAGTAGCGCTGCCGTAAAGCAGGGGGTGCTTTCATGACGAACCAGACTTTCGAACAACTGAAGAAGACTTACGAATCCGGTCGTACCCGGCCGCTGGCATGGCGCCGCGCGCAGCTGAACGCACTACGCCGTCTGGTTACGGAGAACCGTGATGCCTTTGTCTCCTCGGCTATGGCTGACTTGGGCAAGCCCGCGGCTGAAACCGTGCTCATGGAACTGAACCTGGTGGCTGGTGAAGCACAGTTCGTGCGCAATCGTCTGAGCCTTTGGACCGCCCGGCATCCCAAAGCGATGCATTGGATGTTGCAGCCGGCTGCCGGATGGACGATTGCCGAGCCCAAAGGCGTGGTGCTCATCATTTCACCGTGGAATTATCCGGTGCTGCTGGCCTTGGAACCAATGCTGATGCGCTCGCTGCCGGTAACGCCGTCTGCTTGAAACCGTCCGAGCTTTCACCGAATACGTCCAAGCTCCTTGCTGAGTTGGTGCCGCAATACCTTGACTCCGAGGCCGTGCGCGTGGTCGAAGGCGGGCCCAAGGAAACCGGCGAACTGCTGAAATGCCCGTTCAACCACATCTTCTATACCGGTGGCGGCCACGTCGGCAAAATCGTCATGCGCGCGGCGGCCGAGCATCTGACGCCGGTCACGCTGGAACTCGGCGGCAAGTCGCCATGCTTTGTGGATCGCACTGCGGACATCAATGTGGCTGCACGCCGCATTGCGTGGGGCAAATTCACCAATGCCGGGCAGACTTGCGTGGCACCCGACTATGTGCTCGCCACGCCGGATGTGGCCGAGGCTCTGGCCGAGCGCATCGCCGTAGCCATCACCGAATTCTATGGCGAAGATCCGAAGGCCTCGCCTGATTTTGGTCGTATTATCAACGATCGTCATTTTGAACGACTGTGCAAGCTATTGCCGGTCGGCACCGTGCCGCCTGAGGAGCCGAGCTCGCCGCTGGTGCAGGTGGCATCGGCGGTAGGCGCGGCCATGGATATGGTTGGGCGGCGCTTCAATGCCGTGACTACTGGGCGCGGTGGCGCGGGGGAGATGGCCGGCAGCGCGAACAATGCGGCGAAGCCGACGGCCGGTTCGAATATGGCAGCCGCTGATGATGGTGCGACTGCCTCGGCCGCTGTTGAGCCGAGCGAGATTCACAAGGTGCCCGGCGTGTTCGACCTGGCCGGTCGAATCGTTTGCGGCGGCAAGGTCGATCGTGCCGCCCGGTATATCGCGCCTACCGTGCTGTACGGTACGTCGCCAGATGCGCCAGTAATGAAGGAGGAGATTTTCGGGCCGATTCTGCCGATTCTGGTGGTCGAGGATGCCGAGTCCGCAATCCGATTCATCAACAAGCGGTCCCGGCCGTTGGCTGCATATGTGTTCTCGCGCGATCACGAGGTTCGGCTGACTTTCGAACGTCAGACCAGCTCCGGAGCCTTGGGATATTCGCTGCCGTTGGGGCCATCTGCTGTCCAGCCGGTTGCCGTTCGGTGGCGTGGGCGCGTCCGGCATCGGCACCTACCACGGCAAAGCAGGCTTCCTCACCTTCAGCCACGTCAAAACCGTGGTTACCAAGCCGCAGTTCCCCGACACTCTGCGCCTCGTGTACCCGCCCTTCAATGAAGCCAAGGCCAAACTGTTCGACATCATCGCCAAATTCAGCTAGCGTGATATCGCTCGCTGATATTGGGTGATGGCGTTGTCATAGTGACGTTCGCTGTCCCGGTAATTACGTCAATCGATTGATTCGTGTACCGGGCCAGATTTTTCTGTCCTAGTATTTGATTTCGGGTCATTTTTGCTTACCGGGACAAAACTGACGCCGGAAGTATCGTCCGCGTATTACGAAAATGGCGGAATAGTGCGGTTTCGTATGGAAGGGAATTTCAAATATTCCTATATTCGAGGGGTTCAGCTGTCCTGGTTTGCGAAAAAGAGCCGAAATCGGCTACCGGGACAGAAAAATCTGGCCCGGTAGCCACGTCAATCGATTGACATGTCTGCCAGGCCAAAAATATGCAGCAGATGCGCCGCTTCTGTTACTTCAGGGCTTTGAAGCCGATGTCGTGGCGGTAAAACAGTCCGCGCAGCTCGAGCTTGTCGATGATTGCGTAGACCTTGTCCTGGGCGGACTTGATGTCCGGAGCGGAGGTTTCGACGAGCAGCACGCGGCCAGAGTTGGCCACAAGGTTACCGTGCTCGTCAGAGGCGACACCGGCGTAGTAGACGTGCGAATCCTCGTCGACTTCGATTTCGGGCACACGGGCACCCTTGATGACGTTCTCCGGGTAGCCGTTGGAGGCGATGACCACGCCGAGGGTGGCGTTGGACTCATCCCAGGTGAATTCGGGGGTTTCGCCGTCGAGAATGGCGGAGATGCCGGCACCGAGGTCGGAGGTGAGCTTCGGGAGCACGACTTCGGTTTCCGGGTCGCCGAAGCGGGCGTTGAATTCGATGACCTTCGGGCCGTCGGCGGTGGCGATCAGACCGGCGTACAGGATGCCGGTGAATGGCGTACCTTCCTCGGCCATGCCTTCGACGGTGGGGCGCACGATTTTCTCGATGGCCTCGTCGACCACGGACTGCGGAATCTGCGGCACCGGGCTGTAGGCACCCATGCCACCGGTGTTCGGACCCTCGTCGCCATCGTGGGCGCGCTTGTGATCCTGGGAGATGGGCATCGGCCAGAAATCGGTGCCGTTGACAAAGCTCATCAGGGAGAATTCCTGGCCGTCCAGGAAGTCCTCGATAACGACCTTGGCACCGGCGGAGCCGAAGCGATGGTCGATGAAGATGTCTTCAAGCGCACGCTGGGCGGTGTGCTCGTCCATGGCCACGGTCACGCCCTTGCCTGCCGCCAGACCGTCGGCCTTGATGACAATCGGGGCACCGTGCTCGTGTACGTAGTCCTGCGCCATCTCGAGATCGCTGAAGGTCTTGTATTGGGCGGTCGGGATGTTGTGTCGGTCCATGAGCTGCTTGGCGAAGTCCTTGGAGCTTCAATCTGGGCGGCGGCCTTGGACGGGCCGAACGCTTGATGCCGGCGGCGGCGAAATCGTCCACGATGCCTTCGATCAGCGGGACTTCCGGGCCTACGAACACCCAGTCATAACCATTGTTCTTCACGAATTCGATAAGTGCGGCGTGATTCGACTGGCTCAGCTGCGTGGTGTGGATGCCGTCCTTGAGCATGCCCGGGTTGCCGGGAGCCACGGTGACTTCGTCGATGCTCGGTGCCTTGAGCAGCGTGTAGGCAATGGTGTGCTCGCGCGCGCCGGAGCCGATAACCAATACTTTCTGACCCATGTTGTTCCTTTCCTGCGGAAAGCGAGTTACTTCAGTACGATTTGCGTGCCGGTGGTGTCGGCTGCGATCTGGCCGAGCACGTAGGCGGGCTCGTTGTTGTCGGCGAGCAGCTTCAGCGCCTCGTCCTTGCGAGCGGGGTCGATGGCCAGCACCATGCCGATGCCCATGTTGAAGATGTTGTACATCTCCTTATGATCGATGTTGCCGGCCTTCTCCAGCACGTCGAAGATCGGGAGCACGGGCCAGGTGCCGAGCTCGATTTCGGCGGCCAAGCCGTCCGGAATCATGCGCGGGATGTTCTCGATGAAGCCGCCGCCGGTGATGTGGGCCACGCCCTTGACCACGCCCGCCTTGAACAGGGGAGAGAGGGCCTTGACGTAGATCTTGGTGGGGGTGAGCAGCACGTCGCCGAGCTTTTCGCCGCCCAGCTCGTCGAGTTCGGTGTCCACGGTGTAGCCGGCCTGCTCGAACAGGGCCTTGCGCACCAGGGAGAAGCCATTGGAGTGTACGCCGGTGGAGGGCAGGCCGATGAGCACGTCGCCTTCAGCGATGGTGGAACCGTCCACGATGGCGGACTTTTCGGCAACGCCGACCGAGAATCCGGCGAGATCGTATTCGTCTTCGTCGTACATGCCCGGCATTTCGGCGGTTTCGCCGCCGACCAGCGCGGAACCGGCCTGTACACAGCCGTCGGCCACACCGGCCACGACCTGCTCAAGCAGTGCCGGGTCGTTCTTGCCGCAGGCGATGTAGTCAAGGAAGAACAACGGCTCGGCGCCCTGGGCGGCGATGTCGTTGACGCACATGGCCACGCAGTCGATGCCGATGGTGTCGTGCTTATTGGCCAGCTTGGCGACCATGAGCTTGGTGCCCACGCCGTCGGTGCCGGAGATGAGAACCGGCTCCTTGTAGCCCAAGGAGGCCAGATCGAACAGGCCGCCGAAGCCGCCGATGCCGCCGACCACGCCGGGGCGGTTCGTGCGGGCCACGTGCGACTTGATGCGCTTGACGACTTCGTACCCGGCTTCGACGCTCACGCCGGCGTTCTCATATGCTTTTGGCATTTGGTTGGCCTTTCTACTTATTTTGGCTCCCCTCTGGAGGGGAGCTGTCGGCAAAGCCGACTGAGGGGAGGCAAGCGCCTCTGGTTCAAAGAATTGTTATTGAGTGGATTGGTGGTGAGCTATTCGGCATCCGGCTGCACGGTGTTGTACTCGTTGCCGATGTACTTGCTCTTGTACAGCGCGAATTCAGGCAGACGCACACGGTCCTCGGGCGTGAGGGACTTCAGGAAGTCGGCCTCGTAGTCGTCGAGCGCAGTGGGGTAGTCGCCGTTGAAGTAGCGACGCACAGGCCACCGTATGGGGCGTCGGCGTTCAGTCCGATGGATTCGACCAGACCGTCGAGCGAAAGGTAGGCCAAGGAATCCGCGCCGATGTATTCACGGATTTCCTCCACGCTCATCTTGGCTGCGATGAGTTCCTTGGTGGTGGAGATATCGATGCCATAGAAGCAGGGGTACTTCAGCGGCGGGGAGCTGATGCGCATATGCACTTCAGCGGCGCCGGCTTCCTTGAGCAGCTGCACGATGCGCTTGGACGTGGTGCCGCGCACGATGGAATCATCGATAACGATAACGCGCTTGCCTTTAACCACGCTGCGCACAGCAGAGAGCTTCATACGCACACCCTGCTCGCGCAGTTCTTGCGTGGGCTGAATGAAGGTGCGGGCCACATACTGGTTTTTGATTAGACCCATTTCGTTGGGCAGGCCTGCTGCTTCCGCATAGCCGGATGCGGCGGACAATGAGGAGTTCGGCACGCCGATAACCATATCGGCCTCCACCGGGGATTCGGCGGCGAGACGTGCGCCCATGCGCTTGCGGGCGGAGTGCACGTTGACGCCATAGATATCGGAATCCGGGCGGGCGAAGTAGATGTACTCCATCGAGCAGATGGCCAGCTGCGTGTTGTTGGTGTACTGCACGATCTTGTAGCCGTGATCGTTGACCACCACGATTTCACCCGGGCGAATGTTACGCACCAGCTCGGCGCCGACGACATCCAGTGCGCAGGTTTCGGAGGCGAGCACGTAGGCGCCGTTCTTCATCTTGCCGAGGGAGAGCGGGCGGAAGCCGTTCGGGTCGAGTGCGCCGATCATGCGTCTTCGGTCATCAGCAGGTAGGCGAAACCGCCATGCACCGTGTTGAGCGCTTCCTTGAGCTTGTCCATAAAGGTGCGCTGCATCGAACGGCGAATCAAGTGCATCAGCACTTCGGTGTCGGAGTTCGAATGGAAGATGGCGCCTTCGTCTTCAAGCTTGCGGCGCAGTGACGGGCAGTTCGTCAGGTTGCCGTTATGGCACAGAGCCACGTCGCCGTCATGGAAGCGGAAGATGAACGGCTGGATGTTGTCCGTGGTGCCCGAGCCGGCCGTTGCGTAACGCACGTGCCGATGGCGCAATTGCCCTTCAGTCGTTCGATTTCGCGCTCATCGCCGAACACCTGGGTGAGCAGGCCGAGTCCGCGATGACCGATGAGATGACCGTTATCGTTGGAGACGATGCCGGCACCTTCCTGACCGCGATGCTGCAGCGCGTGCAGGCCAAAATAGGTGAGTCGTGAGGCGTCGGGGTGGCCCCATACGCCGAAGATGCCACATTCCTCGTGAATGTCTTCGAGTTCAGCCGACAAGCCAAAGCTCCTTTTTCAAACAGGGGATTAACTATCTATCAACCCTACCAATCGGCGGCTACATCGCGTGTTGTGGGTGGTGGAACTTGTTGGGGTTTGCGGACGCGGTTTAAGCACCAGATCAGTCAAGTATGAATAGTGGCTTAGGATTTTGGCCTTTCGCTGTTTGTGGTGGGTGGTTGTGGTGTGGGGTGATGCCGACGGGTAGGTTGGAAGCATGGATACCTCTTACCTGTTCACCGCCGCATTACCTGGTGCTCCACTTTGTGCTCAAGCGTGATACCGAATTGTCGGTGTGACGTGATCGGTTGACTTTCGTCAACGCAATTTGAAAGGCTCCGACGGTATTATCCGTCGGAGCCTTTCGTCGTATGAATCCGGTGCTTGTTTTTCGGCTTCGTCTCAGTGCCTGAAATGGCTGAAGAACTCGATGGTCTCGGGATCCTGCGACTCGTCCATCACCTCAGCGGGTGTGCCGTTCTCGGCGATGACGCCGTGACGGAGCAGTACGATGCGGTCGGCCGCTTCGTGGGCGAAGCTCATTTCGTGCGTGGCCATGAGGATTGTGGTGCCTTGGGCCTTTAACTCGGCAACCATGTTGAGCACTTCGCCGACCAGCATCGGATCAAGAGCGGATGTGATCTCGTCAAGCAGCAGCAGTTCCGGGTCGGTCATCAGTGCGCGCGCAATCGCCACGCGCTGCTGCTGGCCGCCAGAGAGCTGATCGGGGTAGGCACTGGCTTTATCGCGCATGCCGATGCGTTCAAGCAGTTCCATAGCGCGGGTTTCGGCGCGATCCTTGCTCCAGTGGTGAACCTTGATTGCGGCAAGGGTCACGTTCCTGAGCACCGACATGTGGGGGAAGAGGTTGAACTGCTGGAACACCACGCCGATACGTGCGCGAATCTTGTCCTGGTCGGCACGCGGGTCGGTGATATCGGTATTGCCCAGCCAAATCTGGCCGTCATCGACCTGTTCAAGCAGGTTGACGCATTTCATCAATGTGGATTTGCCTGAACCGGAAGGCCCCAGCAAAGCCACCACCTCATGTTGGTGAATGTCAAAGGAAATGCCACGCAGCACCTGCGTGTTTCCAAAGGATTTGCGCACGTCATCAAGACGCAGCACCGTCTTGTTGCTCACGGGGGAGTCACTCGCCTCGGTGGTGATATTGGTCATTTCGCTCATACCGTTCCTCCGCTGAGTTCGCGCTTACGCAGACGTTCCGTGTACCAGTCGTTCAGCAGGATGAACGGCACGCTCATCAGGATGAACAGCAGGCTGGCGACCACATACGGCGTGAAGTTGTAGGTGCTGGCCACGTCGATCTGTGCGGCGCGCACGGCATCCACCGCACCCAGCACGGAAATCAGGCCGACGTCCTTTTGCATGGAGATGAAGTCATTCATCAGTGCGGGCGCCACTTTGCGCAATGCCTGAGGAATGACGATCAGTCGGGTCGTCTGGCCGGAGGTCAGGCCCAACGAGCGGGCCGAGGCTCGCTGAGAAGGATGTACGTCGTTAAAACCGGCACGCAGCACCTCGGAGACGTAGGCGCTGTATCCCATTACCACTGCAATGGTGCCGAGTACCGAGGGATCGATACGGCCGAACAAGCCTAGGCCGGGAATGCCGAAACCGATTAGATACAGCACGACGATAATAGGCACGCCGCGCATCACAGTCGTGTAGATCAATGCCAGGATACGCAGCGGGAACAGAATAGGGGAGCGGCTGGTGCGCACCAGCGCGATCAGCGTGCTCAGAATCGCCACGCCGACCACTGCGACGAGCAGAACGCGGATGTTGAGCCATAGGCCGTCAAGCACATGGGGAAACGATTTGACGAAGTATTCGCCGGAGAAGAAGGTCTCCTTGACTCGTGGCCAGCCGGGGGAGAGCTTCAAGCCGATGACGATGACCACCACGAACACAATGGTGCTGATCAGACTGGTAATCGTCGATTGAATTTGCTGATGAACACGATATTGGCGTCGTTCGAGCTCGACCTGACTTACCTCGTGTCCGTCAGGGGCATTGTGCTGCCTGGTTTCGGTTGGTGCTGCGGTCATGTGATGAATGTCGCTCGCTTCCTGAATGCCGGGATGGCCGGGTGCCACAGGAAAATTCCCGCAGCGCCCGGCCAAGGTGTTGTGACCTTATGATGTAAGCCTACTTCACTTACTTCTTCAGTTCGGTCAGGTCGGTGGTGTACTCGGCCAGCCACTTGTCCTGAAGCTTCTTGATGGTGCCGTCGGCGTTCAGGTCATCCACTGCCTTGGTCACGGCTGCAGTCAGCTTGGAATCCTTCGGCAGCACGATGCCCATGCCGCTCTTGTCTTCGGAGTCAGGCAGACGGCCGAGCACCTTGGCGTCCTTGACCTGCTCGGACTGCACCATGTACACGCATTCCACGGTGCTGGTGACCAGTGCGTCGATCTGACCGGCGTCAAGTGCCTGAGCCAGTGCGGCATCATCATTGAACGTCTGGATGTCGTCCTTGATGTTCGCCTTGGCGTAGTCGTAGGCAAGGGTGCCGACCATGACGCCCACGGTCGCATCCTTCAGATCGGATACCTTGGTGGCGTTGGCGAACTTGCTGTCTTTCTTGACCACGACGGACTGGCTGTCGTTGTAGTAGCTGGACGAGAAGTCAACGGCCTTCTTGCGCTCGTCGGTGATGCCGAACTGCTGGATGTTGAAATCCCAGTCCTTGGCGCCGGGAGCGATGGCGGTGTCGAATGCGGTGCGGGTCCACACCACGTCGCTCTTCTTGAAACCGAGCTTGTCGGCCACTGCGTAGGCGACGGCCGCCTCGTAGCCCTCACCGCTTTCCGGCTTGTCGTTCATAACCCACGGCTCGTAGGCCGGCTGTCCGGTGGCGATGGTCAGCTTGCCCGGCTTGTACGTCTGCTGGGTGATGTCGTCCGAATCGGTGGAATTGGATGCGGTGGACTGGCCGGAACCGCAGGCTGCGGTGAACGACAGAGCCAGGATGCTGACGGTGGCCGCAATGGTACGGACGATGTGTCGCTTATTGAACATGGGTTTCCTCTCCTCAAGTGTTCGTCATGCACACGGTTCAAACCGTGCTTGATGCATTCGCGCCAATTGTATGGCTATTGGGTTACAAAACATCGATATTTTCGGATGCTGGCTATCGCCATTGCTTATGGCCGACTAGAGCCGCGCAATCTGGCGCGTAAGCGGACGGATATCTCATATTGGCGCAGAGCGAAATGGCGTTCACTGTTCGAGTGTGAAGCCGTCGAATACGAATCCCGGACTGACCACACAGGAGACCAGCGCATCGCCCTGGCCTGGCACTGTGCGCTGCCAGACGCCAGCCGGTACGACCGCATGTCCCGATACGGTTACGTCGGCCTGATCGGTGGTGATGCCGGAACCCAAGGTGATTACGGTTCGCTTGGATTCGTCGGATTCCGGAGTCTCGTCGCTGCCGCCGAGCTCCAGTTTGACCGATGCCGGGCCATGCCACAGCCAGACCTCATCCGCATCGACCTTATGCCAGGCGCTGGCATCTCCTCGGGCAGCAGGAAGTAAATCAGTGACGATAGCGGTCGGCTTGAGGCTCATCCGTGTGCGGGGATTGCCAGTCACGCGTGTACCAGCCGCCTTCGGGGTGGGTTTCCAGTCCAAGGCGTTCCACTATGGACCGGGCGTATGGACTCATGTCTTGCAAAGCGACGCTCATAATGAGATCTCCTGTTCTTGGCGGGTTTGCTGGTTTTTGGCTTCTTGATATCAGGTCAGGTCAGCGGTGTCACCAGGCGTTGTTGTAGGCTTCGCGCCCGGATATCACCGTGGCTCGGTTCGTGCCTGCGCCGTGCCTCACCAGTGTTTCCAGCGTTTCTTCGATGCCGGCCGGAGATGATGTGTCGACGGGGATGTCGAAGAACGCGAAATCAGCCAATGCGCCCGCGTTGATTTGTCCAATGCGGTTGCGGCCCACGTGCATGCCCATGGAGCGGCGCCGCCCAGCGTCATCATACGAATCAGGCGATGTGTCAGATCGTCGCTGGCATAGCCTTGTTCGCGGGCCAGGTCGTAAAGCATCGACACATCATCAAGCAGATCGAGGGTCGGCGTGCTGGAGAGCGAATCGGTGCCCACGCTTACCAGATTGCCTTCCTCGAGGTATTCGCGCACCGGTGCATCTTTGCCGGTGTTGGTAATGCGATTCGATCGGGGGCACAAGGCCACGCCCACGCCGCGCTGACGTAGAATACGCCGATCCTCGCCATTGGCCCACACGCCGTGTGCAATGTGCACATCCGGTCCAAGCGAGCCAAGCTGATCGACGAACTGGATGGCGGAGGCGCCTTTGCCCACTTCCTTGAGCTGCCGGTAGCTTTCCCAATCGTGGTCACTCCAGTCGGCCGCCGAATAAGTGGTGAGCACCGGCGGATAAGTGCCGGCCTCGAGCGGGGTCTCCGCCAGATGGATATGCAGTCGCATGTTCAGCTGACGAGCAATGTCTGGAAGATCAACGAACGGTTCGGACTCCAGCGTATACGGAGCATGCGGCTGATGCCGAGGTTTGGCAGCTGCTCCTCGTTCATCCGGCGCAACTGCCGGATGAGCTCAGTGCGGCCCTTTTCCATCCATTCGGCGTTGTGCCAGCCATTACCTCCCAATAAGCGATGCCGTGCATGCCCTGCGAAGCCAGCGCGCCGGCGGCGTCCAAATCGGTGACGATGTCTGCGGCGGCCGTCGTTCCCGATTCGACCATCTGGCGAGCGCCGTCCTCGGCCCACTGCTTCCATGGCTGGGTCTTCTGCGCCTCGGCGTACACCTCGTTGAATGCCAGTTCCCAGGCGCGGAACCGATCGTAGGTGCCTTGCCCGACCTGCACCATGCCGCTGTACTGCAGATGAGTGTGCGCGTTGATCAATCCGGGGGTGAGCACCCCATCCCAATGCCGTTCATGGATGGTGCCGTGAGCCGTCATTTCCTGCTTCAGCGCCTTCAGCACCCAGCGGCGTTTACCTACATGAACCACGCGGTCGCCATGTATGGCAACTGCGCCATCGATGATGACGGGGCCCGTCACGGGGATGATGAGTTTGGCGGAATACAGTGTCACATCATCGATAAGCTCGGTATCGACGGTCGGCCAGGTGTTGTCGGTCATATTCTCCTCGCTGCGTTGTGTTCGGTGCCGTGTCTATGGCTATCGGTCGGCGTTCTCTCGGTCGTTTTCCGCGAATCTGGTCAGTCGCCAATTGTAGCCGTTGTCCTCCACGGCATGGCTGGCTCGGTATCCGCGCGCCTTGAGCGCGCTGGCGGCGATGCGCTGGTCGGTCGCTGCGTCAAGTCTGATAAGCGTGTGATCCAGTGTGCTCGATGTTCCAGAAGATATGCGACGGCGCTGGCCTGTACGGCGAAGCTCAGATCCATGATCTCGATTGGATTGCCGCCTCCCACCGTGTAGTTCACGCCATCGCCGTCGGCGATTAGCGTGAGCGTTGGTCCGTCGGGAACATTGAGTTGCACGGTGTCCCTGTTGACCTGTGGGGTGAAGTCGCTTACCTCGTCCAAGGCGATTTCGTTGGCGATGCCGCCGATCACTGCGAGCGCCGCGCCCTCGTGCATTGCGCGCATGTGCTCAAGTGTGACCGTATGTCTCACGCCAGTGGCGGACACCACCATATCCGCGCAAGGGAGTGCCTCGTCAATGTCTTGTGCGGCGAAGCCGTCGAACACCGCTTTGAGTGAAGCCACTGGATCGATATCGCAGATGGTGACTTCGGCGCCAAGCGCGCGAATGCGCCGTGCGAAGCCTTGGCCGACCGGGCCGTAGCCGATGACGGTGACGTTCTTACCGTCGAATGCATGCTCGCCGAGAATGCGCTGCATGGTGGTCACGCATGTCTCCCCAGTGCCGTGGGCGTTGTCGAATCCGGTTTTCAGCACACTGTCGTTAACGGCTACGACCGGGTAGGTGAGGGCTCCCGCTTCCTGCATCTGCTGGAACGCGCGTACGCCGCTGGTCGTTTCCTCGGCCACTCCAATGAGGTTCGCCGTGAGTTCGGGGCGTTCGAGCGAAGCGAGACGGGCGAAGCTGGCACCATCGTCGATGATGATGTCCGGCTGTATTTCGTCCAGCAGGTGCAGGGCCGCCTCGTGCGCCTGTTCCGCGGTCCAGTCTCGGCTGGATTCGACCGTGATTCCTTCCCGGCGCAGCTGTTCCGCCACTCGGGGATCCGTGGAATCCGGGCCGCAATATACGCCGACGATTGCGCCGGCGGCCTTAAGCTTGCGCAGCAGAATCGCGGTCTTTGGCTCCAGTATCAGACAGACGGCAATACGAATGCCTGAGAAATCGACGCGAGTGGTGAGGCTATCCATGGTGTCGCGTAATACCGGCATGTGCTGTTCCGCGTACTCCATTGCCTCCAGTCCGCTTGCCTTGCGCATATCGGTGATGGAATCGATGCTTTGTGTGCCGTCGCATAGGAATTCCTCGTTGTGCTCGTCGGTCATCGTGGCATCTTCGACGGTCATGCCCCATTGCTGGGCCTGAGACTTGATTTCGGCATGCTTCTGTGGCTCCGGAATCGCGAGTCGGGCTCCTGCCAGTGATCGATTCGTCTTCTGGGATCGGGCTGCCGCCCACGCTGCAAAATCGCTGTCTGCTGTAATGCTTTTCTTCATATTCCCCATGGTACGCATGCATGCCGCTGCTCCGCCGCTGCGCGTGTGGCGTGGGTGAAGAGCGTGCTTGGGCGCGTTGCGTGCGTCGACTTCGGCAGCTTCGAACAGGCATGTTGCATCGAACAAATGTTCGACTGTGTTGATATGCTGGTCGGGCCAGCGGTGGTAAGGAGGTGATGGCGATGGGCAGCGGAACGGTATCGACGCAACGCGAGCATACCTATATTGCCATTGATCTCAAGTCCTTCTATGCCTCGGTGGAGTGCGTGGCTCGTGGGCTCGACCCGTTGACCACGCATCTGGTGGTGGCCGATGAAACCCGCACCGATAAGACAATATGTTTGGCGGTCTCACCCTCGCTGAAGAACTATGGCATTCCTGGCCGTGCGCGGCTGTTTGAGGTAAAACAGCGCCTGAATGGAGTCAACATCGAGCGCGCGGTCCATGCTCCCGGCGGCCGATTAATCGGGGAGTCCTGCGATGCGTGCGACCTGGAACGCTCGGCCGGGCTCAAGCTCGATGGTCATCGCCAAGCCGCGCATGGCGCACTATCTGGAAATCAGCGGGCAAATATATGGCATCTACCTCAAATACGCCGCACCCGAGCACATCCATGTCTACTCGATTGACGAGGTGTTCATCGACGCCACGCCATATCTGCGCTCGCTGGGTATGGGGCCGCATGCGATGGCACGAACCATCGTGCGCGAAATCCTCACCAAAACCGGCATCACCGCCACTGCCGGCATCGGCTCCAACATGTATCTGGCCAAAGTCGCCATGGATATCGTCGCCAAGCACATGCCCGCCGACAAGGACGGCGTGCGCGTGGCCGAACTGAATGAAATGTCATATCGTCGGCTGCTTTGGGATCATCGTCCGCTCACCGATTTTTGGCGGGTTGGGCGCGGCTATGCCAAGAAGCTCGAGCATGCCGGACTGATGACCATGGGCGATATCGCCCGATGCTCGGTGGGTCGTGCTTCGGATTACTACAACGAAGACCTGCTGTATCGCATGTTCGGTGTCAATGCCGAACTGCTCATCGACCATGCGTGGGGCTGGGAGCCGTGCGAAATCGCGGATATCCGATCCTATGAGCCAGGTGCGCACAGCATTAGCAGTGGGCAGGTGCTCACCGGCCCCGCCGACTATGCCACGGCCCGGCTGATCACCAAGGAGATGGCTGATGCGCTGGCCCTCGATCTGGTCGATAAAAGCGTGCTGACGAACCGACTGACGCTCGCCGTCGGCTATGACATCGGCAGTCTTGATTCGTCAAAGCTCGATTCGTGCGCTGATTATGCGATGAAACGTGCCGCTGAGCGGGCGGCGAAAAGCTATCAAGGGCCGGTGACCATCGACCGATTTGGGCGCAAGGTGCCCAAGAGCGCGGTCGGTCGATTGGTTTGGGTGATTTCACCTCGTCGTCGGCACGTATTCGTGAGGCTATGACGATGTTGTACGAGCGCATTGTGGATTCACGCTTGCTTGTGAGGCGGTTGACCGTCATCGCCGATGATGTGCCACTCCGGAGGAGCTGGCCGCCGGCAAACGCTATGAACAGCTCGACTTGTTCGGTGATGACGGGGCCCAATCGTATGGATCCGATTCCACCAGCGAAAAAGATGGAGAGCATGATATCCAGCGTGCGCTGCTGGATGTGAAACGTAAATTCGGCCGCAACGCCGTCATCAAAGCCATGGACATGGAAGACGGTGCCACCGGTCAGGACCGCAACCGTCAGATCGGAGGCCATCGCGCATGACCCTGCAAGAGACCCGTGCGTACGACGACATCATCAACCTGCCACACCATCAGTCGCGCAAGCATCCGCACATGTCCCGCCACCAGCGGGCCGCGCAGTTCATGCCGTTCGCGGCCCTGACCGGCTACAACCAAGTCATCGAGCAAACAGCAAAAAACGCCGAAACCGCCATCGCTCAGGCCGAAGCCCAAGGCGATACCGATTTCGGCGCTTGACAATCGCTCTCGTTGGAGGAAGTCTCAGATTCGTCAGCCTACGTGACGTTCGAAGCGGTGGAAGCCGGTGATCTTGTCGATTTCGGCCATCGCGTCAGCCGGAATCACAAAGCCCGCGGCCTTCATGTTGTTCTCCAGTTGGCTGGGCTTGGAGGCGCCGGCGATCACACAGCTGATCTCCGGGTGCTGCAGGATCCATGCCATGGAAAGCACCGGCAGGTTCGTGCCGAGCTCGTCGGCCACCTTGCGCAGCTGCTCGACCTTGTCGAGGTTCTCATCGGTCAGCAGATCGTTGATCTGGTGGTCGGACTGCCAGGTGGCGCGCGAGCCGGCCGGCAGCGGCTGGCCCTTGCGGTACTTGCCGGTCAGCAGACCCTGCGCGAGCGGGGAGAACGTGGTGATGCCGATGCCGAGCTTGCGGCAGGTGCCCATGATCTCATGCTCGATGTAACGGTCGTTAAGGTTGTACTGCGGCTGAACCACGGTGATCGGGTACAGGTTGTAGCGGTCGATGATGCGCTGGGCCTCTTCAAGGCGAGCCGAACCCCACTCCTCGGAAACGCCATAGTACAGCACCTTGCCTTGGGCGACCAGGTCGCTCATCGCGCGCAAGGTCTCGGTAAGGTCGGTGGTCTCGTCAAAACGGTGGCAGAAGTACATGTCCAGATAATCGGTCTGCATGTTCTTCAGCGTCTGGTCGATGCTCTCGAAAATGTGCTTGCGGGACAGGCCGCGGTCGTTCACGCCTTCGCCGGTGGGGAAGTAGACCTTGCTGGAAATGACCAGTTCCTTACGCGGGTACTGCTTCAGCGTCTTGCCGAGGAAGCGTTCGGCCGCGCCGCCAGAATAGGCGTCCGCGCAGTCGAAGAAGTTGACGCCGGAATCGTAGGCGAGCTTCACGGTCTCCTTGGCCACGTCCTCAGCCGCCGTGCCCTTGAGATCCGTGACCCAGCTGCCCAGTGCGACCTCGCTGATCTTCAGTCCCGACTTGCCAACGCTGCGATACTTCATGTGTGCTCCTTGATAATCAATCGTCACCGTCGTCTCTTCATGCCGGCCGTGAACGCTAACAATTCTTATTGAAACAGTTCAACCCCACTTGAACGCAAGTTGGCGGCTATTGCGACACGCCGGTGGTGACTTCGCGGGCGCAACGAATGAAATCATCAATGACGCTCCACCGATACGATGTGGCCGGAACGCCGAACTGAATGGCATATGCGGTATCCGGGCCGCAATCCAGCACGCGCAAAGTACGCAACCGTTCGCCGTCAAGCAGCGCTGGCAGGAACCGCTCCGGGCATAGGCAGGCACCCATGCCGTAATGGCACAGTTCCAGCAGAGTCAGTACGTTATCCGAACGGGCTGTGACTTTCGGCTCAAAACCGGCACGGCGGAACAGCAGATCGGCAATGCGTCCGTCAATATCTTGTGGGCTGCCTAGGAGAAACGGGCAATGCTCCAGTGAGGAAAGGTCACCTGCGGCAATGGCGCGCTCGTCCGGCGCGGTTCTGACGGCATCGACTTGGCCATTCGCCGCGCCACCGGTAGCGGCCAAATCCATCCACAGTGATTGTGCGAGGACCAGCACCATGCGCTCGTTATAGAAATCCATAAGTTCGATGCCGGCCGGTTTCCCGGCGAAGTCCGCCACCGCCAGATCAAGATCGCCGTTCGCCAGCCATTGTTGAATCTGATCGTTGCGGCCCTCAATGAGTTCAACGATGATATTCGGGCAGTCACGTTGCATCGCCTTCACAATCGGCGGCATGATCGCCCGGCTACGCGTGTAGGCAACACCCACGCGCAGCACGCCGGCCTGATCGCCGGCGATGTCGCGCATTTCTTGGCCAAGTGCATCGCGATCGCGGCGGAATCGCTGCGCATATCGCGCGAACACCGTGCCGGCATAGGTCAATTCGAGCGGCACATGGCGTACGAAAAGCGTGCATCCGAGCTCCCGCTCTAGGGCGGCGATGTTCGCACTCAGCGTCTGCTGCGTGATCCCCAACCGTTTCGCCGCCTTGCTGAAGCTATGTTCCGAGGCCACGGCGGCGAAGTATTCGATGCTGAGAAAGTTCATGGCGATACTCCCGTGTGTATGGCGTTTGCGTGGTGTGTGTATGACGTGTCGTGGCGCGAATCAATGCCACAGTATTAAACCTGTAATAGATATCAGTTTAGTCTGTATTTCTCCTGTTATCTTAGGTCATGGCTCGTGCGAATAGCGTTGATGTTTGCGACTGCGGGTCATGAGATGGATCTGAGATGAGGCTGTAGCCGGAAGAGGAGAGGATCGCATGGCTGGAGCGGGCACGATGTTGCTGTTCTGTGCGGTG
>ENA-OQMZ01000249-OQMZ01000249.1-human-gut-metagenome-genome-assembly--contig:-NODE-249-length-23511-cov-1.555423_pt1 | contig 23511 bp, 36 predicted proteins | sample MGYA00242621_ERZ504862 | MGnify/ENA primary metagenome ERZ504862 (study PRJEB26092, sample SAMD00036393) | human gut metagenome | host: Homo sapiens | study: EMG produced TPA metagenomics assembly of...
CAGGTTCACTCTCGTCTTAACTCTTTTACCTTGTGCTGCTGTAATAGCCATTGTTCGTTTCCTCTGAAATATTCTGTTTATACGAATTATTCCTCTGTAGCTGCAAACTCCTCAGACTCAGCCTCGATCTCGCCATCTGCCTCAGCAGTTCCCTGCTTAGCCTCGATAACAGCGTCAGCCATCTTGGAAACGATGAGTTTTACTGCACGGATAGCATCGTCATTTCCCGGGATCACATAGTCAAGCTCTTCCGGATCACAGTTAGTATCGCAGATACCGATAAGCGGGATTCCAAGTGTATGAGCTTCCTGTACGCAGATTCTTTCTTTCTTAGGATCTACGATAAAGATAGCATCCGGGATTCTCTTCATCTCTTTGATTCCGCCAAGGTTCTTCTGAAGCTTAACAAGCTCTTTGCGAAGCTCGATAACTTCTTTCTTAGGAAGTACGTCGAATGTTCCATCAGCTTCCATTGTCTCGATCTCTTTCAGTCTTGCGATACGGCTCTGGATTGTCTTGAAGTTTGTAAGCATACCACCAAGCCATCTCTCATTACGAAGAACTCTCCACAACGCTCTGCCTCTGTACGGATAGCATCCTGAGCCTGTTTCTTAGTTCCTACGAAAAGGATGTGTCCACCGTTAGCTACGATATCTGCTACTGCATTGTAAGCATCGTCAACCATTCCTACAGACTGCTGAAGATCGATGATATAGATACCATTTCTCTCTGTGTAGATGTACGGAGCCATTTTAGGGTTCCATCTTCTTGTCTGATGTCCGAAATGAACACCTGCCTCTAAAAGCTGCTTCATTGAAATAACGCTCATGTCTTTTCTCCTTTTTGGTTAAATTCTTCCGCACAGGTCGCCTTCTCTCTGGACCCATCCTCACACCGTAGGGCACCATCCTTATAGAATCGCCGTGCGTGCTTATTTTTGCAACTTCTGAATTATAGCATAGAAAATCCCCTTATGTAAAGGGGATTTTTCCAATTTTTTTCTGTTTTTCAGCGGTTTCCGGCAGATCTTCAGAAGCTCCAGCTCTTTTTCGGTGAGCGAACGATATTTTCCTGTCGGAAGATCTGAAGGAAGCGCCAGCGGCCCCATGGATAGTCTTTTCAAATAAGTTACTTTTTTTTCCCAGTGCCTCCATCATCCGTTTTACCTGATTGGAATTTTCCCTCGTGGATGGTAAGTCGGATCTCAGATTCCCAGTTCTTACCGGCTTCTGCAGATTCTGTACCGGACTCCCAGGTGGAAAGGATCTCCAGCCTTGCCGGTCGTGTGAGATCTTTTTCCCCGATATCCACGCCTTCTGCCAGCTTCACGACATCTTCTTCTGTCACTTTCCCGGATACTTTTGCATAGTAGGTCTTATCCACATGCTTTTTCGGAGAAAGAAGCTCGTGTGCCAGAGGACCGTCATCTGTGATCAGAAGAAAGCCTTCTGTATCTTTATCCAAGCGTCCCACCGGAAAAAGACCCTTTCTTCTGTCTTTCTCTTCAATGTAGTCGAGAACCGTTTTATCTCTGGAGTCCTCCGTTGCGCTGACACAGCCTGCCGGCTTGTTAAAAAGATAGTATACATATTCCGGTGCAGCATGGATCTCCTGCCCGTTCATAACCACCTGATCTTCTTCTGTTACTTTCAGCTCCGGTTTCTTCACAGGTTTCCCGTTAACCTGCACCTGACCCTTCTGTATGTATTTTTTTACCTCGCTTCTTGTACCTGCGCCGCATCTGCCAGAAATTTATCTAGCCGGACTGGTTTTCCATTAATCATTTACCTCCCATTCTGTTACATGGCTGCTTTGCATCTGCTTTGATAAAATCCGGGATCTCACCGGCAAATGTCATATAAAGTCCGGAATCCCCGCCGGTGCTCTCCTGTCCTTCCAGAACCACTTCCATTGTGGCATCTGCATTCCAGATAGTCCATCCGTTTACCAGCTGTGATGGACGGATACATTTTTTCAGAGCTTCCAGCTGTTCCTTTTTATCGTAACGGACTTTATAACCGTTATCTGTTTCTTCAAGATCCGAAATGGGCTCAGTGTCGGAAAAACTTCATCATCTTCGCCGGCAGCTTCGGAGCTGAAGTAATAAACATCAATATACTCAACAGACAGCTTATCCATAGAAAGAGGATATCCTGTTTCTTCCAAAATTGCAAGTGTTCTCTTATATGCCGGATACACCAGAACGGAGGTAGACACCCTCTCTCCTTCCTGCACAGCCGTACATTCATTCCCCATTCATCCATGTATCCTTCTGACGGAATTCCGCATAATCGAACATCAGCATTGCACATGGCTGGTCTTTTACTGTCTGACCGCCGTTTTCCAGAATGTCCTTTCTCAACGCCTCTGCCAGCGCCTGACGCTTCTCTGCATTTTTTCTCAAATAAGGTTTGAATATCTCCGTCACAGAAAATACCGGTGACCTCTTTCAGATACTGTTTGTCCAGCTGAAAAAATGAATATCTGTCTTCTTTCCATGTCTGCTCATCATACAGGGCTTCCATAAGATTCTGTGCCTGTGCAGAGGATACAATATAGCCTCTGCATACACTGAATCCCTGTTTATTTATGTAGCGCACATACATGCGCCTTCCTGATTTTTTTCCTTTTTCATTCTGAAGCCTGATATCCTTCAGACTGTTATATAATGCTTTACTTTTCATTACCGGCTGATCCAGCAGACCAGAACTATTGTCTGAGGTAGCAGTATACCGGATCTTATAGATTCCGTCTTCTTTTTTTTCCACATTGCAAAGCTGCTCTGCATATGAGAGATTGCTTACATTTATCACAACTCCCTGAAGATTGTCATAAGCCGGAAAATAACTGTCATATCCCAGAAGATCCATTTTCATGGTCAGCGCACAGATTGCCACAACACCTCCAAAGATCATAAGCTGCACTTCCGCGGAAAATCTGCGAAAATCCATTTCATAGATCACTTCCAGAATTCCATGGACCAGGATCGTTCCCAGTATCATTCCGAAGATCCACCATGCTGTTTTGGATGAATCTTCCGGAATCATATAAAAGATCAGACCGATCCCCAGTCCGGATGGTATTGTGATCAGGCACTTAAGACCGGCTCCATCCAGGTATATACCAGAGCTTTTCCGGTATTCTCTGACCTTCGTCTACAAAATGCCATCCAGGAAAGTGCTGCCATGATAAACAGCGTAAGGATCAGTATCAGCAACTGCTTTCCAAGCTTCCGCTGCTGTATCTATCTATAAAGCTTACGATCACCATAAGAGGAGATCCCAGATTCCGCACTGCTGCCAGAATTCCGTAACTGCCCTCGTACCAGGTATCAAAAAATAAATGTCCGCTTAACTGCAGCATCACTGCCAGAACGATACTGTAGGTAAACAGCCCTGCCCATGCAAGTGCTCCCATCAACATGGTACCGGTGCAGGCGATCACCAGCACTGTGGAAAAATACACCAGAAGATACATCAGGAGATGGAGCACCAGCAGGATCAGTGCCTTTTTCATAATGGAAAGGCTGTAATATCCTCTGGCTGCCCCGATGCATACCGCAGCAAATTCCATGATCACATATGGCACCAGATAATAAAGAACAGCCAACAATACTCTGTGCAGAAACAGTGCACTTCGCTTTACCGGAAGGCTGTGATAGAAATCCACTTTTCTCGGGGAATACAGATACCAGAAGCCGCTTACTGCTGCAAAAAATGCGGTTACCGCAGCCACAGCTGCTCCCATTGTGAGAAAGTCACTGCTCCACAGGCTGGAATACAGATAGGAAAGCTGACTCTGAGTATAACTGCGCTCATTCCATTTTCCCATCAGAATAAGTTCCGCTACCGGAAATGCAAGGAGAAATGCGATCATGCAAATGCCGGGATCCATCTTTGTCCTTTAGAAGAGGATTTCATATACTCACTGGAATAAATTTTTGACTTCATAGCCTGCCACCTCCGTTTCGCTGATAAATATTTCTTCCAGAGTCAGTGGGAGCACTTCGCAGAAAAGAGGATTTTTTGCCTGTATCTTCTCCATGATCTCTCTTCTTGTTCCCCTTGCAGTAATAAGCAGCAGGGAGCCCTGATGCTCTGTTTTCAAAACCTCCAGCTCTTTCTTTAATTCTTCTTCTTTCTTTTTGTCAGTAAGTACACACTGGATCTTATGGATGTGGAATTTCATATCCTCCAGATCTCTGGAAAGGAGAATTCCTCCCTGATGAAGAAGCCCGATGTGATCACAGATATCTTCCAGCTCACGGAGATTATGGGAAGCAATCACCGGCGTAAATTCACGACTCATGATCTCCGATGCAAAAATACTTTTTACTGCCTGGCGCATTACCGGGTCCAGGCCATCAAAGGTTTCATCACAAAACAGATATTTCGTTCCTGTACTGATTCCCAGGATCACCAGAAGCTGTTTCTTCATTCCCTTGGAAAAAGTGCTGATTTTTCGTTTTCCATCCAGATGAAACTGCTTCATCATTGTCTCAAAACGTGCCTGCTGAAATCTCGGATAAATACAACGGTAAAATTCTGCCATGTCCAGAGCATTGTAATTTGCCGGAATATATGCATCGTCTGGGATGTAGAAAAAATGCTCTTTGATCCTTTCATTTTCAAAACCGGTTCTTCATCCATCAGCACCTCTCCTCTGTCCTGACGGATGATCCCGGCCATGATACGAAGCAGAGTACTTTTTCCCGCACCGTTGGAACCGATCAGTCCAAAAACTTCCCGTTCCCCGATATCCATGGTGACCTTATTTACTGCCTGTATCTTACCAAAAGCTTTGCTGCAGTCTTTTATCTCAATCATTGTTTCCCTCCTTGTAACATGAACGGATTACACCGATCATTTCTTCTTCCCTTACTTCGAGAGCCTTTCCTTTTTCTGCGATCTCTTTCAGTTCGCTTAAAGCTTCTTCCATACCGATCTGCCTGATCCTGCTGCTGTCTGTGACAAAACTGCCTTTTCCTTTCACCGGGTAGATCAGTCCCTGTTGTTCTAGCTCCATATATGCCCGCTGAATGGTATTGGGATTGATGGATAGTTCCATGGCCAGCTGCCGCACAGACGGCATCTTGGAAGATGGCTCCATGGCTCCTGACAGGATCAGCATCCGGAATTTTTCTACAATCTGTTCGTAGATGGGACGCCTGTCTTGATAGTCCAAGAATAACATACGACGCTCCTTTCTCTGTAATCTGTGTATTAAGTGTATTAATTCTTTTAATACAGTTATGATAGCACGTGATACAAAGGTACGCAAGAAATGGTCTCTTAAATAAATATAAAATCTATATAAATTTACCGGCAGCAAAAGATTCCGGCATATTTTTATAAAAAAAATCTGTAATGGCATCCTTATACTATGATTCCACTACAGATTCTCTGTAAAGCAAATATTCATCTATCACTCTGCCTGATCCAGTAGCAGGCAGATATTCGTGATCCACATTGGATCAAACAGCCCGGTAGCCACGTTTTTCTCCCCGGCGTGCAAAATACTGATATCCTCCGATCATCGCTGCCGCAAAAACACCATAGATCATCAGAAGGCTTCCTACTCCGGCTTTTTCCACCAGAGTCTGGGCGTATTCACTGAAAATAAGTATCCAGGTATTGGCTCCGATGTGCATCAGCACACTGGTCCACTTATTACCTCCCATCTCCAGAAACCACGCAAAAATCCCTCCCAGAACAAACGCAATACACAGCCTGCAGGACATTTCCGTGATAAATTCCGAAAAACGCCGCAGAGATCACAGCGGAAAACAGTACAGAAAAGTGATCCCGAAGTCGCAGATAGATCAGCCAGCGAAAGATCATTTCTTCTGCAACAGGCGCTATGATCCCCATCCAGAAGATCATCATAAACAAACTCTTTCCTGAGGTGATCTTCGTCATCGTCTCTCCATAGCTGGATGAGATCCAGTTCTGCAGGATCGCCACCAGCACATTGGCATACTGGGCAAATCCGGCTCCAGCAGCAAGAAGAAGCAGCATTTCAGGAATAGATAGCCTTTGTTCCTCAACGGAAGTCAAACCGCCGATCAGCCTTCCTATACGATCCTTCCGGTAAAAATATACTGCCGGAAACATAACCAGCACTCCGGTAAGTCCGGTGATCACCAGCGTATAACTATAGTACCTTTCCTGTGCGTTGCCGACATGCCCTGCCAGCCAGAGAAGCACGGCGCTTCCGAGGATCTGTCCGATAAGATAATGGATTCCTGCCGGATAAAGCTCCCTCCACACTATTTGAAAAATATTCTGCCTGTGCAGAGGGGTCAGACGAAAAAATTCAGAAGTTCATCTGCGGAAGCTACGATCTGAAGAGGCTGTGCCTTTTCCAGTTCTTCTCTGCTTCCATATCCGTAAGATACAGCCACACACTGGATCCCGCATCGTCTGGCTCCGAGAATGTCATGTTCTCTGTCACCCACCATGATCACCTGGTCACGGTGGTCAGAAAGGCTCATTCTTTCCAGAGCTTCCTCGATCACCTGAGATTTGGTTACTTTCGGTCCATTGAGGTCTGTCCCGGCGATCACCTCAAAATATCGACTCAGATTAAAATGGTCCATGATCTGTGTTACGTAAAAGGTCGGTTTCGCAGACGCCACAGCCAGTCTGTAGCCACGACGTTTTCAGTTCTGCCAGAGTGTTTTCTACGCCGGGATAAACGGTGTTCTCATACATTCCTTTTTCTGAATACCGTTCTCTGTAATATTCGATTCCCTTCTGCGCTGTCTCTTTATCAAATCCCGCATATTTCATAAACTGTTCCAGAAGCGGCGGACCCACAAAAACCTTCAATGGCTCCAGCTCCGGTGCCGAAACTCCAAGCTTCTCCAGTGCATACTGTACAGATTTCGTAATCCCCTCTCCGGATTCTGTCAGTGTTCCGTCCAGATCAAAAAAGATTGCCTTATACATAAATTCCTCCTGTTGTATAAAATAATCAGTAAGTATGCCTATTGTATCACTGTTTTTCTGGTAAGTCCATGGTTTCATAGTACAGCTTCCCGGATTTCACAAAACCCATGAGTTCTGCTTTCCAGGGATTTCTGCTTTTTTTCGGTAATTTCGCCAGAAGCTTTTTTCCTTGCCAGTAAAAATCACATTCTTTTCCATTGATCCGAAATGTAAGGATCTGGAACGGAATATCCGGACTGATCTCTATCCGGATCCTGTTACCGTCTGTTTTCATTCGGATCACCGGTTTTTGCTCTTTTTCTTTTTTCCTATCCGACGTTCCTGTTGGTTCTGTCCGATAGTAAGATAATGCCGGATTTTGCTTCTTCTCCCTCTTTGATGCATCTGTCACTGACTTTCGAACTGGTTTTTGAGTCAACGTTACAGATGGACTTGCTGTCACTGTCTGTATGGGGATTGGTTGTTCAGTCAGTATTGGCAGTTTTGTTGGTATCGGCGTTTCCGTCAGTTTTTCCGCAGGTGTATCAGCTATCTCTACTTCTGCCGCAGTATTTCCATTTTCCATAAAGCTTTCTTCCTGAGAACGTACCTCATCTGTCTGAAAATCTAAATTCCATTGTGCAGACTCCTCCTGATCGTTCTCTGATTCTACCCAGGCAGCGGAATACTCCTCAGTATTTCCTTCTTCTCTGTTCCAATTACTATCATCACTTCCTTCTCCTACATAGCTTTCTTCCCAGTCTTCCGGCAGCTGTCCGTTCCTTCTCCCACATTCATATCAAATCCACCGGTATCAAAACTATCCATTCCTGACACATCAAATCCATAGACAGCAATGGAAGGGATCATCCAGCTGCATAAGACCAGCAGAAACAAAACAATAAAACAGGCTTTCCTACTAGGAATTTTCATTTCTTTTGGTTTTTTCTGATCACTTTCTCTTCTTTTTCTCATTGATCTCCTCCCAAAGCTGCAGATTTCTACTTTCACTGTCATCCAGTAATTCCGCTTTTTCTTTCTCTTTATAATCTTCCCACAGCTTTCTGCTGGCCTCTTTCTGACCGGTCCGAATAAGAAACATCCCATATTCCCCGTAGGCCACAGGATATTCTGCATCATACAGAAGAAGATTTTCATAATATAAAGCCGCTTTTTCCGGTTCACACAAAAGCTCCGCATTCCATGCCAGCAATAGCTCAATACGACGCTGCTGTTCTTTTTCCCCATAATTTCTACTTAACCTCTGGAGTCTCTTTTCCGCTGCCATACAGCACTTTTTCCCGATCTTTTGAGTCTTCCGGATACTGTCTGGCTTCGTAATACAAATCTGTTACTTCTGAGATCGCCACAGAAAATTCTTCCGTTTTCAGCAATCCTGCTATCAAGATCAGTGTTCCTATCAGAATCCCTGCAGCTGCCGCTTCCAGAAATCGTTTTCTCCAGGTGATCATCCGATATCTGTTTTCCAGCTTTTGGATTTTCTTCTGAACCACTGACATATCCGAATATCTGTATTTTTCCTGTTTTCTGGTACATCGGAACAGAAGCCAGAAAAAATCCGGATATAAAATCCACTGCCATTTCTTTTTTTCCGCAAAGCTTTTCCAGGGTCTTCCCCCAGAGCATAAATATCACTTCCCGGTCTTAAGTAGCCCTGATACTGCTCCGGCGACGCATAGCCTTTCGTTCCTTCACAGATCTGTTTTCTTTTTCCATGATCGAACATGGCACTTCCAAGATCTATCAGATACAGATGCCCGGTTTCAGAAAACATAAGATTATCCGGTTTCAGGTCCCCGTAACAGACCGGTGGCTTCCGACTGTGAAGATATTCCAATACTCTGGCAATCTCCTTTCCCAGAGCAAGGATTTCCCGTAAAGAAAACCGTTTTCCTGAACGGAGAAGTTCTCCCAGCGACTGACCCTTGATATATTCCATGATCAGATAACAGTACTCCCCTGTTTCCACATAATCGATAATCTTCGGTATTGCAGGATATTCCAGATGCTGCATGAGTCTGGCTTCTTTTTTCTTTGCGATCGGTATCTCTTTCACTGCACGGCAGATACCAAGCTCCATATCTTTTGCCAGATAAAGCTTCCACCTCCGCCATGTCCAATTTGTTCTACAATACAATAACGTTCTTTCAGAACATTTCCGATCAGACAGATCACCTTCCTCTCATTTCTGTCAGACAATATTTATAATTACGTTTCTTATTGATTTGGGATAATCCGGTGAATTCCGGTTTGAAAAAAATCAGATAACTTATAGTCAGGCAGAAATTCGTGATCTGCCCTCGTTTAGGATAAGTCCTATTATAGCACGTCCTGTTCTTTTTGCAAAGAACTTTCTATATAAAAAGTCCGCCGAATATAGCAGACAAAAATGTCTCTTTATCCGGCGGTCTGTCATTATTCATAGTGTTTGTATCTGCAAAGCTATACCTTACATACGATCCGGTGCAGAGAATCCAAGAAGATCGATGCTTGTCTCAAGCACTCTTCTTGTAAGCTGGAGCAGCTGAAGGAAAGATTCCTTCTGTGCCTGATCCTCTTCGCTTAAGATCTTGGTCTCATGGTAAAAGCTGTTAAATGCATTGGATACCTCATAGATATATGCACAGATCTTATGTGGTGCTTTTTCTTCAAAAGCGTTCTCAACCATTGCCGCAAAGCCGGAAAGCTGAAGCATCAGGTTCTTCTCACTGGCATTGACTGCCGGAAGGATCTTACCTGTACTTAAATCTCCTCCCTCCTGTACATAACGGTTCAGGATTGACTTAATACGAACGATAGTATAAAGGATATACGGACCTGTATTTCCCTCAAAGGATGTAAAGCGGTCAACATCAAAGATGTAATCTTGGTCGCCTGGTTGGAAAGATCTCCGTATTTGATTGCGGAAAGTCCTACGATCTTGGCAGTATCCTTTGCATCTTTATCTTTTACACTGCGATTCTCCACGATCTTACGATACATTTCCTCATCAATATCTGCGATCAGGTTCTCCAGACGCATAACACCGCCTTCTCTTGTCTTAAACGGTTTACCGTCTTTTCCATTCATGGTACCGAAACCAAGGAAGGAAAGCTTGGTTTCCGGATTTACAAGACCGGTTTTTCTTGCGCAGCGGAATACCTGGATAAAATGCAGCTCCTGACGCTTGTCAACAACATAAAGGATCTCATCCGGCTGAAAGAGTTTCATACGCTCTACGATAGTAGCAAGGTCTGTGGTCGTATAGAGAGAAGCTCCGTCTGATTTCAGAAGCATACATGGAGGGATCTCCTTGGTATCACTCTCTTCTTTTACATCTACAACAAGAGCGCCCTGATCCTCATAGGCAAATCCTCGCTTCTTCATATCCTCTACCATATCCGGAATGTATGGCTGTGCATCGGATTCTTTTTTCCAGAGGTCAAAGTCTACGTTCAGATTCGCGTAGTTTCTCTTAAGGTCTGTTACAGATACATTCATGATGTGGTTCCAGAGAGCCATGTATCCGGGTTTACCCTGCTGAAGAAGGTGGGTTGCCTCCAGTGCCTCATTACGGTAAGCCTCATCCTCTTTGGACTTCCCACTGGCACATGGATAGATCTCTTCCAGCTCGCTGATAGTAAACGGTGCTTCTGCCGGATATTCACCGGTAAAGCTGTCATCAAAATATACCAGCTCCGGTTTCCGGTGTTTCAGCTCGGTGATGATCAGTCCCATCTGAAGGCCCCAGTCTCCAAGATGTACATCACCGATCACCTTATGTCCTACAAAACGTCCGATACGCTTGATGCTCTCACCGATGATCGCAGAACGGAGATGTCCTACGTGAAGCGGCTTGGCAACGTTTGGTCCGCCATAGTCGATAATGATCGTCCTTCGGATTCTTGGCAGTCTCAACAGAAAGCTTCTCGTCCTCTGCCATCTTATTCATGTATTCTGCAACAAATTCCGGTTTCACATCCAGGTTGATAAATCCAGGCTTTACAACTTCTGCTCTGGAAAAGATCCGACTGTCTGACAGCTGTGCTACCACATCATCAGCGATCATAAACGGTGCCTTGTGATATGCTTTGGCTCCTGCCATAGCACCGTTACACTGATACTCACATAAGTCCGGTCTGTTGGAAACAGTAACTTTTCCGTAGGACGGATCATAACCTGCTTTTTCAAATGCTGCGGAAAGTTCTTCCGCCATCTGTTCCATAATCTTCTTCATGTTTCAAACTCCTCATATCTTTGTTTCTGTATTTTATGCTTATAACGTCACTTTTCTTGAACATGCGACTGCAAGGGCACCATAACCGATATGGCAGGCAACACTTAAGGAAAGGGGATCCATATGTATCTCCATTCCCGGAAATACCTCCTGGATCTCTTTTTTAAATTCTTCTGCTTCTTCCAGATTTCCTGTATAAGCAGCCTGAAGACACATCTCACCGTCAGATGCGTATTCCTTAAAACGTGTTTCCCAATCATTCTTCATTGCCTTCAGCATGGCACGTTTGGCCTGCTTCTTGCCACGGACCTTGGCGTAGGCATCCAGCTTCTCTCCCTGGATCTGAAGTACAGGCTTCAGGTTCAGAACCGTTCCGATGGCTGCGGCTGCCGGTGTGATCCTGCCACCTTTTTTCAGATATTTCAGGGTGTCAAGTGTGATATAAATACTGGAATCGAGTTTCTGATCTGTAAGGATCTTCTTGATCTCTGCAGCACTTTTTCCTGCCTCGGCAAGCATCTTAGCATCCATTACAGACTGTCTCTGTGTTACGGAAATCCGCTGATTGTCCACTACCTGAACACGACCATTATAATCAATAGCAAGTCCCATTGCAGTAGAACAGGATGCACTCAGTCCGCTTGACATCGGAATATGAACGATTTCCTCATAATCTCTCAGAAGCTTGTCCCATAGATCACAGAGATCAGCCGGACTTGGCTGAGATGTGGAGATCGGTTCATCCTTCTTAAGCTTCTCATAAAACTCTTCCTGTGTGAGAGTTACACCTTCAAGATACATTTTTTCATTAATATAAAACGGCATCGGTATCACATAAACGCCAAGCTCTTCGGCCTGGGCCTGTGTGATACCACTGTTGCTGTCTGTTACAATGCAATTTTGCCCATTCTTTTCTCTCCTCCTGTCTGTTATCTCACAGTTCAAAGAATTAATGCATCAGCCCTGATGGACTAATTCTTTGAACTGCTGTAGAAAGCCATGATGTTAGTGTATCATATTTTTTTCTATATCACAATTGGAAATTTTCTGTGACCTTCGCTCACAAAAAACACCTCGCGGAATATTACCAGTGAACAGTAACTAAAAAAACAGCTGCCATACAAATATTTATGCACAGCAGCTGTCACACTATTTATCAAAAATATCCTTATCTATTTATGATCTGTGTTTTATTTCATTTCTCTTACGATCTTTCGAACCGGAAGAACAAATGTCGGAGATACGGACAACTCATCCAGTCCCATCTCTACAAATCTCTCAGTAAGTGTAGTGTCCGCACCAAGCTCACCACAGATTCCGGCCCAGATACCTTCTTTGTGTGCATTATCCACAACCATCTGGATCATACGGAGAACTGCCTCATGATGGGAATCATAAATGTTGTCAAAGCTTTGCATTCTGACGGTCAATAGCCAGTGTATACTGGGTCAGATCATTGGTTCCGATACTGAAGAAATCAACCTCTTTTGCAAGAAGATCACTGATCATAACAGCTGCCGGAGTCTCGATCATGATACCCTGCTCCACGTCATCACGGAACGGGATCCCCTGTTCCTTAAGCTCTGCTTTTACTTCTGCTACAATAGCCTTGATCTGCTTCACCTCTGTTACAGAGATGATCATCGGATACATGATGGAAATATTTCGAACATGCTTGCACGGAAAAGCGCTCTCAGCTGTGTCTTAAATACTTCCGGACGGTCCAGACAGATACGGATCGCACGATATCCCATTGCAGGGTTCTCCTCATGCGCCATATTAAAATAATCGATCTGCTTGTCCGCTCCGATATCCAGAGTACGAATGATAACTTTTTTGCCGGCCATATTCTGAGCTACGGTCTTGTAAACCTGGAACTGCTCTTCCTCTGTAGGATAGTCTTCTTTTTCCAGGTATACGAACTCACTTCGGAAAAGTCCGATGCCTTCCGCATCATTGGCAAGTACATTCGCAACATCACCTGTACTTCCGATGTTGGCATAAAGGTGGAGCTTACGACCGCTCTTGGTAACAGTTTCTTTACCTTTCAGCTCTTTGAGCATTGCACGCTGTGCAAGTTCATCGGCACGCATATCCTCATATTTTTTAAGGGTCTCTGCATCCGGCTCAACGATCAGATTTCCGCTCTTTCCGTCTACGACTGCCATCTTACCGTCCATGGACTCATCGTATTCAATATTGATCAGCGCCGGAATATTCATGGTTCTCGCAAGAATCGCAGTATGTGAGTTAGAAGAACCTTTTCTTGTGACAAAAGCAAGAACCTTACTCTTATCCATCTGTACAGTCTCACTTGGTGCAAGATCCTCTGCAACTACGATCACCGGCTCGGATGCTTCAAGCTCTCCATCTCCATGGCCGGAAAGCACACGTACCAGACGGTCTGAGATATCCTTTACATCAGCTGCTCTTGCTTTCATATAATCATCGTCCATCTGTGCGAACATTGATGAGAAGTTATCACCAGTTGTTGCAACCGCATATTCTGCATTTACAGACTCTGTACGGATAATGTTGTGGATGGAATCCAGATAGTCATCATCATCCAGCATCATCTGATGAACCTCAAAGATTGCCGCTCCGGACTCTCCAACTTCCTGAAGAGCCTTGTCATAAAGCTTCTGAAGCTGTGCCACAGCCTGCTCTCTGGCTGCCTCCACACGCTTTACCTCTTCTTCCGGATCCTCCACGTGAACACGTTTAACACTGGCGTCAACTTTCTGGAGGATTGAGATCTTACCGATCGCAATACCGGAAAATACAGATTTACCTTCCAAAACCTTCATGAAATTATCTCCTTCTGTTTTTATATTTGCCCACTTATGATGTATTATATCACACTATCCAAAGATTCTGCCACGATTTTTTATGATCTCTAAAAAACCTGTAAAAACTCTATTTATACTTTCTTTTTTTGTCATATATACAGCAAAAGTGACAAAATAAAGACCGCAGAGCTTCATAAAACCTGAACAATACTTTCAGATATAAAAATAAGCATCTGCCGCCGGAATCCTTCCGGCAATTGCAGATGCTATATGTATGTATATCTTTTTATTCACTGCGAAGGGCATCAATCGGATTAAGATTAGCTGCCTTTACAGATGGGAGAAGTCCGAAGATCAGACCGATCAGCATGGAAAATACCACCGAACCGATAATTGCCGGAACGCTGATGGCTGTTGGTGCTCCTGACACCTGAGACACCATTTTTGACAGGATGATCCCAAGGACCACACCAATGATTCCTCCGATACTGGTCAGCACCGAAGCTTCCGTCAGAAACTGTCCCAGGATCACTTTTTTCTTGCTCCGATAGCTTTTTTCAGTCCGATCTCGCTGGTACGTTCTGTGACAGATACAAGCATGATATTCATAACACCGATACCACCAACAAGCAGGGAGATACTTGCGATCCAAATCAGCTGCTGATTGGTACTTTCGCTGAGCTTCTGGAGATTCTTGACCTTCTCCATAATGTCTTCCGCTTTATATTTAAAGTTCGATTTTGTTTTTTTCATTCTGGATTCCTGTATTCAGAATATCCTCTGCTTGCTTTCCTACAGAACTCATATTATCTGTGCTGTCTGCACGGACTGTCACATTTTGCGGCTGATCAAATTTAAATGCAACAGGCCAGGTAGTATCTGGGATCATCACGCTTCCCATGATCGTCTGCGAATATTCCTCGTACTCAGAAATCGTATTGATCTTCGGCATGCTGTCCTCACTCTGAGTGATCACACCTACAATAATATACGGTTCTGATCCCACCTCAATGGTTTTCCCTACAGGGCTCTCACTTCCGAAAATATTCTGTGCAGCATTGGAATCCACAAGAGCAACCTTTCGGTAGCTGTCATAATCTTTTTGTACAAATCCCCGCCCGGACTGGACCAGGTATCCCATCGTTTTCAGATAATTGCTGTCGATCCCGTACACGGTTCCGCCCTGAAAGCTTGTGTTTTTATAATAAACACTGGCAGACTGGCTGCTGTAATAAAATGTAGAACTGATCACATGATCCAAGTCTCCGATCGCCGTTTCTGGGAATCAGAAATAACCGGCGGTTTGGCCGAGCTTCCGTAAGAACCATAATCCATATCGTATGTACTGTCTCCGTCATAGAGCATAACCTGTACGGTATTGTTTCCGGACCCGATCAGATCTTCCTTGATCTGCTCACTGGTACCTTTGATCGTAGATACAATTGCAATAATAGATGCAATACCAATAATAATACCCAGCATGGTCAGAAAGGATCTCATCTTATGTGACCATATTCCCTGAAAAGCCAGGCGTATATTTTCAAACATGAAATTTCTCCTTCCTGTTATTTATTCATTGTACATATCATCCAAAGTCACTTCTTTTGTCTTGGCTCCCTCCTTCACGGCATCACCATATGGGAAAGCAAGAAGATCATCGGATTTCAGACCTGAAGTTACAACTGCATAATATCCGCTGTTCACAATGCTTCCCACTGTGATCTGCTGCTTTTTCAGTGTTCCCTTCACGTCTTTGTATACATAGCTGGTTCCATTTTCCGTACGGATAAATGCCTTCATCACAACCATACTGCCTTCGGCAAGTTTATTTGACTTCAGAGATACCGTCACATAATCCTGGTCGGTAAACTGCAATGAACGATCTGTGATCTCTGCATTAAAGGTGTAATACGATACATTGGGATTAGAATCTCCACCATAATAAGCATTTGAAGAATCCACCGGGTAATCGGATACATTCAGTACCTTCGCCTCAAAGCTGCCGGAATTATAACTGGTACACTGAAGAAGTGTTCCCTCCTTCATCTGATCCAGCATCAGTTCGCTGACCGTTCCGGTAACATAAAAACCATCCTTACTTTTTACTTTCAGAAAAGCATCTCCATTATAAGAACCTGTGACTTCATCTCCGATGTAAGCAACCGTTCCATCCAGTTTGCTTGTTATCAGCTTGTTTTTTATTTTGTTCTCCAGCTTAGTGATTTTCAGATTATTTTCCTCAATATCCAGTTTCAAACTTGCGATCTTGTTTTTCTGGATCTTGATCGCATCCTCTCTTGACATGGTTGTGCCATCAGTACCGTCATCTCCATCACCGCTGTCATCCGGTATCTCATCATCATTTTTGTCATATTTGGAAGCCTCGTCCAGTGTAAATTCTGTTTCCGCATACATATATACCGGATTTTCAAGAAGACTTCCATCGATCAGATAATATCCTGTACAGGAAAGTGTTCTGTCCTGAAAATCAGCAATGGTATCATTCTCATGAAACTCCAGCTGGAACCAGCTGCCGCCTTTCTGGACCACTTTGGTCCATCCTCACTGTATCCCGCCATTCTGTTAAAGAAAGATCCCATCACCGTAACTTTGCCTTTGGCACTGCTTACAAGAAAAACATAGGGATCTTCTTCCGTACCGGTTCCTGTAAACGGCTGAGAAGTATAATCCAGCTTCTGATAAAATTCCGGTTCACCATCTGTGATCCCCGGAATTTCCGGTTCTGTTATATTGGGATCAGGAAGCTCATTGGGTCCCAGTGTGGGAGTCGGTGTCGGAGATACCGTTGGGGTGTCATCTTCTCCGGAACCCCAGTCCGTAGTCTCTCCGTCTGTAATATCATTGGCAGTAGGATCCTGGTAGGTCGGATCCATGATCAGATCCTCATCGGATGCAGTTGTATCCTCTTCATATCCGCTGTGTCATCTCCGGTCATCTGCTCTGTTTCACTGTCCGTCGTTTCTCCGGACGGCATTTCTTCGGTAACTTCCTCTGCAGAATCTTCAAGATCTCCTTCTGTATCTGTAAATGCACTGAGAAGTAATGGCCTGGAGGAAGCCGCTGCAAGATAGCTGCCATCTGCAGTAGCCGCGGAACCGGTAGTTGACTGCATATCCTCGTCTCCGTCACTTCCAGAAGGTGTATCCGTATTTGTCATTTCTCCATCATTTCCTGTATCACCACCTGTAAGATTCAGGTCCGTATCATCAGTACTGTCTGTACTGTCTTCGATGGGACCTCCATTCTGAAGACTTGTCAGACGGTTCTGTGCTTTGGTCAGATCCTGCTCCTGCTTCTGCTGTTTCAGCTTTGCAATATTCAGCTCCATCTCTACAAGTGTCATATCAAAGGAGATCAGATTATCGCCTTTTTATCATCATCACCCTGGGATACATATATTTTCTCGATGATCATATCTTTATCCATATTTACATTCTGAGAAACATTCGTGGTGATGGTTCCATCCAGTGTTGTCTCCGAATACCAGTCCGTCTGAAGATTGCTGACGCTGGTTACCGGCACCTCTGTTACCTTGGATTCTTTCACATGCATAAGCCCTGTGTAGATTCCTCCGGCTGCCAATGCCGCAACCAGTACACCAACGATCACTCTCTTCACCACTTTCATTCTATCACCTCTTTTCCTGCAGCTCACCGTCACGGATCATAACAACCCGTTTGGCATGTGCCGCGATTTCCGGGTCATGTGTGATCATCAGCACAGAAACTCCCTCATCGTTCAGCTTCTGAAACAGTTCCATAACCTGTGCTCCCGATTTCGTATCCAGTGCCCCGGTAGGCTCATCTGCCAGCAAAAGCTTGGGATTGTTTACGATCGCTCTTGCAATAGCCACTCTCTGCATCTGTCCTCCGGAAAGCTGGTTGGGCTTAAAATCCACCCTGTCGGCAAGGCCTACACGCTCCAGAGCTTTTCGTGCACGTTCCCGGCGCTCCTTTTTGGGAACCCTTGCATAATTCAGCGGCAGTTCCACATTTGTCAGCGCACTCTGCCTTGGAAGGAGATGAAAGCTCTGAAATACAAATCCGATCGTTTTCAGACGGATATCTGACATCTCATTCTCTGTACATTTGGCAATATCTTCTCCATTCAGGAGAAAAGTTCCTTGGTAGGTTTGTCCAGGCATCCGATAATATTCATCAGTGTAGTCTTTCCGGAACCGGAAGGTCCCATGATCGCCACATATTCTCCCTCCTCCATGGAAAAATCTACATCTTTCAATACAGGTACCGTCATTTTCCCCTGTTGATAATCCTTATATATTCCTTTTAAATCCAAAATCATTCTGTCGGCGCTCCTTCCATCGGAACAAGGTCATCTCCCGAAGAAATATCGTCTGTCGCATCCATCATGTCACTGTCGATCGCTCCATCTTCGATCATTTCAGGCTCTGAGCCATCACTTTCCGTGTACGCAGAATCATCAATACTTTCATCATCCTCGGAATCATCCCACATCGCCGCTGTAGTCTGATCTGCAGTACCTTCTGTGACAGACATACCTTCTTTCAGCTCATCTGTCGGAAATGCGATCTTATCTTTTTCAGAAAGTCCGTCTGCGATCTCATATTCCCCAAGATCTTCATCATACTGTCCTAATATGACATCTCTCTTCTCCAGCTTGTTCTGACCGTTTGCGATCCAGACATATGGCTGTCTGTATCCGCATCCACGATAAAATAATCGTTCAGCCAGATACCGGACTTCTTCTCATCCTGTCCTTCGTCCGGTTCAATATACACATGCTGCCCCAGCATCAGACCCTCAGATGAATCCAGATTCACATAAAACGGATAGGTACTGGATGATGTCTGATCATCACTGGCACTGGACATTCCGAACATTGCCATATCCGAACTGCTGTTGCTGGTAGAATTATCCATGTCAACAGAGCCCATGGTGCCCTTCCAGGTTTTTGAAGAATCCACTCTGGAACGGATGATCACAGGTGTCCCCTCTATGATCGAATCACGGTTTATTTCATTTACCGTTCCCTTTACACGATAAGCGCCTGTGCTCAGGATCGTGATAAATGCATTGCCGGAACTGTCTCCGGAACTGGAATCTGTGGAATCCGTCGTGCCTTCTGTCAGCGTATCCTCCACGCCCTCAGAATCATCACCGCCCATCTTGGAGGTATCGATCTTCTGGATCACTCCATCGATCTCACTGCGCACCTCGGTATTCTGCGTTGCCTGGGAAAGCTTATCGATTTCTGCCTGTTTGCTTTTCTGATCATATTCATTCTTCTTGAGATTCATTTTCTGTGTTTCGATCTCTATTGTATAGGAAAGCTGATTATCCGCTGTAGCTTTCTTTTTCTCAGCTTCCAGTGTAGTGATCTGATCAGATATACTTAACTGTTCGTTTTTCAGGCGGTCCAAGGCCAGCTGTGCTTCCTGAAGACTTTGCTGGATACTTCCAAGATCATACTGAAAAAGAAGCTGCCCTTTCTTGACTTCCTGACCGGTCTTTACCTGAACTTCTTTTACCTTTCGGCCGCTTTCGATCTTTACCTGAACCGTTTCCTGCGGTTCCACAACACCTGCATATCGGTTTTCCACTCCGGAATCCATTTCCGAAAGCTTGCTTATCTTTGTTACATATACAATATCGCTGCCTCCTGCGGCCCCTGCATGATGTGTATAATAATACCATCCACCGGCTCCGATACCGGCTGCAAGTACAAGGACCCCAAGTGCGATCAAAATACGTTTTTTCATATCTGTCCCCTTTTCTCAGCATCGTACTAAAACTATCTGTTGCTTCAAACATCATAGCAGATTCACTCTAAAAAGAAAAGTCCCTAGAAAGAAACGATGCAGATTTCACAGATTTTTCATAAAAAAGTCTCCTTTTTCTCCATTTTTGCGATATTTTGACTTTCGGTACTTTATCTGCTAAAATGTTGTAATATAACTTTTTTGAAAGGAAAGAACAATATGAAGACAGTGAAACATCTGCTGGCTTTCTTGATGATCATTCTTCTCTCAGTTTTTTTATGTAGCTGCTCCCAGTCGGCCAAAGCTCATGCGGAGAAGGCGATCAAAAAAGATCTGGATCTTCTTAAAAATCTGGACTCTGAAACAACCATGCAGTACATATCCTATCAGGAACTGTTTCCGGATTCTGATGACAGCACAAAGCTTTCTGCTGACATAAAAGAAGTATTTTCTCTCTTCTTTCAGAATTTCGATTACAAAATCCTGGGTATATCCGTTGATAGCGACGAAAAAAAATGCTTCTGCGCAGCTTAAGCTTACTACTCTGGATGCTGAGGCTCTTGCCAGTGATTTTGTTTCTGCAAGCCTTCAGGAAGAAATACTGGAAACCGCCTCCGGTAAAGAAAATGATAACGGAAATTCCCTGGAGCAGCGTTATCTGCTCCTGTACAAGCTTCTCAAGAATAACACGTACAGTTCTGCAGAACGCAATACTTCCATCCAACTAAACAATCTTGGATCTTCTTCAGAACCTGACTGGGAGATCACGCACAGTTCCTCTCTCGAAAATGATCTGGTCGGTGGCTTATCACCTATCTGTCCGATCCTGATCTTGTGCCGCCTGCCGAAACGCTTACTGTCTATCTGAAAACGCTTCAGGAAATGGATGTAAAGCAGATGGCTAATTATTTGGGGCTGGATTCCATTCTGAACACTTCAGATTCGGCCAAAAACGCCATTGCCTCTGCCCTTATGGAACAGTTTCACTCCTGTTTTAACTTACAAAATATCAAGCACCTCTGTTTCCGGATATCTTGCTGAGGTGGACGCAGAACTTACCACATTTGACAGTAATTCCATTCTTACACAGTACGAAAAAGAATTGAATACTTATCTGGCTTCTGCTGATGCAGTAATCGACGGTTCCCAGAAGCGTTACAACAAATCACATGAACTGCTTCTGGACAGTATCAGGAATAATCAGGCAACCATAACTGCCACTGCTACCTTCCATCTCACAAACGATGGTGCATCCTGGAAGCTTGAGAATGCAGGTACCGAACTGGGCAAATGCCATCTTCGGAACTCTTACCGCTTCACCGGTTCCTGAAGATTCTACCGAAGATAACGAATAAAGAATAAAAGCTAGAAAACCCGTGAATATCTGCTTTCTCTGACAGGAAAGCGTGATCTTCACGGGTTTTTTATATTCTTCTTTTTTATATTCCGGATATGATCTTTATAAAAAGCAATGCAAGGACTATAAGAATAATAGGCCGTATGATCCGGCTTCCGTTTTTCATAACCATACCTGCACCGGTATAATGTCCTGCGATCGAGAACACTGACGCTACAATTCCAAGCATGATCACAATCTTTCCGCTGAGCAGAAATACAACAAGAGCCGCTACATTGGAAGAGAGGTTGGTAACCTTCATGGTACCGGAAGCTTTTGCCACACTCATTTTTCCCAATCCTGTAAACAAAAGCAAGAGAAAAAGTTCCTGTTCCTGGTCCATAAAAGCCATCATAGCATCCTACAGCAAGAGAGCATACGGCACAGAGCAGGATCTGTTTTTTTCTGGCGATCTCGCCACCCTTCTCATCCATATTTTTCTTGCGCAGCACATAAAAAGCAACCACCGGAAGAACCGGGATCAGCATATAACGCAGGAGCTTATCACTGGCTATAAGAGCAAGGTGAGCTCCTATGGAAGATCCCAGAAGCGCCATTGGAATACATGGAAGCACCAGGATCCAGTCCACAAATTTATTTTTGCACAGACGGACAGTTGAGATCAATGTTCCTGTTGCTGATGACAGCTTGTTGGTGGCAACAGCATTATGTACAGGAACTCCGGCCAAAAGATAAGCAGGCAGGGAGATCAGTCCTCCCCCGCCTGCTACAGCATCTACAAATCCGGCAAGAAATACAAGTGGACAAACGATCAGAAATGTATAGATTGTCGGCTGCATGATCTTTTATTCTTCCTCTTCTTTCTGCGGCTCAAGGTCAAGTCCCAGCTCATGAAGCTGTGCCTCACTTACCTGGCTAGGAGACTGAGTCATCAGACAGGAGGCATCCTTAACCTTCGGGAATGCAATAACATCACGGATCGTATCTGCCTTTGCCATAAGCATAACAAGTCTGTCAAGGCCATATGCAAGTCCTGCGTGTGGCGGAACTCCATATTTGAAGGCATCCAGAAGGAATCCGAACTGCTCATGTGCAGCTTCTTTTGTGAAGCCAAGTGCCTCAAACATTCTTTCCTGAATATCATCCTGATGGATACGCACGCTGCCGCCGCCGATCTCATTTCCGTTAAGAACGATGTCGTATGCTTTTGCACGAACCTTTCCCGGATCTGTGTCAAGAAGCGGAAGATCCTCCTCCATAAGCATGGTGAACGATGGTGCATTGCTGTAAAACGGTTCTCCTCCTCGCTCCACTCAAGAAGCGGGAACTCTGTTACCCATACGAAACGATACTCATTTTTATCTAAAAGATCCATCTGTTTTGCAAGCTCAAGACGGAGTGCTCCCAGTACATCGTATACCAATTTTGTCTTATCTGCTGCAAAAAGAAGAAGATCTCCTGGCTTGCCGTCCATAGCTTTTACAAGAGCATCCATCTCTTCATCTGTCATAAACTTGGCGAAAGAAGACTTTCTGGTTCCGTCCTCTGCAATGGCAATGTATGCAAGACCTTTTGCACCATAACCTTTTACGAACTCAACAAGCTTATCGATCTTCTTTCTCGGCATTGCGCCCTGACCTTCTGCATTGATACCACGAACACTTCCGCCGTTCTCAAGCGCACCTGTGAACACACCAAATCCGCAGTCTTTTACGATATCACTGACATCATGAAGTTCCATACCGAAACGCATATCCGGCTTGTCGGAACCAAAACGATCCATAGCTTCCTGCCAGGTAATTCTCTGGATCGGAAGTTTTACATCGATATCCAGGACTTCTTTGAACAGGAATGCAAGATATCTCTCGTTAACATCGATAACATCGTCTACATCAACAAAGGAAAGCTCCATATCAATCTGTGTGAACTCCGGCTGACGGTCAGCACGAAGGTCCTCATCACGGAAACATCTTGCGATCTGGATATAACGATCAAATCCGGAGCACATCAGAAGCTGCTTGTACAGCTGCGGTGACTGTGGAAGGCCATAGAAGCTTCCCGGATGAACACGTGATGGTACCAGATAGTCTCTGGCTCCCTCAGGAGTACTCTTTCCAAGCATCGGTGTCTCGATCTCAAGAAATCCCTCTTCTGTAAAGAACTGTCTTGTAAGCTGAGCAACCTTGCTCTTCATCATGATATTTCTCTGAAGATCCGGTCTTCTTAAATCAAGATAACGATATTTAAGGCGAATCTCATCTTTTGTCTTGCTATTCTCCTCGATCGGGAATGGAGGAACATCTGCCTCAGCAAGGACACGGAGGGATTTACACGAAGCTCGATCTCGCCAGTTGCAAGATTCTCGTTTCTGCTCCTCCACGTTTCTCTACGGTACCGGTTACAGCAATACAAACTCACTACGCAGTTTACCGGTTTTG
>ENA-OQMZ01000250-OQMZ01000250.1-human-gut-metagenome-genome-assembly--contig:-NODE-250-length-23479-cov-8.125899_pt1 | contig 23479 bp, 24 predicted proteins | sample MGYA00242621_ERZ504862 | MGnify/ENA primary metagenome ERZ504862 (study PRJEB26092, sample SAMD00036393) | human gut metagenome | host: Homo sapiens | study: EMG produced TPA metagenomics assembly of...
CCGGCAGGCTGGGGCGGGAGGCGCCCATGAGGTCGGCGATCACGCGCTGGCCGACGTCATGCAGGTCGGCTGCGCGCTCGGCTGGTAGCCGCCGATGGCGCGGAACATGTCTTCGACCGCGCCGAAGCCTTCCAGCACGGCGCGCTCGGCGGTCTTGCCCTGGTTGATGAGGTCCTTGATGGACTGTGCAAGGGACGGATCGGAGGCGAACATGGCGATGGCCTGCAGGATCGGGGCGGCCTGCTTGGCGCCTTCGTCGCCGTTGGCGGCTTCTTCGGCGCGACGGTTCAGGTCGGCGTTGACGAGGGCGAGCGACTTTTCGACGCGGGCGATTTCGGTTTCCGCGGAGATGCTTTCGGCGCGCGGAGCGTCCGACGGTTCCGGCAGCGGAGCGGCCATGCGAATGACCGGGCCGACTGCGACGCCACGACCGATACCAACACCCTTAATGTTCATGAGAACTCCTTTTCCTGTTTCCTTGGGAAAAAATATGGATACGCAAACGATTGCAGGATTATGCCTGCCTTGCGTAGGTGAGTTACTGCAATGATCCCCACCGTCTTTGCCGGTAAATCATTTTCAGCCTGCGATTAGTATACACGAAATTCCCGCAAAACAAAACCGGTAAACGTTTTCTGTGTTTCGTAAAAACTGTGCTATGATAATCGCAAGAAATGCAGATGCCGGCAAAAGCCGCATAATGCAATCGATATGCAAAAATCGATATACATCGACGTGTAAATATCGAGACGACCCAACGTAAGCAAACCAACCACCAACCACAACAAAGGAGACCATTATGGCAACCCGCAATCTCGTCATCAACGATCCGGTCGGCATTCACGCCCGTCCGGCCGCCATGTTCGCGCAGGCCGTCACCGCTTCCGGCCAGACCGTGACCATCGCCAAGGAAGGCGGCAACGCCGTTCCGGCCGGCTCCATCCTGTCCATCATGGGTCTGGGCATCAAGCAGGGCGACACCGTGGTCATCAACGTCGAAGGCGACAACGCCGAGGCCGTGGCCGACAACCTGGCCAACATCCTCGTCAACGCCGAGTGACGCACCGCGCATAACGCGCTGACGCACTGACGTACGAACGTTTCGACCGCCCGCCATATTCGACGGGCGGTCGTTCTATTCTTAATAGGTTCTTCGCGGCTCGAACCGGTTCATCAGACCAGACCTTTGGCCGAGAAGCACACAGGGGTTTAGGGCACCCTCTAGGGCATTTTGAAAAACACTTAGGGAGCCGGCAAACGCAAGCCGGACACGACGGAAAGGACAGCGCATGGCAGGCAGAACCGACAGCGGCAGCTCAATCACCAACGTCGCGGCGACGGCCGGCGTGTCCATCGCCACCGTCTCACGCGTGCTGTCCGGCAAACGCGGCAAGGACGACGATATCGCCCGCCGCGTGCGCGAAGCCGCCAAACAGCTCGGCTATTCCGTCAACTACGCGGCGAGCGCGCTGCGCAGCGACGTGACGAAAACCATCGGCCTGGTCATTCCGAGCGCCACGGAACCGTTCTCCGCGCAACTGCTCGACGAGATCGAGCCGACCATCGACACCGAATCGCAACAGCTGCTGCTGGGCATCGGAGCCACGCAGGAAGCGCAGGCGGAACGCATCGAATCGCTGGCCAACCGCCATGTGGACGGGCTGATCGTGGTGCCCACGGCCGGCGCTGACCTTGCCGGAACGCTGAACCAGTACGCGAACACGCTGCCGATCGTGCAGATCTGCGGACGGCAGACCGCGCCGCGCGTGTCCGTGGTAGGCATCGACGAAAACGCCGCGATGGAGGCGATCGTCAAACATCTTGCCGAGCAGGGCATCGCGTCCGCCGCGTATATGGCCGGCAACGAGCTGTCTTTCGAATCGGCGGAACTGTTCGCCACATTCCACACGCATATGCGCACTTACGGGCTTGCCACCAGCGAAAACTGGAACCAGTTCGGCGAACGTACCGTGCAGCGCGGTTTCGATTGCGCCATGCGGCTGTTCAACGGGCCGCTCGTGCAGCCGGAGGCCGTGGTCTGCGCCGACGATGCGATCGCGTTCGGCGTGATGGTGGCGTTCGACGCGTTGGGAATCCGCGTGCCGGAGGACGTGCTGGTGGTCGGCTACCATGATTCCGCCATCGCGCGTACCACCATGCCTCGGCTGACGTCGGTGCGTGCGCCGTTTGAGCGTATTGTGTCGGAATGCTTACGATTGCTGGCTTCCGGTCCTGCCGGAGGCGCGGCTGAGACGACTGATGCGTCCGGCGGCAACGTGCGCGCGCCCCGCGTCATGCTCGCCCCGCAGCTTATTGTGCGGGATTCCTCGGTGTTCCGCCGGTGAATCGCGAATCGAATCGCCGGTAATTACTGGAAATTACGAAAATCATGGAATCAGCGCGCAGAACAGCGCTTCGAACACCAAAACCGGATTGCCGTTGCCATTGAGCCTGCGGCGCGCGGTGGCGATGTTCTCCAGCCGGCGCACGGCCCCCGTACGGTCGAGCCGTACCGACAATTCCGTGATGGCGGAACGGTTTTCGAGGTTGATGAGTCCCACCGCGTCCTCGGCGTTGTTCTGCAGTACCGCCACGTCACGGTAGATGCTGGCGACCGAATTGAGCGCACGGTCGAGCACGTCACGCGTGAGTCTGGTGGCGCGTCGTTTGAGCTCGTCTTTTTTGGCGATCGCATTGTATGCGCCACGCAGTTTCGGGGGTATGCGGTCTTTGGGTCCGAGCCCGTTGATGCGGCGGAAATCGGCTTCCGCTTCGGACGCTTTGACGTTACTTCCGCTTCGGCCTGCGCCTTCGCGTTGTCGATGAGGTTGCCGGCCAATAGCACGGCGTCCGACGCGCGATGCAAGCCGAGCACGCCGACGATGAGCTCGTCGCGGTCCGTCATGACGCGTTCGTCCTTGGCATACAGGCTCGCGATGCCGATGTGCCCCTCCGACAATCGTGCCGCACGCGCCGCGATATTCGGCTCGAAACCTTGCGATTCCAAGAATTTCGCCACCGCTTGGTTGGACGGTACGGCCAGGTTGACGATGCGCGTGCGCGAGCGGATGGTCGGCAGCACGTCTTGGGCGCTGGGCGCGCACAGCAGCCAGATGGCGTGCGGGCTCGGCTCTTCGATTTCCTTCAACAGCACGTTGGTGGTGCGTTCCATCATGCGGTCGACGTCTTCGATGATGATGATGCGCCACGGCGCGGTGCCGGGCATCTGCTCGGATGTGGTGATGATGTCACGCACCTCGTCGATGCCGATGGTCACTTTGTTGGTGGCCAGCACGCTCACGTCGGGGTGGGTGCCGGCAAGCACCTGCTCGGTGGTTTTGGTCGGCTCATCGTTCAGGCCATGATCGGGGCTTTCGAGCGCGGCGGCGAACGCGCGGGCAACGTTGGAACGGCCCGATCCGGGAGGGCCGCAAATCAGCCACGACTGCGCGATGGCCTTCGGGTCGCCGCTGGCGATGGCCTTCAGCTGTTCGACACCTGCGCTTGGCCTACTATGGAGTTCCACACGCTCATGCGATACCCCCTCCAGCGGTGCTCACGGTGTCGAAATCGGCTTTGATACGCGCCCACATGTCTTCGATGGACTGGCTTGCGTCAATGACGTGGAACCGTTCCGGCTCACGTTCAGCCAAGTCGAGGAACGCGACGCGTGTGCGACGCTGGAAGTCGTTGCCGGCCGCCTCCATGCGGTCTTCGGCATGCTGCAGCCGCGCATGCGATTGCGCCGGATCCATATCCAGCAGATACGTGCGTTCCGGCAGCAGACCGTTCGTGGCCCACATGCTCAGGTTTCGGATTTCCGCGGCCGTCAGCTCGCGGCCGCCCGCCTGGTACGCCAAAGAGGAATCGAGATACCGGTCGGTGATGACCACCGCGCCGCGTTGCAGAGCGGGCAGAATCACTTCCGCGACGTGCTGCGCGCGGTCGGCGGCGAACAACAGCGCTCCGTACGCGGGGCGATGTCGGCACAATCGTCCTCATCCCCCGTATCCACGCCGTGCAACAGCATTTTGCGAATCGCCACGCCCAATGCGGTGCCGCCCGGCTCGCGCGTGACCACGCATTCGCGGCCCTGAGATTCAACATATGCGCGCAACCGTTCGACCTGCGTGGTCTTGCCCACGCCGTCAACGCCTTCAAACGAGATAAAAGTGCCCTGCATGCCTTTCACTGTACCGTGCGCCCCTGCCGTGCCCGGCCATTCGGCCCACGGCTTGGTGTCGCACGATGCCGATTGTCTTGCGGAACATCAGATCGTGGGACGTTTCGCGCGCCGCATAACGTCAGCGTGCGGGAACGACTTCAGGACGCGCGTAGCCTTCGTTGGCGGTCAGCCAGTCGACGTCAGCCTTCACGGTGGACGCGGTGGAGCCGATCTCCTTCGCTATACGCGTATTCGCCCAACCCTTGTCGGCCAGTTCACGCACCTTGGCACGGCGGTCGGCACGCGCCTGTTCGGTCGCGTTCACCTTCTTCGCGGATTTCGCTCCTTTGGCAGCGCCCTTCTTGGCTCCCTTCGCAGCCGTCTTGCGGCCACGACGCTTCGACGGCCCCTGCGCGCGCTTCTCCGCCAGCAGGCGGAACGCCTCGGCCGGTTCGATCGATTCGGGCGCATACTGCTTCGGCAGTGTACGATTTGTCTCGCCGTCGGTGATGTACGCGCCGTAGAAGCCGTCCTTGATGGTCACGTGCTTCTGGGTTTCCGGATCGGTGCCCAAGTCGCGCAACGGCGGCTTGGCCGCGCCACGTCCACGACCGCGTCCGTACTTCGGCTGCGCGAACAGTTCCTTGGCCTTCTCCAAGTCGACGGTGAAGATCTCGTCTTCGGAAGCCAGCGAACGCGTGTCGGACTTGCCGTCGGCACCAGTCTTGGTCAGGTACGGGCCGTAACGGCCATTGTTGGCCATGACCGTAACCGTTTGCATTTCGCCGGTTTCGGCGTTCGCCTCATCGTAGGAGCCGACTTCGCGCGGCAGGCTCAGCAGTTTCAGCGCGTCTTCCAACGTCAGCGATTCGGGACTCATCGTCTTGAACAGCGACGCCATCTTCGGACGGTCGGAAGCCGCCTTCTTACCGCCGGAACGCTTCGTCTTGCCCGCCTTGCCTGCGGCGGACTCGGCAGCGGTATCGCCGGCATCTTCCGCGCTCGGCATGACCAACGCCACGTACGGGCCGAACCGGCCATTGCGTACCTCGACGGTGCCGCCGGACACCGGGTCCTTGCCCAGTTCACGCGGCCCACCGGAATGGTTTTCAATCAGATCGTGGCCGACCTCGACGGTCAGCTCATCCGGAGCGAGCGTATCCGGCAGCGAGGCGCGCTTCGGATTGCCTTCCGCATCCAGATGCTTCATGTCCTCAAGATACGGGCCATAACGGCCGACGCGCACGTGCAGGCCATCGCCGATATCGATGGTGTTGATCTCACGCGCATCAATCTCGCCAAGCTGCGCCACCTGCTGCTGCAGGCCCTCATGCGCCTCGTCGGCGGACTGGGCCGCACCATCGCCGGAACCGAAGTAGAAGCGGGTCAGCCACGCCTTGCCGGTCTCATGGCCACCAGCAATCTGGTCGAGGCCGGTTTCCATATCGGCGGTGAACTCGTAATCCACATACTTCGGGAACTTCGTTTCAAGCAGTTTGGTGACGGAGAACGCCAGCCAGGACGGAATCAGCGCACGGCCACGCTCGTACACGTACCCGCGGTCGATGATTGTGGAGATGATGCTCGCATACGTGGACGGACGGCCAATTTCCTTCTGTTCCAACGTTTTGACGAGCGACGCTTCGGTGTAGCGCGCCGGCGGCTGGGTCTCGTGGCCGTCCGCGGCAACGTCCACGGCGGCAAGCTCGTCGCCCGGCTGCATCGGCGGCAGGGAAACGTTGTCATCGGTTTTCTTCGAAGCCTTCGCAGACTTTTCGGCTTATCGCCAATCTTCACGCCCGCCGCCTCGGCGCTCTTCTTCGCGTCGGCAACGCTACGGCGGCCCTCGCCGGTGGCCTTCATGAAGCCGGGGAATTCGATGACGGTGCCGGACGCCTGGAACATGGCCTCGCCGTCGGCTTCGGTCGGCGAGGACAGACGCACGGTGGCGGTGGAACCGGTCGCATCGGCCATCTGGCAGGCCAGCGTGCGCTGCCAGATCAGGGTGTACAGCTTGAGCTGGTCGGCCGGCACTTTAGTGGCGATTTCAGCCGGATCGCGGAAATGCGCGCCCGCCGGTCGGATACATTCGTGGGCTTCCTGCGCGCCCGCCGTCTTCGTGGCGTACTGCTTGGGCGCATCGGACAAGTACTTTTCGCCGAAGTGCCGCGACACCGCTTCACGGGCGGCCGCGATCGCCTCCTGCGACAGCGTCACCGAATCGGTACGCATGTACGTGATGAAACCGTTTTCGTACAGCCCCTGCGCGGCACGCATGGTCTGGCGCGAGCTCATGCCAAGGCGATTGCCGGCCGTCTGCTGCAGCGTGGACGTGGTGAACGGCGGCACCGGACGGCGACGGTACGGCTTGGTTTCCATCGACGAGACGGTGAACGTCGCATATTCCAGCGATCGCGCGATCGCATTCGCGTGCGTTTCGTCCAGCTGCACGACGTTGTCTTTGACGCCGGCGGCGGTCAGCTGGCCATCATCGCCGAAATCCTTGGAACCGGCCAAACGACGGCCACCCAGCGACACCATGCGAGAATCGAACGCAACATTGTTGCGTCGGCGTCGGGCGCTTCCAGCGTGGCGGTGACATCCCAATAGGGGGCACGCACGAACGCCATGCGCTCACGCTCACGCTCCACGATCAGACGGGTGGCCACGGACTGCACGCGGCCCGCGGACAGGCCCGGACCGACCTTGCGCCACAGCACCGGGGACAGCTCATAGCCGTACAGACGGTCCAGAATACGACGGGTTTCCTGGGCGTCCACCATGGCGGCGTCCACATCACGCGTGTTGTTCAGCGACGCTTGATCGCTTCCGGCGTGATCTCGTGGAACACCATGCGCTTGACGGGCACCTTCGGCTTCAGCGTCTGCACAAGATGCCATGCGATCGCCTCACCTTCGCGATCCTCATCAGTGGCGAGGTAGAGGGTGTCTGCCTTCTTCAGCGCGCTTTTCAGGTCGCAACGGTTTTCTTCTTGTTGCCGTCCACGATGTAATACGCTTGAATCCGTCTTCGATATCCACGCCGAACTTGCCGTACTTGGCTTTCTCGGCCGCCGGCACCTGGCTGGGCTGGGCAAGGTCGCGGATATGGCCGACCGATGCCATGACCGTGTATCCGGAGCCCAAGTATCCGCCAATCTTCTTCGCCTTGGTAGGAGACTCCACAATAACGAGCTTGCTGCCGGTAGCCATAGCCACTCCTTATTACTAGTGTTTGCAACGCAATAATACTCACTGAATACGGAGAAATGGCAAACCGCCCGTGTGGCGTATGGACGGCAGCATGCCCGGAACCGGCTGTTTTCAGCGCTTCGGCGGTGCGGGCGGCGCTCCCACCAAACCCAGTTTCGTCAACGGCGAGGCGGTCAGCTGACGCATGGCGAGCGTTATGCCAAGCACCAGCGCGGAAACGGCGGCCGTCAGCAGCGCCGTGGAAACGTACGCGCCGGCATTCGTCCATTCGGCGCTCATGGCGAGTCCCGGCTGAATCTGCCAGATGATATACGCGCCGTACAGGATGCCCAATACGCCAATCGTCAGCATCACACTGCCGACGATCTGCACGCTTGCCGACGAGACGCGCGTGCCCGGCTCATCCATGCCGCTGGCGAACGTGGTGGCAAGCGCCAGCAACGCCAGTCCGCCGACGATCAGCAGCGCCATAATCACGTCGGTCGGACGATGCCATTGCGCCGCGATCACCGACAATCCGACCAGCACCGTATACGCCCAACCAATCACCGCCACCAGCGCACGCAGCACGCGCGGTACGGCGCACAGCAGCATCACGCTTGCCGCAGCGGCAAGGATGACATGCCCGGAAGGCGCGGAATTATTAGGATTCGATTCCAAATTAATAAGATACGGGCGTGGCAGCAGCGGCTTCAACAGTTCGGCCGCGGCGAAACACAGGCCTCCGAATACAGCGAGCTGCGCGATCGACAGCCACCGTTTGCGCACGATCAGCACGGCAAACGCGATTGCCCCCATGATGACGCTGACGGTGATGACCACTGCGGAAATGGCGAAGACGTGCACGACCGGCGCCAGCCAACCCGGCAACGCGGCATCGAATTTCGACCAGACGATATCCTCATAGCTTTGGCCGTCCATGGTGCGCACGCCAAGCCACCAGACGCCGGCGGAAGCGGCAAGCATCAGCAGACCGAACACCACGCACAGCACGATGCTGGACACGCGCGGATGGCGGGTCAGCGGATCCGCCTGAGCCAAGCCTTTGTTGACATCCTGCGGAGAAAGCACCGCCTCGACTTCGCGCATATCAGGGAACGACAACGATTCCAACGGTTCCGCAGGCGTTGCTGCCGTGGGCTGCTGAAGCATGTTCACAGGCTGCTGTGGATCTCGGACAAGTGGCTTGAATTCGTTGGTCATAGTCACCGAGAATACGGCATCGCCCCTACTGTGGGGAACGAATCGGAGAAGATATAGAAAAACCTCCACGCACCCGGAAGAGGCCACTTACCCTTGCTGCATTCCTGCCCTGGGGGAGTTGGGTGACATACCGCCACGCGGAGGCTCTTGCCATATTACACCATGCCCGGACCTCGCCGCACCGACTAGACGCACGGGTACACTTGAGAAGGAATCGCACGCCACCCTTGTGCGTTTGCGTGGCTGCGATAAGCATCGATAACGTTTGGAAGGTTGTTTTCTTATGACTGATGCGGTGGAGTATCCCGATCTGGTGGTCGTGGGCGCGGGCCTGTTCGGCCTGACCGTGGCCCAGCAGGCCGTGGAGCATCTGGGCGTGAGGGTCGAGATCATCGACGTGCGCGACCATATCGGCGGCAACGCGTACAGCTACATGGACGAGGAGACCGGCGCGGAGATCCACAAGTACGGCGCGCACCTGTTCCACACGTCCAACAAGAGGGTCTGGGACTATGTGAACCGTTTCACAAGCTTCACGGACTACGTGCACCGCGTGTACGCCACGCACGACGGCGAGGTGTATCCCCTGCCGATCAACCTCGGGACCATCAACCAGTTCTTCCACGCGCACTACACGCCGGCCGAGGCGAAGGCCTGGTCGACGAGCAGGCCGGCGAATTGGCGGGCACGGACCCGAAGAACCTCAACGACAAGGGCATTTCGCTGATCGGCCGCCCGCTGTACGAGGCGTTCATCAAGAACTACACGGGCAAGCAGTGGCAGACCGATCCGAAGGACCTGCCCGCGGGCATCATCAACCGCCTGCCGGTGCGCTTCAACTACGACAACCGGTATTTCAGGGACACGTGGGAGGGCCTGCCCACGGACGGCTACACCGCCTGGATGGAGCGCATGATCGACGATCCGCGCATCCACGTGACCCTCAGGACCGACTTCTTCGACGAGTCCCAGCCGTACAACAGGAAGGCCTTGGCCGCGGCGGGCGTGCCGGTGGTGTACACGGGTCCGGTGGACCGCTACTTCGACTACTCGCTCGGCGAGCTGAAGTGGCGCACGGTGGACTTCAGGGAGGTGCGTTACGACGAGGGCGACCATTTCGGATGCCCGGTGATGAACTTCTCCGACGCGGACGTGCCGTACACGCGGGCGATCGAGTTCAAGAACTTCAACCCGGAGCGCAGGGCTTCGCAGAACCCGGACAAAACGGTGGTGTGGGAGGAGTACAGCCGTTTCGCCGAGCGTGGCGACGAGCCGTACTATCCGATCAACACGGAGGCCGACAAGGCGTTGTACGCGAGGTACGAGGAGCTCGCGAAGGCCGAGCCGAGGACCGTGTTCGGCGGCCGTTTGGGCACGTACAAGTATTACGACATGCACAACGTGATCGACACCGCGTTGACCGCGTACGAGCAGCAGGTCGAACCACTCCTCAAAAAGTGACGCGATATACATTGCGCAACATATGATTCCCCGTTCGTGCTGCTGCGGTGTACGACCATTGGCCACCACCGCCGCAGCGTTCCGGGACAACAAAAATCCCTATGGCATTACCCCAGGCCATAGGGATTTTCATTATATGCTGATTCTGCCTACGAATCAGCCGAGTGGGTCGAGGCCTACGAGATGGGTTGTCATTGCCATCGCAAGTCTGCCGTCAGCAACGCACGCTATGCGCGCCACACATCCTTGCCGGCGGCCTTCGCGGCCGCCACATCGGCGTCAAGCTGCTCTTCGGTACCTTCGACATCGCCCTTGATGAATTCCTCCACCAAGCGGCGAGCCTCGCCATCCTCGTGCTGCACAGCCGGGGACTTCATGAAGTAGGAGCTCGGAGCCAGCACCGGACCGGCCAGATGGCGGTCGAGCGCAATCTTGGCCGCGCGCACGGCGTCGATCACAATACCGGCGGAATTCGGGGAATCCCACACCTCGAGCTTGTATTCGAGGTTCAGCGGCACATCGCCGAACGTGGTGCCCTCAAGACGCACGAAGCGAACTTGCGGTCATCAAGCCAAGCCACGTAATCGGACGGGCCGATATGCACGTTGTGCGGATCCATCTCGTGCGGCACCACGGAAGTGACGGCGCGGGTCTTGGAAATCTTCTTGGACTCCAGACGGGAACGCTGCAGCATGTTCATGAAGTCCATGTTGCCGCCCACATTGAGCTGGTAGGTGCGGTCCAAGCGCACGCCACGGTCTTCGAACAGACGGGCGAGCACACGGTGGGTGATCGTGGCGCCGACCTGGGACTTGATGTCGTCGCCGACGATCGGCACACCCGCGTCACGGAACTTCTGCGCCATTCGGGATCGGACGCGATGAACACCGGCAAGCAGTTCACAAACGCGCATCCCGCATCCATGGCGGCCTGCGCATACGCCTTGTCCGCCTTCTCGGAACCAACCGGCAGATAGGAGACCAGCACGTCGACCTTCTTGTCACGCAGCACCTGGGCCACGTCCACCGGCTCGGCGTCCGACTCCGTAATCATCTGACGGTAGTACTCGCCCAAACCGTCGTTGGTCGGGCCACGCAGCACCTCCACACCCAGATTCGGCACGTCCGCGAACTTGATGGTGTTGTTCTGAGAAGCTCCGATCGCCTCGGACAGGTCCTTGCCCACTTTCAGCGCATCGACGTCGAACGCGGTGACGAATTCGATGTCACGCACGCGGTAGCCACCGAAATTGTTGTGCATCAGACCAGGGATCTTATCCTCGTCCTTGGTGTCCTTGTAATACTCAACGCCCTGCACCAGCGACGAGGCGCAATTGCCCACGCCGGCGATAGCCACTCGAATGCTCATCTGAAAACGACTCCTCTGTTATGCGTTTCGCAGGTATACCAATCCCCAAGCATACCCACAAACCGCATTGTAAACTGAAAAATCACTGAAAAACGGCCATATTACGGCAGTCGTCAACAGATTGTCGATTTGTAAAAAAGCTGCGCAAAAACATGTTTTTCCAGTCGGACAGCACTATCTACACCCTTGTTTTTCAGGTCGTTCGGCTACGGTGGAAACCATGGTTTCACGAACACGAAGTGTCAGCTCACGCTCAAAAAGCGCCCGCAGCGGCAGCGCAACGTCCACGACGCCACGGGTGGGCACCACCTACGGGGTCCATGGAGAAGTGCTGAGCAAGCCGCCCCAGGGGCCGAAGCACACTTCGCATCGCGCACCCAAAAAGACCAGAAAACACAAGCATCTCGTACTCAAATGGGTGCTCGGCATCTTCGCGGCGCTCATCGCGGCAGGTATCGGCCTGTTCGCCTACATGTACACCACCACGGAAATCCCGCAGCCGGAAAAGTTCGCGCTGGCCGAGAAGACGACCGTGTACTACAACGACGGCACCACGCCGATCGGCAGCTATGCGGAGCAGAATCGCGAAATCATCAGCTGCGCAGACCTGCCCGACTACGTCGGCAACGCGATTGTGGCTTCGGAAGACCGCTCCTTCTATACCAATAAGGGCATCGATCCGATCGGCATCGCACGCGCGTTCTACAACAACCTGACCACCGGTAGCAGGCAGGGCGGTTCCACCATCACCCAGCAGTATGCGGAACGCTATTATCTGGGCGAAACCACCTCGTACGTGGGCAAACTGCGTGAGGCGTTCCTGGCGGTCAAAATCGCCCAAGCACAGGACAAGAGCCAGGTGTTGTGCAACTACATGAACACCATCTATCTCGGCCGTGGCGCATACGGCATCCAGGCAGCGGCCAAAGCGTACTTCGGCAAGGACGCGAAGGATCTGACGCTCTCCGAAGCGGCCATGCTTGCCGGCATCATTCCCGCGCCGAGCGTATGGACCCCCGACGTGAATCCCAAGCAAGCTGAAAAACGTTACAAGCGCGTGCTGAACATCATGGACGAAGACGGCTACATCACGCCGGACGAGAAGAAAGCCGCGAAATTCCCGCAAACCATCGAAATCCAACAGAACAACCAGATGTCCGGACCGAACGGATACCTGCTGACGATGGTGCAGAACGAACTCGTCAACACCAAGGCGTTCAGCAAGCAGGACCTGGAAACCGGCGGCTACAAAATCGTCACCACCATTGACAAATCGAAGCAGGACCTGATGTTCTCCACCATCAGTCCCTCCCAAAACGGCATGCAAGGCATCGTGCCCGACGGCATGCAGTTCGGCGCGCTGTCGGTGAACCCCAAGGACGGTTCCATCATCTCGCTGTACGCAGGAGACGACTACCTGACCAAGCAGCTCAACAACGTCACCCAGGCAACGTACGAAGTCGGCTCCACCATGAAGCCGTTCGCATTGCTGGCCGCCGTCAACGAAGGCGTCAGCCTCAACACGTACTTCAACGGCAACTCGTACCGGACGTTCCCGGGCATCACCGAAACGGTGAGCAACTACGGCGGCGAGAATCTGGGATACGTGAACCTGTACACGGCGACGGAACAATCCTCGAACACCGTGTACATGGATCTGCAAACCAAGCTCGGCGCGCAGAAAATCGCCGAAACCGCACGGCAGGCCGGCGTTGACGATTCGTCTTTGGATGGTTCCAACCCGTTCACCGTGCTCGGCAACAACGGCCTGACCCTCAAGGACATGACGCAGGGATACGCCACACTGGCCAACCAAGGCAACAAGCCGACGCTGCATATCGTTGCCCAAGTGCAGACGGCGAACGGCACCGACCTGTACAACGCGCCGACCTCGGCGGAGCAGACGTTCGAAGCGAACAACGCGAATCTCGTGACGAAGGCGCTTACCGGCGTGGTCCAGCGAGGCACCGCCACCGAGGCGCGTGCCACTGGGCACACCATTGCCGGCAAGTCAGGCACCGCAAACGATTCCAACGCAGCGAGCTTCATCGGCTACACGCCGTCCATGCTGACTTCTGTGGCGATGTGGTATCCGGACGACAACGGCAACCCGCAGGAGATTCCCGCATTCGGCAGCTGGACCGGCGGCAGCGATTACCCCGTGCATCTCTTCACCGAATACATGAAGCAGGCACTGGCCGATACGCCGAACGAAACGTTCCCCGACGCCACCGATAACGGCAAGGTCGGCGGACCGGACGGTACGTGGGGCACCGGCGCGCAGAAGACCTGGACTAGAAAGCAGCAGACCACCGTGACTCCGCGCACCGAGGAGAACACCCAACAGACCACGCCGAATCAGACCGAGGAAACGCAGAATACCGGTCAGGGCGGTGGCGACGGCGGTAATAGTGGCGGTATCCCCGCTAACGGCGACGGTAACGACACCAACGGTGGCAATGGCGGAGGAACCAGTGGCGATAATTCCGGTAATAACGGCGCCAATGGCGATACATCGCAGCAATAGCAGTCGCTGACTGCGATTGCCGTCGCGGTCAGCGAACACGCAAAGGGGGCTTCCCGGTTATTCCGGGAAGCCCCTTGGTTTTGCCGCGTGCACACGCGGGCGCACGGTCGTCAACGTCGTTCGTCAGAATGCATGCACATGCTGGGCGAGACGGTCGTATTCGGCGCGTGTCAGCGAGGCGACGCCACCATGTTTCGTATGCGCGGTGAGGAAGTAATCGTCCGCCTGCAACGGCACCCAGCCCTGATCGAGATCGCGGCTGACCATCGGACGGTATCCGATCGACGGAATCACGTCCACGAACAAGTACCATTCGTCGTCCGGTCCACCGTTGTTGTGGTGGTTGGCGAACACCGCAGGACCTTCCACGCCGCCGGGGTTGCCGTCCGGCACGTAGCCTGCGCCAATCCGGTCCTGCACCTTGGTCCAGACCGTCCCCGGCTCCCACCAGCGCTTCGCGTCGGTGCGTCCATCCAGATGCCGGTGCCATGCGCGTTGTCCTTGGTGATGCGGTACGTGCGTACACTGCCGTCCGGCAACGGACGTTGGATCATCGTGGTGTCGATGGCGTCGCCGTGGTTGTCAATGAACACGCCACCATATTCGAATGTGTCCTGCGTGAAATCGGTGGTGGCGCCCCACAGCACGGTGCAGTAGACGTTCTTGTCGTCGTGCGTCCTATCCTCGTCGTCGAACACGGTGCTGGACCAGTACATGACGAATGCGCCGCGACCGCCATGATGGCCTTGCGGATAGTAGTCCGGCACCCAAAGGCATTCGCATGCCCAAGCCATACCGAGCTCCAGATGGGAGCCGTCCGGCTTGCGGGACACGTCGAGCATGCGCGGCTCGCTCCAATGGAGCAGATCGTCGGATTCCCAGATGATGAGATTCGTGCTGGCGTGGTGGCTCCACTCGTACCAGCCGCCGCCGTCGCCTCCGAACACACGCAGATCGGTGGCGATGATATACCACGTGCCGGTGTCGGGATTGCGGATGATATGCGGATCGCGCACGCCTGTGGTACCGAGCGGCGAAGCCAGCACAGGCTTTCCATCGTTGAGCGGCACCCAACGGTGCGGATTGTCACCGTCGGATATATCCATGTAAATCTTCTCGCGTAGCCGTCCGGATCCTCGATGAAGTGGACGAGCAGATAGCCGTAGTCGTCGGTTGTGTCGGTCATGGTCCCACCTTGTGGTTGTGAATGAATGAATTGGATAAGTGAATTGCGTGTTCGATAACGTACCGCGTCAACATGCGCGGATACGAAGAAAGCCGCCGCCACGAGAGCGACAGCTTTCTTCGGGAAGGAGGATTAGCCTGATGCGTGCGGGCCCATGTGCGGATCGCATCCTGCTGCGCCGCGATGGCCTTGTTGCGGGCCAGATAGATGACCAAGGTGATGGAATACAGTGCAAGGCCGATGAGGTCCATCGTGCCCAGGGAGAAGACCACCACGATTGCCAGCCAGATGATCACCCACCGGCTGGTGGTGCCGGGAGCGAGACACCGCATGGACATGATGAAGCTGACGATGCCGATAATCAGCACCAGCAGCGCGTAGATGCCCACCACCGTCGAGGCGTTGTCCACCGCGGAATAGTCCGTTTTCAGCAAACCGTTATGTTCCAGCAGATCGTAGGCTTGGCCTTTGAACCAGCTGGTGAACATGAACAGTGTGATGGACGCCATGATCACGTTGTAGGCGGCGGCGATGGTCATCAGCACTCGTTCCGCCTTGCGAGCCAATGGTGCCGGCGGCTGCATGGTGTTGCCTTGCGGATTCATATCGGTCCTTTCCGTGGTGTGGCCTCATCCGATGTGCGATGCGCAGCTCGGGAAAGATAAAATCACAGGCCCGTCCGTTTGGGGACGGACCTGTGCATTATCTCACTCGGCCGGTATCAGCCTTGAGGCCGGAGGTGATGTTCAGGGACTGCAGGAAGTACTTCTGCGCGAACAGGAACAGCAGCAGGGTCGGGATGATGGCCATGCAGGTGGCCGCCATCAGGGAGCCCATCTGGTTGTACTGGCCATCTGGTTGCTCAGCAGCTGCAGACCAGCGGTGACCGGCATCTTGTTGATGTCGTTGAACACCAAGGTCGGCCACAGGAAGTCGTTCCAAGCGCCGGTGAAGCTGAACAGGAAGATGACGATCAGAATCGGGCGGATGGCCGGCAGCATGATGCGGGTGAAGATCTGGAAATCAGTGGCGCCGTCGATTTCGGCCGCCTCGTCCAGTTCCTTCGGGATGCCCTTCATGAAGTTGCGCACCAGGAAGATGTTCGCCACGTTGCCCAGGCCAGGGATGATGCAGGCCCAGTAGGTGTTGACCCAGCCGAGGGAGGCGATGATGCGGTACTGCGGGATCATGTTGACCACGGCAGGGAACATCGAGATGAGCAGCAGGACGAAGAACAGCGTATCGCGGTACTTGAAGTTCAGACGGGAATAGCCGAAGCCTGCGAGCGCGACGATGCACACGGACAGCACTGCGAACACGGTCGAGATAATCAGCGAGTTGCCCAGCCAGTTCAGGACCGGGTAGCTGGCGGATGCCTCGATCAGCGTCATGTAGTTGTCAAGCACCCACTTCGCGGGCAGGAAGTTGAACGCGTTGGAGGTGAATTCGGCCACCGACTTGAACGAAGTCGTCACGGTGTAGATCACCGGAAGCAGCCAGACGACTGCCAGCACGACGAGCACCACATAGACGGCGATCAGCGACGGGGAGACCTTTTTGGTTTTGTTTCAGGAATTGCCGCGCTTGCGACATTGACTGTGGTTGCAGCGGACATCTTCAGTCCTCCTTATTCATGAAGATCAGCTGGATCGCGGCGATGGCCATCAGGATGATGCCCAGCAGCAATGCCATTGCGGAAGCCATGCCGGCGGCCGCAGGGCCGGCGGGGAACGCGAGGTTCCTGATATCCATCAGCAGCACCTGGGTCTGGTAGTTCGGTCCGCCGTTGGTCAGCATGACCGGCTGGCCCCACACGTTGAAGGCGCCCGTGGTGGTCATGATGGTGGTGTAGAACAACGGCAGCTTGATTTCCGGCAGGGTGATGGAGAAGAAGATCCTGACCGGACCGGCTCCGTCGACCTTCGCGGCTTCGTAGAGGCTCTCGTCCACGCCGGAGAGCGCGGAACGGTAGATGACGAGGTTGCCGCCGATACCGGCCCACAGCACGAGCACGAAGATGGTGATCCATGCGTACGGGTTCTTGCCGAGCCAGTTGATGTCGGTGTGGAAGGTGGTGTTCAGCAGACCGAACTGGGAGTTGAAGACCATACGCCAGACCAGTGCACCGGCGGCGATGGAGATCAAACCTGGGATGTAGAAGATCGCCTGGAACAGACCAGCGCCCTTGAGTCCCTTCTTGCTGAGCGCCACGGCGAGCAGCAGCGGCACGATGATGGTCAGCGGCACGCTGACCAGCACGAAGAGCAGAGTGTGGCCGAGATCACGCCAGAAGATCGAGTAGAAATAGGTGCTGGGGTCGAAGATCTTCGCGAAGTTCTGCAGGCCGACGAACTTCGGCGCACCGACCATGTTCCAGCGGGTGAACGCCAGTCCAATGCCGAAGATAATCGGGATGATGCCGAAGACGGCGAAGATGATGAAGTGCGGAGCGATGTACGGCAGCGCGTGCCAGATGGAGTTCTTGCGCTTCATGGATGATTTTGCGGATCCGATCGTAGATGCCTTGCTCATCACGATTCCTCCTGAATCTCGATTTGGCCCTGGGCCATGAGGTCGAGGGTCTTCAGACCTTCTTCAAGACCAACATTGCCGTAGACGATGTCGTTGTATGTGCCCCAACCAGCGGTCGCATAGCCTCCGTAGAGGTAGTTGGAGGTCTTGATGTAGTCGCGTTCCTTCTTGCTGTTGGTGAAGGACGCCTGGATCAGCTTCTGGTACTCCGGGTTGTTCAGATCGCGGTATGCCGGCGAGATGGAACCGACCTCAGACCAATCCATCCAGTGCTCGTACACGTACTTGACGAAGTCGGCGGCGGCTGCGGATTTCGCCGCGGAGCGGTGCGGATCCTTCAACTGCATCCAGTTGCACTGGTAGAAGAAGTTCACCGGATTGTCGGCGCTGTACTGCAGGGTGTTGGCTTCCGCGATCTTGTCGGCGCCCAAGGTGTTGGACATATTGCCCTGCGCCCACGTGCCAAGCTGCGCGAACACGGCCTTGCCGGAACCGAACGCCTGCTCGCCGTCGACGTCCATCGGGGCGATCACACCGGCGTCGTACGCTTCCTTGAGCTTCTCCATGGGCTTGCGCCACACGTCCTTGGTCAGGTCGTCCATATCGTTCTCAAGCGTGCCGCCCGCGCCGTACAGCAGGGACATGAAGGCCCACGGCAGATTGCCGTAAGTCAGCGCGTAGGTGCCCTTGGGTAGCTTGCCCTTGAGGTCCTTGATCTCGTCGATGGTGACGAATCCGTCGTCGAGGATGTACTGCAGGTTGTACTTCTTGACCAGGTCCTTGTTGTAGTAGATGGCCATCTGGTACAGATACAGCGGAATGCCGTAGGCCTTGCCATTGACGGTGACGCCCTTCCAAGTGGCGGGCAGGAAGCTGCTCTCCTTGAGGTCCGGGGCGACCTTCTGCCAATCGTCCATGGTGTCGAGCAGACCTTGGGACTGCAGAACGGCGGTCTGGAACTGGTCGCCGATGATGATGTCGGGGATGTTCTTGCCGGTCTGCATCACGGAATAGATCTTCGTGGTCAGATCGCCGCCGTTCATCGGCTGGAAAACGACCTTGTAATCGCTCTGGGCGTTGTATTCCTTGACGATGCGCTGCATTGCAGGACCGTCATCGCCCACCAGATTGTTCCAGAAGTAAATGGTCTTGCTTTCACCCGAAGAGGCACCACAGCCTCCGGCGGCAAGCACAAGTCCAAGTGACGCACACACGGCTACGGCAGCTTGGCAAAGCGCCGCAACCCGGTAAGATGCCTGGATGTAGACATTGTTTCCTTCCTTTTCCTCAACGGACCATCGCTGGACCGCTCCTCGTTGCAATCCGAATGGGAAGAATCCTTTTCGATTGAGCCTCCCTGCTCATTTGCAACGTTGTAATTTTGATTATACAGCTATTTTCATCGTTGTACAAACGGTAACACGCCGACGACAACAGCCAGCTTTATGGATGGGGTTATAGACGGGGTGACCCCTCCGGCCACGCCCCTCAGTGGCCTACGGCCGGAGTTCCCGCAAGCGGGCCACCATCAGCGGGCAACACGTCCGTGGTAGTGGGGGTCCACAGATTATCAAGTTCCGGCACGCCGAAATCCGGACCGTCGGCGGTCCACTTGACCACACCGACGCGCGCGTGGCGATTCGGTCGAACAGCGGATCGCCCTTGATTTCCGTGTAGTTGCGGCAGTGGTAAATCATCAGGTCCTCGGTGCCGTCCTCGGACTTGGTGAACGAATTGTGGCCCGGACCATACTGACCGTTCTCGGCGCAGGTCTTGAACACCGGCACCGGCTCTTAGTCCAGGAGGCCTTGTCCAGCAGATCGCTGCCGCGCTCGGCGGTCAACAGTCCCACGGCGTACGGAACGCCGGTGCCGGAGGCGGAATACGTGATGTAGATCTTGTTCTCATGGAACAGGAAGGCCGGTCCTTCGTTGACCAGGAAGTCGATGCATTCCCAGTCGTATTCCGGCTTGGTCAGCATGACGGGCTCGCTGCCCAGCGTCCACGGATTGGCCATCTTGGCGATATACAGATTGGAGTTGCCTTCGATGGCGGGATCCTTCTGCGCCCATACCAAGTACTGCACGCCATCGATCACTTCGGTGGTGGCGTCAAGTGCGAAGGAGTCGATCGGGGTGATGATCTGGCCCTTCTCCACCCAGTTGTCGGAAGTCGGATCGTCGTCGGTGTTCTCCAGCACGAACATGCGGTGCGTCGGCAGGCCGGATGCTTCGAAATCCGTTGCGGCGCCTGCGAAGTAGATATACCATGCGCCATTGATGCGGTGTAGTTCGGGGGCCCAGATGTAGATGCTTGCCGGGCCGGATTCGTGCTTGCGCCACACCACCGTCTCCGGAGCCTTCTGCAAATCGTTGATGCTCGATGCGTGCCGGATGGCGATGCAGTTGTATTCCGGATCGGAGGCGGTGAAATAATACTCGCCGTCAACCTTGAGCACCCAGGGGTCTGCGCGCTGAAGCACGATCGGATTGTTGTAAACAACCATGTTTAGTCCTTCCCAATCCGTTGTTCCAGTATTTACAACGTTGAATATATCATTCTTACATCGTTGTAACAACTTGGGCGCGTCATTGTCGGAAGATGCTTGGATGCGGTGCCGCCGCCGGGCATGGGCGTCCATCGTTTGCGCCATGCATGCCAATGTCGGTGCCGCCGTCGGTCATGGGTGCTCGACACACTCAAGCCGTTCGGCCAAGCTTACGGCCGAGCGCCCATGCCGGCGGCGGCACCTTGGGGGAAGAGCCGACTCAATGGGTACGCACGCTGGGAGAAACTTGCCGGAAGGCAAGCGAAAGCTCAGAGGACGAGGGAATCGATGGGGAGTTTGGTGGATTGGCGCACGACCAGCGACGATGCGACCTTGCGGAAGACCTTCTCCCCCGGTTTGTCGGCATTCGGGTCACGGCCGTCGATACGCTCCTTGAGCACCTTAACCGACAGACGGGCGACCGCTTCAAGTCCCGGCGCGATCGACGTCAGCGCCGGCGACAGGTACTGTGAATCGTCGGAATTGTCGAAGCCGACCACGGAGATGTCGTCGGGAATGTGCAAGCCGTGCATCTGAATCGCGTGCATCACGCCGGAAGCCAGCATGTCGTTCAGCGCGACGACGCCATCGACCTCGACGCCGGAATCCAGCAACGTGTTCATGGCCCTCACACCGTCGCTACGATGCCACATGCCCGATTCGACGACCAGCCGATCGTCGAATTCGACGCCGGCCTCCTCCAGAGCCTCAAGATACCCTTGGTAGCGCAGCGCGGCGGAACCGACCTTCTCGCCACGATGCACGCCAACCACCGCCACATGCCGGCAGCCGGTCGTCAGCAGATACTGCGTGGCCCGCTTCGCACCTTCGACGTTCTCCGTGGCGATATGGTCCACCTGGTCGGTAAAGATGCGTTCACCGACCAGCACGAGAGGATAATCGACCTTCAGCTGATCGACATCATCCTGCCCAAGCTCCAAAGGGCTGTAAATCAGGCCGTCGATCATCGTCTGCTGGGCGCCGTGCAACGCCTCCAGCTCACCGTCACGCGAATACTGCGTCGGCTCCACGATCACGCGCAGGCCGACCTTCTTCGCCTCCTCGATGACGAGCGACGACAGTTGCGCGAAGTACGGCATCTGCAGGTCGGGAATGGCCAGGCCGATGATGCCGGTCTGCCCTCGGCGCAGGTTGCGTGCCGACACGTTCACCGTGTATCCCAGTTCCGCGATGGCTTTGTTGACCTTGTCGCGCGTGGCCTGCGAGACGAATTCGTAATCGTTGACAACGTTGGAAACCGTTTTTATCGATACGCCGGCCGCTTTGGCCACCTCGCGCATGGTCACGACATGCTCGCCGCTTCCCCCAGTTCGCTTCGGCATATATACCCCTCTACCCCTTCTGGCATTCAGCGAGCCCAGTCGCCCTCGCGACCGACCTCCATAGTCACCCTAGCATAGTCGGGGTCAAGCTCTTCCGCCGTCTGCATATCCAGAATGGGCATACCCTCCTTGGACCAGTGCACGCGGCGCACCTGGGCGTCACGGCCGCCATAGCGCCCGTTCTCGTACTCGGCATTGTGGAACACGTAGATGAGGTTGCCGTCCTCGTCATGAGACCACATGCCATGTCCCGTGCCGAGCTGCCACCGCCCGTTGTACATGCCGGACTTCTGCAGCGGGTAATCGAGCTTCGTCCATACGCTGGCGTCGGTCAGATCGGCCCCCTGTCCGGCCGGGGCGGTGACCAAGCCGGTCGTGTAGTCGATGCCGACCAGCGAGCCCGAGTAGATCAGGAAAATCGTTCCGTCATGCATGATGCGTTCGGCCCTTCGGCGATCATGTTGTCCCATGCGAATTCCGGCACGACAATCTGCTTTGGCTTGCTGGCGAGCTTCGCCGGACGACCTGGGTCGAAGCTGGCGATCCAGATGCTGCCGACCTGCTGCCATGCGTAGTACCAGCGGCCCGAATCGCACAACACGGTCATGTCAAGCGAAATGCGCTGGATCGGATTGAGCGTCTCGCCATCCGGGTCGAGGATGGGCTCGGGCACCGTCCAGTTCTCCGGCTCGCGCGGATCGAAATCCGTGCCGTCGGAATGCTGCTTGAGCTGCATGATGTGGCAGCTGCCGGTCCACATGTCCGGTTTGCCGGCACGATCGTTGGGGGTGCCGTCGGGATTGACGCGCGGACCGTCGAAGCAAGGCATGAACAGGACCGACAGCTTGCCGCCGATCACATGCAGTTCCGGCGCCCAGAAGCAGCCGGTCATCGGCCGATCTTCGCTATTGAGATCGCCGCATGCGAGCAGATCGATCTCCTTGGCCCGTCCACCCGCGGCGTCGGAAAGCGCCTCGATGGAGTCGGCGATGCGCAGCGGCATATGGGTCCTGCCGTCGTTCGGATCCACGCAATTACCGTCGGTGTCATCGGTGGCGATGAACATGAACATCGGCTTGCCGTTGAAATCCCACGCGAACACCGACGGGTCGGCGCGTTCCACCGCGAACGGCACCGGATAGACGCTCTGGCGGATCACGCCTTCGACGGTACGGGTCTGGCCGGCCTTGAGCGTTCCCTCGGAGGCTTCCTGGGCGACGGCCTCAAGCTGGGCCATGTTCCAATCCACCGCACGCGTGGCCTGCGAACCGTCGCTGTATGACAGTTCCGCACGGGTTGCGGCCAAGGCCAGAACCGCATTCCGGGCATCCTCACCATGCAGGCCTGCATCGATTCGCTGGGCGGGCACGGACGTTCCGGTATTGCGGATGCGGCCGAAGCGCTCTATCAGGCGCTCGGCCTCCGGCTCACTGATGGCGATGCTGTTGCCGACGACGGCGTTCGGAATGCCGCAATCCCCGGTCTGACGCAACGGCTGCGACGACGCCGATTCCACGACATCAAGCGGCCTGCCCGAACCGGCGGCGGCTACGATATCGGCCGTCCGCGCGGTGCGTGCCTTGCCATCGTCACCGGTCCAGGAGACGACGTAGCACGCGTCCGCGGCGTCGAAAGAGATGGACGGGCGATTGACCCCACCGGTGGTGCGCAACAGCACCAGCCCCCGCTGGTCGAACGCCGTCAGATCATCGCTGATGGCGAGCAGGAACGCCGACCGTTCGGAACCATCCGGCTCACCGCCGCGGGCGGTACGGGTCGCGGCGATGGCGAATCGTCCGTCCGCGAGGCGGAACAGGAACGGATTCTTCAGCGATTTCAGCGTGATATCCATACCGGGCATGACCACGCCATGGGCGACGGCGTCGGTGGCGGGGCGAGGCGCGTCGAACCGGTCGGCGGCGAAGCGCGCCGCG
>ENA-OQMZ01000252-OQMZ01000252.1-human-gut-metagenome-genome-assembly--contig:-NODE-252-length-23339-cov-4.694727_pt1 | contig 23339 bp, 20 predicted proteins | sample MGYA00242621_ERZ504862 | MGnify/ENA primary metagenome ERZ504862 (study PRJEB26092, sample SAMD00036393) | human gut metagenome | host: Homo sapiens | study: EMG produced TPA metagenomics assembly of...
CATAAAGCCGATCGCAAAGATGATCGACGGCACGGAATTGCCCAGGATGGAAACGAAAACGGCTGCGAGGGCGATACCCGGGATGGACATGATGATGTCCAGGATACGCATGATCGCCTCAGAGATAGACTTGCGCGAAACCGCTGCAAGAGCGCCGACAACGGAACCACAGACCAAAGCCATGGCGGTAGCACCAAAGCCGATAATCAGCGAGTAACGTCCGCCGTAGAGCATGCGCGACAGAATGTCGCGACCCTTATCGTCGGTACCGAAGATAAATCCGTTGCCGGGAGCCTGGCGAGCCGTAAAGATCTCGACCGGGCTATAGGGGGCAAGAAGGGGCGCCAAAATCGCAGTCAGGGCGACCAGCACCAGCACGACGGCGGCAATCTTAGAAGACAGCGTCATCTTCTTCCAGCCACCGAGCTTGAGCCCCTTGGAGGCAGCCTTCTCGAGCTGCTCGGTTTGCTTCTCTCGAATCTTTACCATAATCTACACCGTCCTGATGCGCGGGTTGATGAGCAGGTAGAGCATGTCAACCACGATGTTGATGATGATGAAGCAAGAGCAACGACGATAACGACGCCCTGAACCAGGTTCGCCTCGTTGCCCTGAACGCCCTGCAGAATCGCAGTGCCATGCCGGGGAGGTTGAAGATAACCTCGATGACGACGCGCCGCCCATGAGGTAGCCGATCTTAAGACCGAGGGTGGTGACCGGGGTGATCAGCGCATTGCGAAGAACGTTGATGCCGACGACGACCTTCTCGGGAACGCCGGCGCCACGAGCCATACGGACATAGTCCTTGTCGAGCTCCTCGACCATGGCGGTACGCACGATACGAGTCATCTGGCCCGTCAGCGGAAATGCCAAGGCGATAGCGGGCATGATCATACGTCCAGATAGCCAACCGGATTCGTGGTGAAGTGAGGCAGAGCACCCGATGCCGGGAGCACCTTAAGGTAGGAAGAGAACAGCAGGATCAACAGAACGGCAAGCCAGAACGACGGGGTTGCCAAGCCGGCGATGGAAAAGACGCGGATCACTTGGTCCGGCCATTTGTCGCGATACAGTGCCGCGATGACGCCGAGCAAAAACGAAACGACCGCACCGATGGCAAGACCGATGAAGGTCAGCTGCATCGTGACGGGCAGGGCCGTGGAGATGCGCTTGGCAACGGAGTTGCGGGCAGCGCCGTAGGTACCCATGTCGCCATGAATCAAATCGCCCATATAGCGCACGTAGCGCACAGGCCAGGGGTCGTCCAGACCATACTTCTCATGGTACTCGGCAACCGCCTCGGGCGAGGCACCGTCACCCAACGCCGTGTAGGCGGGGTCGGTCTTGGAGAACGACATAAGGAAGAACACCAGGACGGTGACGCCCAATGCCATGATCGGCAGCGCCACAAGACGCCTTCCAATCAAACGTAGCAAGTTGTTCACGTTCTCTCCCCTTTCTTTTGTCGGTAGGACCAACTGGTATATGAGTACGGATACTCATTACAAGACCCGAGCGACATCGTTGCCGCCCGGGTCTTTGTTTCAACTATGAGGATACGGTCCCAACGGCCGACATCCTGCATACAGACTCAAGCGAGTCTTACGCCTTGACGGTCGCAACGCCCCTGAAGGACATGCTCGTCGTGCCGATGCCCTTGAAGCCGTCGAGAGCCTCGCCGTTGGGCGCGGTGGACGGATCGTCCCAGGAAGCGGAGACGGTCTTGACGTGGACAACGGGGTACAGAACGGCGTTGTCGGCGATGATGTCGAAGCACTCGTTCCACTTCTTCTGCTGCTCGTCGCCCTCGGCGGCAAGAGCCTCGTCCATGAGACCGTGAAGCTTCTGCCACTCAGCGGACTCCTTCCACGGGCAACGGGTCTGCATCCAGACGTTGTCGCCATACCACCAGTTGAGCAGCAGGTCGGGGTCAGCGCCGAAGCAGGAAGGATCGCCAGGGGCAAGGAGGATATCGTAGGCCTCGCCGCCGTCGATGGCAGCGTAGGTGGCCGGCGAGGTATCGGTCTGGATGGTCACCTCAAAGCCGAGAGCGTCGAGGTCGTTCTTGACCTGGGCGGCCATGCCCTTGATCTGCTCGTTGTCGGTGGTGCGCAGGGTGATGGCACCCGGGGTGATGCCGGACTCCTCGATGAGCTTCTTAGCCTTCTTGCGTCGGTCTTGTACACCGTGGAAGCCTCATGATAATTGGTGAAGCTCTTGGGCAGGTAGCAGCTGGCAGCGGTGGCAAGGCCGGCAAAGGTGTTGCTGACCATCTTCTCGGTGTCGAGCGCATACATGACAGCCTGACGGACCTTGACGTTGTTCCAAGGCTCCTTGGCGACGTTGAACATGATGAAGCGGGTGCCGAAACCCTGAACGTTATCGATCTTGCAGCCGGCGCTCTCGAGCTGGTCGACGGCGTCAGCGGTAACGAGCTCCATAACGAGCGTGGAGCCCTCCTGCTGAGCGGTAACGCGAGCGGTGGGGTCGGTCAGGATGCTGTACTGGATCTTCTTATCCTCGGCAGCATACTCACCGTTGTACTCGGGGTTGGGAACCAGGGTGATCTCGGTATCGGAGATAGAGTCGTACATCCAGGGGCCGGAGCCGATCGGCTGCTTGGCGCGATCCTCCTCGGTCTGGGTGGCCGGGGTAACGCGGATGATGGCAAGACGATCCTTGAGCAGAGAGAAGTTGGGGACCTTGGTCTTGACCGTCACGGTGCTGGCGTCCTTAGCCTCGATGGACTCGAAGGGCTGGAAGAACGGAGCATAGGTAGCGGAAGCGGCGCAAGCGGTGTAGGAGGCAACGACATCGTCAGCGGTGACCTCGGTGCCATCGGAGAACTTGGCGCCCTTGCGGATGGTAACCTCGAAAGTGGTGTCGTCCACAGACTTGGGGTCGTCGGTGGCGAGCTCGTTGAAGGTGCTGTAGTCGTGGTAATCGATGCCGTAGAGGCCCTCGACGACGTGCCAGTTAGCACCCAGGCCCACAGCGGAGCCGGTGCTGGCGGGGTCGAAGCTGGACGGAGCGTAAGCGGAACCAGCGGTGATCACGCCGCCGCCACGGTTGGCGGAATCGGTGGAACCGGAAGCGGAACCCTCGTCGCTAGAGCTGCCACCGCAGCCGGTGAGACCAAGGCCGGCGACAGCAGCGACGCTGCCGGTGAGGCCGAGGAACGAACGCCTGGACATACCCTTGTTGATGATGGCCATGTCTTCTCCTATCAATAGAGAATCTTACCCGGGAGCACCTAGACTTGCCCCCGCGCAACTTGCGGACGATATATACCTTACCTACCGACAAACCCAACTTGGGTGCCGCGCTCGGCGACCGATACATACATACGCTTGAACGGTATTTACTACCGTTCACCGAATTCATTGACAAACGATTCGACAGACAGTATGTATCGACGAGGTGAGATATCAGTCTTCGTCAACCCGCAGGATAGCAGGGTTATTCACCATGGCTAGTCAAACGTTTTAGCGTTAATAAAACCCGAAATCAGCAGGTAATCGCCGCGAAATAAATGATTGAAAATCAGCCAATCATGTATATCAGTTGTTTAGAAGCGCGTTTAGTTTTCGGAACGGCTGGCCGATGCTTGGGCGCGCTCGGCATTCCATGCAACAAGTGCCTCGTGGACCGCTTTGGCGACATCGGCCGGAACGCCTCGAACTTCCGCAATCTCCTGCTCGCTTGCCGCGCGCAAACGCTTCATCGAGCCAAAATGGCGCATAATGGCACGTTTCTGGTGGGTCCCACGCCCGGAACGTCGTCAAGCACCGAAACCGTCATAGCCTTATCGCGCAACTCGCGATGGAACGTAATCGCAAATCGGTGGGATTCATCGCGAACCTGCTTGATCAGATAAAGCGAAGCGGAGCCGGTCGCAGCACGACGGGGGTCTCGTCCCACGGCACGAAAACTTCCTCATCGGCCTTTGCCAAGCCACAAACTGGTATATCGAGGCCAAGCGCCTCAAGTTGCTTAATTGCAGCGGTCAATTGCGGTTTGCCGCCATCGACAACGAGCAAATCGGGGCGCGAGCCAAAGCGCTCGTCCGCCATGCGCTCGGGAGCATAGCGACGCCCCAGAACCTCGGACATCGATACGAAGTCGTTCGCCTCGTCCAATTCGGCCTGAATTTTAAAGCGACGATACTGGCCCTTGTCGGCACGGCCGTTGGTAAATACCACCATCGAAGCGACGGTAAAGGTGCCGTGCAACGTCGAGATATCGAAGCACTCGATGCGCAACGGCGGCGCAGGCAGCGCCAGCGCGCTTTCGAGCTCCAGGAGCGCCTGATTAGTGCGATCGTCAGCATACCCCGTGCGCATCATGTAGCGCATGAGGGCATGGCGCGCATTTTTGGAAGCCATATCGAGCAGGCGGTGCTTTTCGCCGCGCTGCGGCCTATGGAGATGGCAAGAGCGTTCGCGCTTGCCCGCAAGCCACTCCCCCAACGCTTCGGCGTCCTCAAGCTCGACAGAGAGATTGATCTCGGCTGGAATATCAGCCGTCTCGTCGTAATAGCGCTTAAGAAAGCCCGATTGAAGCTCTTCCTCGTCGACATCCAGGCCTTTATCGAGGATGAACTCACAAGTTCGAACCGTTCGGCCCTCGCGAACGACAAAGACACAGGCGGCAGAGATAGTCTCTTCGCGATAGAAGCCGATGACGTCGATATCGACGCTCGATGGAAAAACGACCTGTTGGCGATCGTCCAGGCCCCTAATGACTTCCAGGCGACGCTTGACGCGCGCCGCACGCTCAAAATCGAGCGTCTCGGCTGCCTCCGTCATCTCGGACGTAAGCTCATCAACGACATCCTTGCGATGGCCCGACAAGAAACGTTCGACACGTTTGACGTTCTTGGCATAGTCGGCAGGGGAAATCGCGCCGATGCATGCGCCCGGCCCGCGCCCGACATGGTAGTCAAAGCAGGGACGCCCGTTTTGCGCGCAAATCATATTGACGATGTCTTCTTCGCCCTTATGAGATTCGACGATGCGGCGGCAGCGGCGCCATTCCGCACAGGATGCCGAGCAAATAGGAATAACCTTGCGTAGCGTATCGATGGTCTCACGCGCCGCACGGCTATCGGTATAGGGGCCAAAATAGCGCGTTCCCGGTTTATGACGCTCTCGCGTGTATTTAATAGCCGGAAACAAGTCGCTCTTGGTAATGGCGATAAAGGGATAGCTTTTATCGTCTTTGAGATCGACGTTAAAGTACGGATGGTACTGGCCAATCAGATTGCGCTCGAGCACCAATGCCTCGTGCTCGGTCTCCACCACGATATAGTCGAAGCTCGCCACCAGCTGCATCATGAGCGGGATCTTTTGACGCTCGTCCTGCAGCGTCACGTATTGACGCATACGGGCACGCAGGTTTTTTGCCTTGCCCACATAGATGACATCACCCTTGGCATCTTTCCAAAGGTAGCAGCCGGGTTGCGTGGGAACGCGCGAAACCTGCTCGGCAAGTGTTGGAATGTTGTCGTGACCTGCCACGCGCACCTACTTGCGACGAAGCAGCGCCGAGACCTCGGGCATCTTAAAGACGAAGGCAAGACCAAAAGTTACAGCGAGCGAGACGACGCCTGCAACACAAACGTAGCCCAGGGTAATGAGGATCGAGCTGCCAAGCGCTCCGACAAAGTGCTCAAGTGCCCACATGACGCCGGCGCCCGCGGCAGCGCCCAAGCCACCGAACAGTAGGCCGAAGAAACCGCCATGCAGGATAGACTTGACCTGAAGGCCATGCAGACGACGGCGCAGCCACCACAGTGAGCATCCGACCAAGACCACGTAGTCAACGACGTACGAAAGCGCAATTGCCGGCATACCGTAGCCCAGCACCACGCCAAACAGCAGCACAGAACCGGCCTGGCCGATAGCGGAGTACAGGCAATAGCGGCTATAAGGTTTCATATCGAGCAGGGCCGAGAAGCTCTTCTGCATCAGCACGACCACGCCGTAGAGCGGCAGGGAAAGTGCCAGATAGATAAGGAACTCCGACACCAGCGCCACACCGGATTCATCGAACTTGCCGGCGCAGTAGATCATGTTGAGCGGACGGGCGAAGACGATCAGATACATCGCAAACGGAATCAGGAAGAAGAGCATCTGGGCGACACCGCGCGAAATGCCCGTGCGGACGCTGTCGTAATCCTTCTCCTGCGCATCGTGAGAGAGTTCGGTATAGAGTGCCGTCGAAAGCGAGGCGGCGATCAGCGCATAGGGCAATGTGTACCACAGGCGCGCATATGCGATGACGGAAGGGCCGGTCTCGGGCTGCACCACCAGCGCGGCGGCATTGGTAATGGAGGTCGAGACAAACATGCACACCGTGGCGAGCAGCGTCGGGATACCAAGCGCGATCGTCTGTCGCAGCGCGGGATCCTTAAAGTCGATATGGATATGAGGATGCACGCCATGCTTGCCAAGCGCGGGAATCTGGCAGGCCATCTGGACAAAGACGCCGAGGGTCGTACCAACTGCGATCAAGATAATACCGGCCTGCTCGCCAAATTGTGCAGACACGGGAGCAAAGCCCATAAAGCTGGCGATGACGATGACATTGTTGAGAACCGGGGCAAACGTCGACCAGAAATAGTCGCGGTGTGCGTTGAGAACGCCCGAGAACACCGAGCCCAAGCCATAAAACAGAATTTGAATAGCAAAGAAGCGGAACATGAACGCAGCGGTATCCATGCTGCCGCCATCGCCCGAAAGGAACGACTGCGTCCAAATAAAGCCGGGAGCAAACACGGTGCCCAGCAGCGAGATACCGCCCAGCAGCAGAAGCAGAATACCAAGCAGGTTGCCGACATACTCGTTCGATGCCTCGCGACCCTGCTCGCGCCTCACACCCATATACACCGGCAAAAACGCCGTAACGAGCATGCCGCCCATCACGAGCTCGTAGAGCATGTTGGGCAGGTTGTTGGCAACCTGATAGGAGGACGAGAGCAGCGACATACCGATGGCGGCCGCCATGGCCCACGTGCGGATAAACCCGGTGACACGCGACACGATGGTCAGCACGGTCATAAGCCAGCAGAACGACCAACCGTGGAGTAGTCCGACGAACCCATATCGTCTACGTCGTCCTGAGAGTCCTCATAAACCTCATCTTGTGGCGGCAAATCGTCCACGACGGCAAAGGAGCCGGTCATCGCAAAGGGATCGTCAACCAAAACGGCGTCATCAGCAGGTGCGGCGTCATCGCTGTTCGGCATGTTGTTACCGGATACGGCATCATCATCGAATATGGCATGGTCGCCAAACACCGTGTCAACTTCATTGGCGGCGACGGTTCGGGCAGAAAACGACAGAGGTCCCAGTCGTCATCACCGTCGATGGCCACGCCCTCGACGGGATCGGTCGAACCAAGCGGCGACCATTCGTCATCCGAAAGAAGCGGTTCGCCATCATCATGAGCCGTGGGCTTGGCGGAATGAGCGGCAGGAGCGCTCTGCGGTGTGCTCTTTCCCTGGGCTGCCATCAAAAACACCGCCGTCTCATCGGGACGCGGCTCACGAGGAGCCTCGGAGGCGATCGGCATCACGCTGGCGCTCGATTGAGCGGCGGCCAAAAAGACAGCCGTCTCATCGGGACGAGCCGAAGAAAGAACCGTACGGGGAAGTGCCGTGCCGGCACCGGCGGCACGCAAGTACACGGCCGTCTCGCCCGGGTCAGCGGCAGCGGACCAGGCGTTTCGAATCTCGTTATCGAACGAAGCGGCCTCGGGCGCGGGCGTCTGAGGAGCCGACCCTTTTGCAAAGTGAGCTCCGCGCTTTGATTCTTCCTGCGGCATCGCTCAGTCCTCTCTCGTGATCGGGGCAACCGTCGCCCCGCAAAATGCAACTAAGTCATCGGGAGCAAGCTCAAGCTGATAGCCGCGCTTGCCACCCGAGATAAAAATGGTATCCCAAAGGACGCATGTCTCATCGATCAGAGTCCGGAAGCGTTTTTTCATACCGACCGGACTGCAACCGCCGCGGACATACCCCGTCGCGGCAAGCAAATCTTTGACATGCATCATGGTCAGCGACTTTTCGCCTGCGGCGCGCGCGGCGGCCTTGAGGTCGAGCTCGTCGGCAACGGGAATGCAGCACACGACATGGTCGTTGGACGGCGTCGTGCAGACCAGGGTCTTAAATCCCTGACCGGGCTCCTCGCCAAGCTGCTCGGAAATCGCGACGCCCAGCCCCGACGATTCGTCGTCATCGTCTTCGTACGTATGGAGAACATAGGGGATGCCGGCGCTTTCCAGCTCACGCATGGCGTTGGTCTTTGGCGTCTTCACGGCCTTCGGCATGGCATATCCTTTCCCTCATATAAGAACGCAATTTTTAAGTATATGTCCATTTGCGCGGCATACGCTATCTCGACAAAGAGAGCGCCACCGAATCGCAAGGAATCGGCGGCGCTCATGTTTCAAAAACACCTATGTATTAGGCATCGAGTTGCGCTTGACGCTCCTTATCGCGTTTGAGCAACGGCGCCAAGAACTTGCCGGTATAGCTCTGCGGGCATGCCGCAACCTGCTCTGGCGTACCCGAGACCACGACAGTTCCGCCACCGTTGCCACCCTCGGGACCCATATCGATCAGACGGTCGGCGACTTGATGACATCGAGGTTGTGCTCGATCACCAACACCGTATTGCCCGCATCGACTAGACGCTGCAACACATCAAGTAACTGGCGAACGTCCTCAAAATGAAGACCGGTCGTAGGCTCGTCCAAAATATAGAACGTCTTACCCGTCTGACGGCGATGAAGCTCCTTGGCGAGCTTTACGCGCTGCGCCTCACCACCCGAGAGCGTCGTGGCGGGCTGGCCCAAGCTCACATAACCTAGGCCGACGTCATACAGGGTTTGAAGCTTTCGCTTGATCTGCGGAATATTCCCAAAGAAAGCCAGTGCCTCGGCCACGCTCATGTCAAGTACGTCCGAGATAGTCTTGCCACGATAGGTAACCTCGAGCGTCTCGCGGTTATAGCGCTTGCCGCCACAAGCCTCGCAGGGAACATAAATATCGGGAAGAAAGTGCATCTCAATCTTGATCTGGCCGTCGCCCTTGCACGCCTCGCAGCGTCCGCCGCTCACATTAAAGGAGAAGCGTCCCGGCGAGTAGCCACGCGCCTTCGACTCCGGCGTGCTCGCAAACAGCGCGCGCAGATCATCCCACAGGCCAATATAGGTCGCAGGGTTCGAACGCGGCGTGCGACCGATCGGCGACTGGTCAATGTCGATCACCTTATCGATGCACTCGATGCCCTCAATCTTCTTGTACGGACCCACGGGACGCGTCGAACGGTGGATGGCATTCGTCAGCGCGGGCGCAATCGTATCGGTGACCAGGGAGCTCTTGCCCGATCCCGAAACACCGGTAACGACTGTGAGCGTACCGAACTCAATCTTGGCGGTAACGTTTTTGAGGTTGTTGGCGCGGGCGCCCGTGATCTTAAGGCAGCCGCGGCCGGGCTTGCGGCGCTCGTCTGGCACGCGGATCATCCGCTTGCCGGTCAAATAAGCACCCGTCATGGAATCGGGGCACGCCATGATATCGGCAGGCGTTCCCGCGGCGACCACGTGCCCGCCGTTGACGCCCGCGCCTGGCCCCATATCGATCACATAGTCGGCAGCGCGAATCGTGTCCTCATCGTGTTCAACGACGATAACGGTGTTGCCGATATCGCGCAGGCGCTCGAGTGTCTTAATCAGCCGCTCGTTGTCGCGCTGGTGAAGACCAATCGAAGGCTCGTCCAGAATATAGAGAACGCCCATGAGGCCCGCACCGATCTGCGTAGCCAGGCGAATGCGCTGCGCCTCACCGCCGGAAAGCGTCGCCGAAGCACGATCGAGCGTCAGATAATCAAGGCCGACATCAACCAGAAAACGCAAGCGTTCCAGGATTTCCTTGACGATACGACCGCCGATGAATTGTTGACGCTCGGTGAGCTCAAGGTCCTCAAAAAACTCGAGCGACTCGCGGCACGACAGGCAACAAACCTCATAAATGGACTTGCCGCCCACGGTGACGGCGAGCATCTCGGGGCGCAGGCGAGCACCATGGCAGCTCGAACACGGCTCCTCGCGAATGTACTTCTCCAGGCGCGCCTTAGTGTTCTCGTTGGTCGTCTCGGTATAGCGCTCGTACAGGATATTGCGCACGCCCGAAAACTTGGTGTCCCACTGGCTGCGACGACCGTCGAGCTTTTGATAGTCCACCGAAATCTTCTTGTCGCCCATGCCATCCAAAAATGCACGGCGCACTCGCGGAGGTAGGTCTTCCCACGGTGTATCCGCGCTCACCTTAAAGTGCTTACAGACCGCGGCGAAGATCTGGGGGTAGTAGTTCGAATTGCCGAACAGGCTTCCAAAGACCCCATCGGCAATCGACTTCGACGGGTCCTCAATCAGCGCCTCGGCATCGACCGTTTTCTTAAAGCCCAGACCATCGCACTCGGGACACGCACCATAGGGCGCGTTGAACGAAAAGTCGCGGGGTTGTAGGTCGTCGATGGAGTGCCCGTGCTCCGGGCACGCCAGAGCCAACGAATACTCCAGCAGCTCGCCCTCGGTTCCCTCGGGAGCATCGCGATCGGGCAGCATGTACACGTTCACATTGCCGTGTGCCAAGGCAGTCGCCTGTTCAACCGACTCGGCGATACGGCCCAGAGAGTTTTCCCGAATCACGATGCGGTCGACTACGACCTCGATATCGTGCTTGAACTTTTTGTCCAGATCGATGGGGTCGTCGAGCGAGCGTACTTCGCCGTCGACACGCACGCGGCTAAAGCCTCAGCCCGAAGATCCTCGAACAATTTTGCGTACTCGCCTTTGCGCCCGCGCACCACCGGTGCCAGCACAAACGCACGACGACCCTCTCCCGCTGCCAGGACCTTATCGGCGACCTGGTCGGTGGTCTGGCGTTCGATAACGCGACCGCACTCGGGGCAGTGTGGCGTGCCCACGCGTGCAAAAAGCAAGCGAAGGTAGTCATAAATCTCAGTTACAGTACCCACCGTCGAGCGCGGATTCTTGGACGTCGTCTTCTGATCGATCGAGACGGCCGGCGAAAGGCCGTCGATCGAGTCTAGATCGGGCTTGTCCATCTGGCCTAAAAACTGGCGCGCATAACTCGACAGGCTTTCCACGTAGCGACGCTGACCCTCGGCATAGATCGTGTCAAACGCCAGCGAGCTCTTGCCCGAGCCCGAAAGACCGGTAATGACCACGAGCTCGTCGCGCGGGATGGAAACATCGATATTGCGCAGGTTGTGTTCGCGCGCACCACGGATAACGATAGAAGAATCAGACATGGAAGCTCCTTGCCTCCTATAACCTCAAATCACACTGTCGATGAGTTTAACGCACTCAACGCGCACAGATGTTCGTAATACAAGATTCGCAGACCTTTTGCTTTGCGTGTCGGGTGCTTTGTTTCTCGAAATGCCGTGGAAAGGTTAGAGTAATCTAAAACTGAACTTAATTTGCTGTAACAGAGGAACGTCCATGACCGAAGATATCCCCCTTGAAATCACTTCGAGTGGCATGGCCAATCTGCCATATTCATCGCCGTCCTTATCGTGGCCGCCGTCGTCGTGCGCGTGTATTTTTCAATCAGACACAACGAAAAACCGCCCATTGCCCGCGTCTTTTGGTGCGCGATGCTCCTCATCCCGCTCGGCATGGTAGCTGCATGGATTACGAATCAATTGCTCGTAAATGAGGACTGTTCCCTATGGTCCTTTCTTATTCGGCGCTCGGTGCTGCCGCCGTCATACTTCTTGTCGAGCCCTTGGTTTCGGGACTTATCGACCAAACCGATCTTGCGACGGGAACGGTTGCCTGTATTTGCCGCGACATCCTTGTCGTCGCCGCTGTTTCAGCGCTCTCGTTCGTTTCACTCGAAATTGCCTGCAACGAAACGTTCTATCGCATTCCCGCCAACTCATTCGGGTTTTCCGTTGGGCTGCTCGCGACGGTTCTGCTCTCCCTTTATTTGCTGGGACAGCGTCATGGAGGCGTCATGGCCCTCGTGCCCGTCGTCTGTTGCACCCTTGGCATTGCCGAGCACTTCGTCATAACGTTTAAAGGCGAGGCCATCCTGCCGAGCGACATTTTGGCATTGGGCACCGCAATGGAAGTAAGTGAGGGATATGAGTTCACCTTCACTGCAGGAATCGTAACCTCACTCGCCCTGCTGGAGATTTCCCTGGGGCTTCTTTCGCTTATCCGACCGCGAAAGCTCCGTACGCCCGCCCATGTCTTCCCCGCAATCGCCGCTAACCTCTGCGCTTTTCTGCTAGTGACCGTTGTGGGGCTCTTGGGCTTTTCCAACATCGACTTGGAGCAGTCGCTGGATTTTGGATTTGACCGTTGGCAGCCCATCACCACGTATGCGTCTCAGGGTTTTATCACTTCGTTCACCGAAATGGTCAACGAGTTGCCCATTGAAAAGCCCGAAGACTATACGCCCGATGAGGCGCAGAGCATCGAACAGGAGCTCGCCGCCGCCTACGACAGCACGTATGGCTCGAGCGAGCAGCGCGCGGCGGCCGTTGCCCAGTTCAATGAAATCAAGCCGACGATTGTTGCCGTCATGAACGAGAGTTTTAGCGACCTTTCGTGCTTTGAGCAGCTCCAGGCGGCCGGGTACACCGGTCCCGCATTCTACAACTCGCTTCCCGACACACTTGTTCGCGGCACCATGCTCGCTTCGGTCACCGGTGGCGGAACGGCGAACTCCGAATTCGAATTATTGACCGGAGCGACAACGGCCTTTGTCGGATTAGGCAAAATCCCCTATCAGCTGTATCAGATGAATAGTGTCAACAGCCTGGCAAAGGACCTTAAAGAGCTTGGGTATACCACTACCGCTATGCACCCGCAAAACCCCGTCAACTACCATCGAGATAAAATCTATCAGCAGCTGGGTTTTGGAGACTTTCTTTCAATCGGCGATTTCGAAGGTGCGCCCTATTACCATGCCGGCGTATGCGACTACGCCACCTACGACAAGATACTCGACCTGCTCAGAACCGACGAAGCCCCGCAGTTCATCTTTGACGTCACGATGCAAAATCACGGCGGCTACGACTATGGCACCGTTCCCGCCGAAGAGCTGACAAACTATTGGGTCGAGGGAGCCAGCGAGGGCGCCAATAGCGCGCTCAATACCTATCTCACCTGCATCAATGCATCCGACCGGGACCTCGAGTACTTTATCAATGAGCTCCGCAATATCGGCAGACCGGTTGTTCTTGTCTTTTTTGGCGACCATCAGCCGAGCGCCGCAACGACTCTCAACGACGAGCTGTACCCTCAGGAAGATACGGCAAGCCACGCTTTCCGTATCTATCAGTCGACATATCTCGTCTGGGCTAACTATGAGATCGCCGGCAATACCGAGCTCAACGTCTACGACACCGTCGGGGCAAACGAGATTGCAGCTATTACCCTTAATAAGATCGGCGCCCCGCTCACTGACTATCAAAAGGCCCTGCTTGCAACAAGGTCAGATGTGCCCACCATCAATGTCGCCGGCTATATTGGTGCCGACGGGCTGCGCTACGACTTGGAATCTGAAGACAGCCCATACGCCTCGACGATCGACAAGCTGCAGCGCATGCAATACCTCGAGTTCGCCAGCAAAGTTCAGTAAGCCCGCCCATTCGCTTGGACCATCGTATTGCAAGCACGCTCGGCCCAAATGCATCGCAAATGACTCCCGCTCGCAAACGAGGGTACAATGACGCTCGTGTCACACCGCGGGGCTCCGGCCCCAACATATACAAAGGAGTCATACATGGGTTGCGAGCACGCACAAGCAGCCGGCGGACAATCAACGCCGTCGCAATTTGAAGAGAATACGCTGTCGGAGGTCAAGCGCGTTATCGCTGTGCTTTCCGGCAAGGGAGGCGTCGGCAAGTCGTTTGTGACGGGCGCCATCGCAACCGAGCTCGCCCGCCGCGGCAACAAGGTTGGCATTCTCGACGCCGACATCACCGGCCCCTCCATCCCCAAAATGTTCGGCATGAGCGGACGCCATGTCCATGCCCTCGGCAACCTCATGCTGCCCGAGATCTCCGAGCACGGCGTCAAGGTCATGAGCTCCAACCTGTTGCTCCAAAACGAAACCGATCCCGTCCTTTGGCGTGCCCGGTTATCGCGGGCGCCATCAGGCAATTCTGGAGCGAGACCTCGTGGGCCCCATCGACTACCTGCTGGTCGATATGCTCCGGGAACGGGTGACGTCGCGCTCACCGTTTTCCAATCGCTGCCCGTCGATGGCATCGTCATCGTCACGAGCCCGCAAGACTTGGTCTCGATGATCGTCGCCAAGGCAGTCAACATGGCCGAGAAGATGAACGTCCCTATTCTGGGCATTGTCGAGAACATGAGCTATATCGAGTGCCCCGACTGCGGCAAGAAGATCGAGGTCTTTGGTAAGAGCAAGCTCCCCGAAGTCGCCGAGCGCTACAACCTCGACATCTTGGGTCAGCTTCCCATCAATCCGTCACTCGCCGAGGCCTGCGATAAGGGTGAAGTCGAGACCGCACTGCCCGATGACATGCTGCCCAAGGCCGTCTCCGCCGTTGAGCCATCGCCCCGCACAAGACAGACGAGGCCTAAGTGAACGCAAGCGCCTTCTATGACGTCTTGGTGATCGGCGGCGGGGCCTCGGGCCTCGCCGCCGCCATTACGGCGGCGCGTGTCGACAAAAGGGTCTGCGTCGTCGAGCGCGACGTCGCCTGCGGTCTCAAGCTGCTCGCAACCGGAAACGGCCGCTGCAACCTCTCAAACGAATCCATCGACATTCGGCGATATAACCGCCCCGCCTTTGTCGAATCCATCATGGGCCCCCAACCCGAGCAAGATCTCGAGAGTTTTTTCTCCTCGCTGGGCATCATGACGATCCGTGAGGAAGGCCGCCTATACCCGCGCTCCCTTCGCGCCGAGTCGGTTCGCGATGCACTCCTCAATGCATGCGAGCGTTTGGGCATCACCCTACTCTGCGGAACTAACGTCATTGCGGCTCATAAGGCTTCCGAAGGCTGGACGCTTCAGATCGACCGTCCCGCTCATGTACTCAAACCCAAAAAGCACGGCGACCGAAAGACGGAGCTCCGTTCGCTTCGAAAGGCGTTAGCCGATACTCCTCGCACGAGCGATGCCCTGCAGGCAAGGGCCGTGGTTATCGCTACGGGCGGCAACCCCACCGGCATCGCGAGGTGTTTAGCCTTCCCTTGACGCCCCTGCGCCCCGTCCTGTGCCCCGTATCGGCATCAGTCGTCGGCGACCGGACGGCACTCGGAACTCTGGATGGTCTGCGCGTCCGAGCCGCTTAACGCTCTCGCGCAGCCACGAAGAGCTCTGGCGAGAAGATGGCGAAGTGCTGTTCCGTGCCTTCGGCATCTCAGGCGTCGCCGCCTTCAATCTCTCTCGCCGTATCAACCAGGGCGACACTGTTCTGATCGACTTCTTTCCAGATTTCTCCAAAGATGAGCTGCTCGATACGCTCGAGCAGCGTGTCAACGTGCTCGGCGATTTTTCGCCCCGAAACTCCCACTGGCTTGACGGCATGCTCGCCCCGCAGCTCTCACACGTCGTCTGTACGGCATTCGAGCGGTGCCATCCCGGCTCGCGCGATGTCATCCACCTGGTCTCAATCCTCAAGCACTTTAAACTGTCCGTCGAAGGGACGGCAGAGGAGCGCTCAGCACAGGTCACGCGTGGCGGCATATCTATCGAGTGCGTCTCGACACCCAATCTTTACGTGAACAGCACCACAGGCGCCCCGCTTTACGTCTGCGGAGAAGCGCTCGACATCGACGCCGATTGCGGAGCTTTAACCTTGCGTGGGCCTGGATCTCGGGTATTCGCGCTGCAAGCAGCCTGTAGCCGCGCAGTCTATAATCAAAAACGCATTCGGGCCGTCTGGGATACCGGACGGCCTCTTTCTTGCCTCTAAGGAGACCTCGATGATCGAAATCACCCAAGTCAACGCGACGCTCGATGAGGCCGGCGACGAAAACGCCTGCCTTGCTATTGGCAGACGCGCCGTCAAACGAGCCCTGCGATGCGAGGATTCCCAGATTAAAGCCATTGAGCTCCATCGCAAGTCAATCGACGCCCGTAAAAAGCGAGATGTTCATTTTATTTTTGAGCTTTCGAGTTGAGCTGACAAGCTCCCGACTCGAACAGGAAGTGGTCGACCGCGTCGCCGAGCGCAACCGCTCGCGCATCCGCATGGTTGACGGCGAGGTCCTTCATTCCCCAACCCCGTCCCGAATGCACCCAAGGGGCGTCCCGTCGTTGTCGGCGCCGGTTGCGCCGGTCTCTTCGCCGCCCTGACCCTTGCCGAAGCGGGCCTTAAACCCCTGCTCATCGAGCGCGGCGACCCGGCATTTCGCCGCTCACATGCGATCGACCTCTTTCTAAAGGAGCGCATCCTCGACCCCGAGAGCAATATCCAGTTTGGTCTGGGCGGCGCGGGGACCTTCTCGGACGGCAAGCTCAATACGGGAACCAAAAATCCCGCCCATCGCCTTATCCTCGAGACCTTCGTCGAAGCGGGCGCTCCCCGCGATATTCTATGGGATGCAAAACCGCATATTGGCTCCGACATCCTCCCCGCCGTCGTTACCAGCATCTCCCAGCGCATTGAACAGCTCGGAGGAACCGTTCGCTATCGAACGAAACTCGTTGACATTCACACTGACACATCTGGCGCCATTGTCGGTATCGACATCCAGTCGTCCCACGACGCGACAAGCGAGTCAATCAACACAAAGCATCTCATCCTTGCTTGCGGTCATTCTGCCCGCGACGTATTCGAGGTTCTCAAAACCCATGATGTCGCCCTCGCTCAAAAGACGTTTGCCATGGGCGTTCGCATCGAACACCCGCAGTGTGATATCGATCGGGCGCAATATGGCCCCGCGGCGGGTCATCCCGCGCTCGGAGCAGCCCCCTATAAGCTCGTTACCCATCTTCCAACGGCCGCAGCGTATTCTCATTCTGCATGTGTCCTGGCGGACAGGTTGTCGCAGCCTCTTCAGAGCCCGGCCATCTGTGCGTCAACGGCGCCAGTCTCAACGCCCGCGCCGGCCGCAACGCAAACGCCGCTCTCCTCGTTAACGTCACGCCCGACGATCTCCCCAGCGACGATCCTCTTGCAGGCGTAGAACTCCAGCGCATTTGCGAGCGGGCTGCCTATCGCCTTGGCGGCTCCAACTGGAACGCACCGGCACAGCTCGTCGGCGATTTCCTTGCAGAACGCGCCAGCACGACATGCGGCAAGGTAAAGCCACCTATCCGCTCGGCGTGACTTGGACAGCAATCGATGAGTCATTGCCGCAACATATCATCGAGTCGCTTCGTCTGGGAATTCCCTTACTCGGCAAAAAACTGCGTGGCTACGACCATCCCGATGCCGTCCTCACCGGTGTTGAGACACGCTCGAGCTCTCCGGTCACCGTTACTCGAGACCGTCAATGCCACGCTGTATCGACCCCGGGGCTCTACCTTGCGGCGAGGGGGCCGGATATGCCGGAGGAATCATGAGCGCAGCTACCGATGGCATCCGTTGCGCCGAAGCCCTGATCGCAGACCTCTAGCGCACGAATTCCAGCACGCAAAAGACACAGGCCCCGAGCTCCACAGGGAACTCTGGGCCTGTTCGCTATTTCTTAAACCGTGCACCCTGGCGTTTTCTGCCCGATGCGAACGTGGAACCCTTGCGGGCCTGCGAACGTAAGCGCTCGATCGTCTCGTCCTCAGACGCACCCTCGAGCATCGCCCGAATCTGAACGACAGCATCGCGCAGGCGCGCCGCCTCCTCAAAGTCCATGGCGGCAGAAGCGTTGCGCATATCCTCTTCCATGGTTTCGACGATCCGCACAAGCTCGTCATGCGGCAGTTCTTCCAACTGCTCCGCAAGTGTCTGCTCGGGTGCCACCGTTTCCGGCACGCCGCCCTCGCCCGACTCATCGGGCGTATAGAATGCGCCATGGCCAAGGGAGTCGCCCTTCGAGCGCCCCTTGGAACCCACAGTCTTTTCGGCCTCGGCAATAAAGCTCGAAATGTCGTTAATGGCCTTGCGGACCGTCTTGGGCACAATGCCATGCTCTTCGTTATATGCCATCTGAATCTCGCGACGGCGCTGCGTCTCCTCGATGGCTTCTTTCATCGAATCGGTCACAACGTCTGCATACATGATGACCTCGCCGTCGGCATTACGGGCCGCACGGCCAATCGTCTGAATCAACGAACGGCGATTGCGCAAGAAGCCTTCCTTGTCAGCGTCGAGAATTGCCACCAGCGAGACCTCGGGGAGATCCAGACCCTCGCGGAGCAGGTTGATGCCAACGAGAACATCAATCTTTCCCTCGCGCAGCGTTCGCAGGATCTCGACACGGTCCATCGTCGCTGTATCGGAGTGCATGTAGTTGACCTTAATGCCGGCATCGAGCAGGTGATCGGTCAGATCCTCGGCCATGCGCTTGGTCAGCGTGGTCACCAGCACGCGCTCCTTACGGGCCACGCGCTCGCGAATCTCGTCCTCAAGATCGTCAATCTGCCTCGGACCGGACGAACGTCGATTTTGGGATCGAGCAGGCCGGTCGGTCGAATGATCTGTTCAACATCGTTTTGACTCACACGCAACTCATAGTCGCCTGGCGTGGCCGAGACGTAAATGAACTGCGGAATCCTCGCCTCAAACTCATCGAAACGAAGCGGGCGGTTATCGAGCGCCGACGGAAGACGAAAACCATGCTCAACAAGCGTAACTTTGCGCGAACGGTCGCCTTCGTGCATACCGCGAATCTGCGGCACCGTCACATGGCTCTCGTCGATGATGCAAAGCATATCCTTGGGGAAGTAGTCAATCAAGGTAAACGGCGGTTCACCCGGCTTACGTCCATCCAGATGGCGCGAGTAGTTTTCGATGCCGTTGCAAAAGCCCATCGTCTCGAGCATCTCGAGGTCATAATCGGTCCGCTGCTGCAGACGTTGCGCCTCGAGCAACTTGTCGGTCGCCTTGAGCTCCGCCACGCGCTTCTCGCACTCTTCGCTGATTGATTTCAGGGCCGCCTTGACCTTTGGCTTCTCGGTCACGTAGTGCGAAGCCGGCCACACGGGAATCGCTTCGTACTCACGTAGCATTTCGCCGGTGACCTCATCGATCTCGGCAATCAGCTCGACCTCGTCGCCAAAGAACTCAAAGCGCAACGGATGCTCGGCATAGGGCGGATATACGTCGACAACATCGCCGCGCACGCGGAAGGTGCCACGTGCCAGGTCATAGTCATTGCGGTCGTATTGAATGTCAATGAGCGCATGGATGAAGTCGTCGCGCTCGAGCGGCACCTTCTTATCGACGTTCGGCGCCAGGCCCGCATAGTCCTCGGGAGAACCGATGCCATAGATGCACGAGACCGATGCGACGACAATCACATCCCGTCGAGAAAGCAGCGATGCCGTCGCCTGATGGCGCAGCATCTCGACCTCCTCGTTAATCGAGGAGTCTTTCTCGATATACGTATCACTCTGCGGTACATATGCCTCGGGCTGATAGTAGTCGTAGTACGAGACGAAGTAGACCACGGCGTTGTTGGGAAAGAATTCTTTGAGCTCGCTCGCGAGCTGGGCGGCGAGGGTTTTGTTGGGGGCCATGACCAGCGTTGCTTACCGAGAGCTTCGATGGTCTTGGCCATGGTAAAGGTCTTGCCCGAGCCGGTTACGCCCAGCAAAACCTGATAGCGGTCTCCGTCCCTCACACCCTGCACAAGCGACTCAATGGCCTTTGGCTGGGAACCTGCAGGCTCATAGGGAGACACGACCTCAAACGGCACCTCAGAGCCTCAACGCCAAAGCGTTTGAGCTCTCCGCCAACACGCTCAACTTCAAAATCCGCCATGGATACTCCTAACTCATACATCTGCAGTATACGCAGGCGGCAGGCATAGTCCTATACGAACCGGTCGGGATAGAGGGTCTTATAGCGAACCCAGGCATTATTGACACGAATCAAATAAGCTTGCGTCTCGGGGAAGGTAATCGCGTTATGGAGCGATGTGTTTTGCTGCGCCCACCCATCGACATTGCCCATTCCGGCATTGTAAGCAGCAATAGCGCTATCCGTCGAGCCATTGAAATATGTCAGCAGGTACGAGAGATATGCGCACCCAAATTCAATATTCGAAGCGGGGTCATTCAGGTTATCGGCAGAATACTCGTCCCCGTCGACAAGGCCCTTGGCGATCATATCCTGAGCGGTTTCGGGCATAAGTTGCATGAGACCTTGGGCGCCCTGGTTTGATTCCGCCTCGGGATCCCAGTTTGATTCCGACTTGATGACGGCACATACCAGATACGGATCGAGATTATGCGAAATGCTGGACTGCTTTACATACGCCTCATAGTCAATCGGATAGAACGGTTTAAAGAAAGCGGCGGGAGCACACGAGTAAACGAGCGAGATAAGGCCAAAGACGAAAACGACAGTCAGGGGCACAAGGCGATACCACGTAAAGAAGCGCGTCTTAGGCATCTGTCGTCCCCTTATCCGTAGCGTCCATAAGGCCATGGCGGGCAAGCCATGCGTCCAGTTGTACAAAGAGCGAGCTATCGCCCGCCGCGTTATCAATCACGGTAGTGGCTAGACTGCAAAGCGAAGACTCATCGGCTGGCAAGCACAGCGAGCATCAAAATCGGATGCCTCCATACCACGGTGAATAGCGCGTTCGCGACGGACCTCCAAAGGAGCGCTAACAACCATAATTTCATCCGCAAGGCCAAAGGCGTCCTCAAAGCCAGCTGGAGCAGATACTTCGACCGCCGCAAAGGGATAGCGAGGAGTCGAAACCGTACAGCAGACAGGATCGAGAATCCTCAGCGAAAGCTGCTCAATGAGAACGGGGTGCACAATGCTATTGAGCCTTGCAACCGCATCAGGAGAGGCAAAAGCTCGAGAAGCGAGGATGTTACTTCGAACGCCGCCCTCCTCGTCCAAAATATCCCAGCCAAACTCTTCAGCAAGAGCATTGACGATATCCGACCCCGGCACGTACAGCGATTTGGCAAGAACGTCTAAATCGATAAGCAGGGCTCCGCGAGATTCCAGATAGCGGCAGGCAGTCGATTTACCCGAAGCAATATTGCCCAAAACAAAAACGGTAAACATCAAGCCCTCCCTAACGTCAATGCGAGATATTATCGCGCAAATACAAAGCGACAGTTCAAAAAACAGCCAAACAGTAAGAGAGTCAAAAGAAGGGCCCGTTCACAAGGGACAGCTTGTATATAACGCAAAAAGGGGGAGGCCGCGAGGCTCCCCCTTCTACATTCCCAATGGCGGCTCGGTGCCGTCCACCGGTCAGCGGCGCCCTGGCCTCCCACGGGCTGACCCCGCAGTACTCTCGGCGCGATGGGGCTTAGCTTCCGGGTTCGGAACGGGACCGGGCGTGCCCCCCATGCTCTGGCCGCTGACCGGTGGGCGGCGCCCACCGTACCTTCGGTGTCCGGGTGTCTCCCTCACGTGCCCTGGGGGCCGCATGGCGTATAGGGGGGAGTGACTCGGGGGCATCCTCGTGCCCGGACCGCGCATGGGCGCTTGTCCCGCGGGCCGCGAGGTGCGGTTCCGGAAGAGCTCGGGCGATTAGTGCGGCTCGGCTGAGGCTGTCGCCAGCCTTGCACCTGCCGTCTATCGACAGGTAGTCTACCTGGGCCCTTACCGGAAGGAGAACTAATCCCTGGAACGGCTTCCCGCTTAGATGCCTTCAGCGGTTATCCGCGCCGCACGCGGCTACCCGGCCGTGCCGTTGGTCGACAACCGGTTCACCGGAGGTGCGTCCACCCCGGTCCTCTCGTACTGGGGGCAGCTCCATCGATTCTCCTGCGCCCACGGAGGATAGGGACCGAACTGTCTCACGACGTTCTGAACCCAGCTCGCGTACCGCTTTAAACGGCGAACAGCCGTACCCTTGGGACCTGCTCCAGCCCCAGGATGCGATGAGCCGACATCGAGGTGCCAAACCTTGCCGTCGATGTGGACTCTTGGGCAAGATCAGCCTGTTATCCCCGGAGTACCTTTTATCCGTTGAGCGACGGCCCACCCACTCGGGGCCGCCGGATCACTAGAGCCTGCTTTCGCACCTGCTCGGCTTGTGGGCCTCGCAGTCAAGCCCGCTTGTACTCTTGCATTCAAAAGGACGGTTGCCGACCGTCCCGAGCGGACCTTCGCGCGCCTCCGTTACCCTTTAGGAGGCGACCGCCCCAGTCAAACTGCCCGCCTGGCACGGTCCCCGAGCCGGTTGACGGCCTCGGGTTAGGACGCCGGTCGCGCGAGGGCAGTATTCCAAGGGCGGCTCCCCGGGGGCTGGCGCCTCCGGATCGATGCCTCCTGCCTATCCTCTACACGCGGGACCAGCGGCCAATGCCAAGCTGCAGTGAAGGTTCACGGGGTCTTTCCGTCCTTCCGCGGGTAAGTCGCATCTTCACGACCAGTGCAATTTCACCGGGTCCATGGTCGAGACAGCGCCCAAGTCGTTGCGCCTTTCGTGCAGGTCGGAACTTACCCGACAAGGAATTTCGCTACCTTAGGACCGTTATAGTTACGGCCGCCGTTTACCGGGGCTTGGCTTCGGGGCTTCGCGCGATGCGCTAACTCCTCCGCGTGACCTTCCGGCACCGGGCAGGCGTCAGACCTATACGTCGCCTTGCGGCTTCTGCAGAGTCCTGTGTTTTTGGTAAACAGTCGCTTGGGCCTCTCCACTGCGGCCCGCCTCCGCTCCCGGAGCAAGTCCGTTCACGTACGCGCGGGCACCCCTTCTCCCGAAGTTACGGGGCCATTGTGCCGAGTTCCTTGACCATGGTTGACCCGATCGCTCGGTATGTTCTACCCACCCACCTGTGTCGGTTTGCGGTACGGGCGCGCACGCGCCTGCCTAGGGGTTTTTCTAGGGACCTCGGGCTCACTCGCTTCGCTCAGTCGCTTCGTCCGGAGCCTCGCCCTTCTGCGGACCGGATTTCCCTGGTCCGCGGGCCGCGCTCCATCACGGGGACGTCCAGAACCCCGCCGAGCCACCCCCATCCGTCGCCCCGTCGGTCGTAGCGCCGCGTGCGCGGTGCAGGAATGTCTGCCTGCTGCGCGTCGGCTACGCCTACCGGCCTCGCCTTAGCCCCCGACTGACCCTGGGAGGATTAGCCTTGCCCAGGAAACCTCGGGTTCACGGCGGACGAGTTACTCTCTCGTCTCTCGCTACTCATGCCAGCATTCTCACTCCCATGCGCTCCACCGCCGGTCGCCC
>ENA-OQMZ01000254-OQMZ01000254.1-human-gut-metagenome-genome-assembly--contig:-NODE-254-length-23296-cov-3.780655_pt1 | contig 23296 bp, 34 predicted proteins | sample MGYA00242621_ERZ504862 | MGnify/ENA primary metagenome ERZ504862 (study PRJEB26092, sample SAMD00036393) | human gut metagenome | host: Homo sapiens | study: EMG produced TPA metagenomics assembly of...
AGAGGGTGGTCAGGGTCGATTCATCGGTCTTGTGGGTAAAAGTACGGCTCATAATCAATACCTCCGTGTCATCAGAATGAATATTCGGTATGGAAAAAGCCCACTGCCTTGATTCAGAAGAATCCCGGTGGTGGGCTTTGAAGTTTTGCTTTAAGTTTTTCCAACCTATTTGTCCTCGACGCCCGTTGGATTTGGAATGCACCTCGGTAAGTGGGGACTTGCACCCACACTCCACATTGGCTTCTTCAGCCACCCCGTCTTCTTTATGACCGGGCCGCGAGTTACGGAAGTTTCATTATTTTGTCCGAGGGAATGATATTCAGTTTTCAAGGTACGCTTTACAGCTCCGGGCTTCTCCCCGTCTGGGGTGTTGCCCTTGCTGTGACCATAGTGTACCTGAACTGAATGCTTTTTAGGACGTAACAGGTCCGCTTTTTCACTCTAAAACCGGACCTATCACGTCCGGTTTTGTATAAAATCATACACACTTACGTCTTGTTTTGTTTTGCAATTTTCAAAAATGCGATTTTGCTTTTTTTCAAAGAAAAAAGCCCTTCCAGATAGCAGCTCATTTGAGCCGACTATCCAGAAGGGCAGTCGTGTGTAATTATAAATCGTCCGCAACGGCATCTAAGCTACGTGCGATACGATGCAATTTTGTACAGATTTTCTTCCTTAACAGTTCTTCTTCCTCAGAGGGGGACTTTCCCACAATCAAGTAGTCCAGCGTGGTACGAAAAGTCTCCTTGATCTCAACAAAAAGGTCAATCGACGGTGCTTCTTCCCCTCGTTCAATTCGACGGAGATGACGGTCACTGATATTCAGTTTGATTGCCAACTCCTCCTGCGTCATGCCGTTGACCTTGCGCAGGTACTGGATACGTTTGCCGGCGGCGTAAAAATCAAAGTACATAAGTCAGCCCTCCGACACAGTGCAACGCAGTCGCAAGCTGCGCCATAAGGTCGGAGTGCAAAGATACAGTTGGCGGCGAACCAAGTTCTGGTTGCCGGGGCTCAGTTGGTACTCGATCAATCTCCTTTTCATAGTTCTTCGTCCTTTCTTTGTCGATGATGGCAAGTCGGGCGGAGTATGAAGGACGTACAAAATGTCCCTCATAATAGTAAAAGAGCCGAAACTCTATTGCTATCCATGTAAAATCAGGGAATCGTATTCAGCAAATTCAAAAAAGCTTCCTGCTGGTCAGGGCGAAGTATCGACCATTTCTCAATGACTTGCATCTGCTGGGGCGTAAGTGCCACCGGGACAGACTCACTTCCCTCTGCCTTTGCAAAAAACTCGGAAAGTGTGATCTGAAAGGCATCGCAGATCTTTACAAGCGAAGGAATGGTCGGGATCGCATTGTCATTATACCATGTAGAAATGGTGGAAGATTTCAGCTCGGCGTGAGTCGCTAAATCGTATAGCGACCATTTGCGTTCTTCACGGTAGGCGGTTATGGTATTCAGAATGTTATCCACCGCCACTCCTCACTTTCGTACAATAAACTTTTCGCTTATTATACCGTACTACGCACAAAATTATAATCCTTTTCGCCGTATAAAAAGTACGGAGTTCGGGAGTAGCAGATACCTTGCGGTGGGGGCTATTTCTTATGATTTGCACACTAAAAACAAATGCCGCCCGAAGGCGGCATGGGAATTTTATTGGACGGAAAACAGAGTGCGATATTGAAATACCTTACATAGCATATACTGCCGGTTTATGGCGGCAAAATCAAAGTGTTTGAGCAAGGTATTCCACGTTCCGTGCGGGCAGCGGAAATCAGCGCCGAGGGCAAGAGTATCTTTGCCCATGACCCCAAAGGCAAGGTGGCGGAAGCCTACCGCGCCCTGACAAAGGAGGTGCTGCGCAATGCCGAAAAACGGCGCAAACATCAGCTTGAGCAGCTTCGATGATATTTTTTCCACCGACGAAAGCCGCAATGTTGAAAAAATCCAGCAGGTTTCCATTTCAGAACTGCATCATTTTAAAGACCACCCATTCAAGGTGCTGGACGATGAGCCATGCAGCGGACGGTGGAGAGCGTGGCACAGTTTGGAGTATTGGCTCCTTTGATCGCCCGCCCCCGGGAGGAAGGGGGTTATGAGATTATTTCGGGCCACCGGCGGCAGCACGCGGCAGAGTTGGCCGGGCTGAAAACCCTGCCGGTAATTGTCCGCAATATGGACGATGACCAGGCGGTGATTCAGATGGTGGACAGCAATTTGCAGCGCGAACACATCCTGCCCAGTGAGCGGGCCTTCGCCTACAAAATGAAGCTGGAAGCTATAAAAAGAACGGCAGGCCGTCCTTCTAAAAATGTGTCCCAAATTGGGACACAAAAACGTTCGGATCAAATTATGGCTGAAGAAATGGGTGAAAGCCGTAACCAGATTCAACGGTTTATCCGCTTTACCAACCTGATCCCGGAACTTCTGGACCTGGTGGACCAGAAGAAAATCTCCTTCAATCCTGCTGTGGAGCTGTCCTATCTGGCAGACTCGGAACAGCAGGATTTTTTAGAGGCCATGCAGGACACCCAGAACGCTCCTTCCCTGTCCCAGGCTCAGCGGATTAAGAAACTGAGTCAGGAGGGCCAGTGCAGCTACGAGGCCATCTTCGACATTATGGGCGAGGAAAAGAAGGCCGAAATGGACCGCGTGACCATCAAGAACGACGTACTGCGCAAGTATTTTCCCAAGTCCTACACCCCGAAACAGGTGGAAGATACCATTCTGAAACTTTTGGAAAAGTGGCAAAAGAAACGCCAGCGCAGTCAGGAACGCTGACTATCTGGCATCAATCACAAAATACAACACAAAAATTTGGAGGTAACGCCTATGGCAACCAAGAAAACTACGTCCACCATCACTACCCGGCAGGTTTATGAGAAGGTCTGTGCCGTAGAGAAGATGCTCAAGGAGTGTTTGGAGATGCCGCCTTCTTCGGCTTCTGCAAAGCAGCGCTAGCGGCAACTCCCCAAAAAGCTCGAAGGGGTACGCTTGAGCAGCTCGATATCCAGATCGTCGGTCAGCAGCTTGCCAGATCAACCACCCGTTCTTCCAACAGACCGGCTACGCCATTGCACATACCGTACACCACCTGAGCGCCGCGGCTTTTGCAGCTCTCAAATACGCCTGCAAGGCTTGCGTTGATGACCGAAGTCGGGCCGCCGGACTGTCCCACGATAGCATTTTTACCCATGATGATTTCTCCTTTTTGTTGTGTTCCGTCTCTGCTTTTATTCTATTGCAAATGCAATAAAAACTGAATAGGTGGCATCGCCTGGATTCATAGCACTACTCAGTGGGCATATGAAACCCCAAGGGATGGATCTTAGGCCAACCATCCTATTGAGGATAGCGGCAAAGCCTTGCTGATCAGGAAAGACAGTGGATATGTTGTCCACACTCTGTTGGGGAGAATACAAGCTTATTCCGAGTTGCTGTGCGCAGCTCGATACAGGAAGCGGCATTTTAGAGGACAAAATAAACCGGATGCCAGAGAAAATCATCTATATAAATGGTTTTTTATCTCTTACTGTGGATTCAAGACGAGTCTATTGTAACGTTTTTGTTGTATGCAAGTCCTGAGCGGTCAAAAATTCAAATTATAAAAAATGGAACCTCAGCAAAAGAACCGTTCGTTTTTTTACTGAAGTTCCACCGGAGGCAAACAGCTCAACAGGCTGTCCACTGTACCAAAAGCCGGGAATTTTGATTTATAATTTGGGAATCAATTTTGTGTGTAGGCCACAATTTTGGAAATTTCAGCCGCAGCAGCCTTTAGGTCATTGGCCATCTGGAGATAGTTTTCGTTTGATTCAGCGATGTCTGCCAGAGAAATTGCAGCTACAGCGTTACCTTGAGAATCAAGGATCGGAACACTGCAACACGCAGTCAAGTGGCCCAATTCAGCAAATTCGGTTGCATAACCCTGCTTTTTAATCTGTTCCAACTGTGCAATAAATCTCTCTTTAGAAGAGATGGTCTGATCGGTATAAGAGGTGAGTTCTATGTTATCAATCAGTGTGCGTTGCGCTTTGGGTGGGAGAAAAGCAATCAGCGCTTTGCCCAGAGCTGTCGCGTGGGCCGGCTTGCTGGAGCCGATGGAGCAGGTGGCAAGCCGTGCGTTTTCTGCGACATATTTATAAAGATAAACCACATTGGAGCCGTTCAATATGCCAAGAAAGGCAGTCTTGTTGTATTTTTCAGCCAGCGCAGGGAGATGAATAGCACACTGCTGAACGAGGCTTTGATTGTTAGCATACTTCATCCCGAGCGCAAAAGTCTCGACCCCCAAGCAGTATTTTTTATCATTGTTTTCAACCGTGCTGATGTAGTTCAACTCCAATAGGGTATGGACAATTGCAAAAGCACTGCTTTTTGCCATGTCCATTTGATTGGCAATTTCCTGCAGGGTAATGCCATGCTCGCTATTGGCAATAATTTTGAGGATTGCCAAAGTGCGCTCAACGGTTCGATTCATGATTTACTACATCCTCCTCCAGGCCAAATCAACTTTAATCCAGAATGTATATTATCATTATATCGTTCTGTCGTCAAGCACTCCTGCCTAAAGAGAGGGGAGTGCCGTATGTGCACGAATGGTTTTGAAGGATACCATAGAAACTCAGGCAGACGTATCAAACCAAGATCCATGATCAGGCTCAAAAGATTCAGTGAGATTCTTATGATCCCCTACAGGTTGCACAATTCACAAGTTGAATCTTTGTCAAAATGCGAGAAAAAGAAAAACCGGGTTGACAGAATCAGGCGAATTCGTATATACTAAAAATGCGGAACTTGGTTCTTAAATACGAACCGCAAAGACTTAACGATTCATCAGTCATCATATAAAATAGTGGTTCTGGATGAACCACTATTTTATCGCTCAGATAAATGAACCGGGCTCTTAATTAAGAACCAATGCAGAGAGGAATCAACATGGGCTTGCAGGTAGATCCAAAAGAACTTAAAAAAAGGCAATTCTTTTTAGAGGGAAATATACCCAAGGCAGTTCTTTCTGTCTGTTTGCCCATGGCACTGTTCCAGCTGATCAACGAGTTGTTTCGGGTGTTTGATCTTGTAATTACCTCTCAGATCAACCGGAATCCGTCTCGGCGGTGTCGTTTTTCAACCAGCTTAACAACTCCATCGTCTCGGTGGGGACCGGCCTTTCCATCGGTGCAGGCATTCTAATTGCGGGTTTGTATGGAGCTGGGGAGTATGAGAGGTTAAAAACCACCGTAAATACCACCTTTTTTATGGCCGGAGCCGCTGCCCTTGTCCTGGTGGCAGGGCTTATCCTGGGGCTAGGCCTATTCTGCGTTTGGCAAACACTCCCGCCCACTTGTGGAAATCGGATTGAACTACTACCGGATCACTGCGCTGAATCTGTTTTTCACCTTCTTCAATAATGTCTATATCGCCATTGAAAAGGCCCGTGGGAATGGTTCCAAGATCATGCGGATCAACTTTGCAATGCACTTACCAAGTTCTCGTTTTCCGCCTTTTTTGTTCTGGTACTCCACCAAGGGATTGTCATGATTGGAGTGGCCACCCTACTTTCCAACCTGGTGGTAACAGCAATCGGCCTTTATAATCTGCGTAACCCTGAAGATGTCTTTGGGCTGTCGTTCCGATATGTCAGGCTAAAGAACGACATCGTCAAAAAAATCGTTTCCATTTCCCTTCCGGTTATCGCCGAAAAATTCTCCTTCAGTGCAGGCAAAGTGGTCGTCAACTCGGTTGGCGTGAACTACGGCACCCAAACTGTGGGTGCGCTGGGCGTTTCAAACAGCGTCAGCGCTCTGTCTACGGTTCCGGCAGGAGCATTGGAGATGGTGGGGCTGCTTTGATTCGACAGAACATCGGCCATTGGAAATCCACAGCGAGCCTGAAAATTTTTCGGTGTGTTCTTTATAGTGAGATTTTGTCTGGGGCGTTTTGGGATTCATTTTGACTTGGGTGTTTCTGGATCCGATCCTTGCGAGTTTCTCCAAAGGGGATGTGGCCTTTGCAGAACTGATTGCACAGATCTTTACTCTCGAAATGATCTCAAACGTATTTTTGGCGATCCATTCGGCAGTTATGGCACTGTTGTATGCCTTTGGATATACCAAATTGTCCTTCTATGTAAATTTCGCAAGACTCTTTGTTTTCCGGATTCCGATTCTCCTGTTCTTCCAGCATTGTACAACGCTTGCGGGCGGTCAGGCGATGGGTTTGGTGATGATGATCAGCAACGGCATGACTGGTCTGCTTGCTTTGGTGGTCGCTGCGGCGGTGCTGCACAAAGAATATGGAGCAGGCTGGATGAAGCAACTACTCAGTACTTGAATGAGTCTGATGCCAAAGTTGAATGCAGTACAGAAGAAAGGCGGTGACACTGTAAGATAGCGGGATCCCAGCAAAAATTTGCCCGAAATGCCTGGCGCAAACGGATTGCAAGCGGTATTTCTGGGCGCACGACAAGGAGGACGACACAAAGAATGGATCAACTTGAAATTAAGATGCGACAGCCGCACGGCAAAAAGCTCTTGCAGTCTTTGGCCAGTGATTGGCAGATTTATGTGCTGCTGTTGCCGGTGGTGATCTGGTTTGCACTGTGGCCTATAAGCCGATGGGCGGTTTGCTCATCGCCTTTAAACGATTTGACTCCAGCCTGGGCGTATGGAACAGCGACTTTAAAGGCATTGCAAACTTTATGACCCTGGTATCGGGTGTCTACCAGACACAGTTTTGGCAGGCGTTCCGGAATACCTTTGTAATTAACGCATACAGCTTGGTATTTGGTTTCCCTGTGCCGATTATCCTGGCTATCCTGTTTGCGGAGATTGGCAACAGTTTTGTCCGGAAATTGACCCAGACGGCGACCTATCTGCCCCACTTTTTGTCTGAGGTTACCATCACCAGCATTACCATCATGCTGGTGTACAGCGGCGTAAACTCCACAGGCGTTCTGGCGGCATTGTTCCAGAGGCTGGACCTCATTGAACCGGGCGTTTCGCTGCTTTCCAACGCGAACTATTTCCGTCCACTGTACATTGCTGTTGGAATCTGGAAAGAGAGCGGCTACAGCTCGATTGTGTATTTTGCCGCCATCATGGGTATTTCGCCCACCTTGTATGAAGCTATGAAGGTGGACGGCGCAAATAAGCTCCAGGAGCTGCGGTATGTCACGATCCCGGGCATGGCACCGACCTTGATTATCATGGTGATTATGCGAATCGGCAACATGCTGTCTATCGGTTATGAGCGCGTCCTGCTGATGTACAACTCCAACATCTATGTGACCGCAGATGTTCTGTCTACCTTTGAACAACGCATCGGTATCCTTTCGGCCAACTATGGCGTTGGTGCGTCGGTTAGCTTGTTTAACTCCCTCATCGCCTTTGCGCTGGTGATTGGGCAAACACAATTAGCCGGAATATTTCGGATACATCTTTGTGGTAAAGGAGGAAAAGAAAGATGGACCTTCTCAACCGAAGCGAAAAAATATTTAAAGTATGTGCGTATCTGCTGGTAATCGCCTTTGCAGCCGTGACGCTCTACGATCGTGTATGCGTTCAGCGTCTCCATCAGCGGCCGGGTGGCCTACGAGAGCGGGAGCATCGTGCTCCTGCCAAGGATGTGACCCTGCAGGCTTACGACATGGTGCTCCACAGCAAGGGTTTCTGGATTGCCTATGCAAACACCCTGTTCTATACGGTGGTTGGCACGGCGTGGAGTATGTTTATCTCTCTGACCGGTGCCTACGCCCTGCAAAAGAAAAAGCTCAAGTTCCGCCGTCAATGGAACTTTTTGCTGGTGTTCACCATGTGGTTCAGCGCAGGCATGATTCCGCTTTATCTGAACTATAAGAGCATGAACGTGGACAACCGCTGGGGCATGATCATTGCCTTTGGCGTGCAGGCCTACAATATCATCCTTCTGCGGAACTATTTTGACAGCATCCCCAAGGAGATTGAAGAGGCTGCCTGGTGGACGGCGCTACCGAATTCCAGCTGTTCTCCCGGATCTATGTGCCCATGTCCACGGCCAGTATTGCAACGGTGACCCTGTTCTATGCCATCAGCCGCTGGAACGGCTACTATTGGTCGAGAATGCTCCTGGCCGACCCGAACCAGCAGCCCCTCCAGGTCTATCTGCGGCAGCTGATTGAAAACTACCAGAAGTTGTACGACGAATCTCCGGTAGTTCTTTCCTATTCAGCAGACAGCCTGGCCTATGCAATCATCGTCTGTTCTATCATCCCGGTTTTGGTCATTTATCCTATATTCAGAAATATTTTGCCAAGGGCGTCAACGTCGGCGGCGTAAAAGGATAACTTTTTAAAGAATAACACTCTTGTAGAAGAAAAGGAGAAAAACATGAAAATCAAACGGAGTGATTTTTTAAAGCTCATGTCTGTGACCGCTGCTTCGGCAGTTCTGGCGGGCTGCGGCTCGTCTGTTGTAGAACAGGCGGCCCAGAGCACGGCCAATTCCCAGGCCAGCAGTGGGCCGGCCCCGGCGGCTGAGCTGGATCTCAGCGAGAACATCGCCTGAAAATCAACTATGCTGCGGGCAACAAATCCCGGACCATCACCTATAACCAGGAGTCTCCCTTGAATCTGCCCGACGGCACCAATGTCACCGCCGGTATGCTCAAGCCGGTGTGGAGCCACCTGAAGCAGGTGCTGAATGTGACCATCACCGATGTCACCACCCAGGACCAGAAGGCTACCGAGATGATCGATACCGCCTCCACCACCAACTTTGCAGAGGCAAATATTTTTGGCGGTAACTCCATCGCAGATGATCTGATGTACTATGGCACCGAGGCAAATTTGTCAATCTGAGCCAGATGATGGATCAGGGTTACCTGCCCAATTTCCAGAATTATTTGGACGAGAATCCTGACGTTCGACGTGCAATCACCGCATATGACGGCAACATTTATCACATCCCCTACATTGCAGAGCTGAACAACTTTGCTCGCTCCTTCTGCGCCCGCCAGAGCTGGGTCGTGATGCTGCTGGATGTGGATGATGCCGCTTACGACACCGACACAGAGTTGACCTGCTATTATAAGGGGTTCTATGCCGGGGCCAATGCCCGCTATGGTGCTAACGGCGGCAGCGTGTCTCCCATGGAAGGCGTCACCATTACCAAAAAGACCGATCAGAACATTGTGGAGTTGCAGAACGCCCTCTCGGTGAAAAACGGCGAGACCCTGACCAGGACCTTTATCCAGTACATCAAGGACAACTACGACTACGCTTCTCCCTCCGAGCTGTTCCTGGGCGAGAAGGCCGCCTACGACATCGACGAGCTGGTGGCCCTGATGCGCTGCATCAAGGCAAACCCCGGCTACCTGACCGACGGAAGAGCGGATACGGTCTGGCCCATGTTCACCCGTCAGTCCAGCTATCGGGAGGATCTGCTGCGCCTTAGCACCTATTTTGACGGCGTGAAAGCACACAGTGCGGACTCCTACACCGCTCGCTGGTACATTGATGCAGATAATAATGTGCAATACACCTACTCCACCGAGGGCATGTACAATGTGCTGTGCTATCTGTCTGATATGGAGGCCGAGGGTCTGATCTACTCCGATTGCTATGACCTGACCAACAAGACCAACTTCCGCAGCACTCTGTGGGGAACGGATTCCAGTGACGCGCCTTCCTTTGGCTTTATCACCTTCGACTGGCAGGCATCCTCCACTGCGGACTCGCTGAACAGCGATGTTGTGGTGATCCTGCCGCCGGTCGCCAAGGTGAACGGCGTGTGGCAGTACTTCATCGACAACGGCCGCGCCATCAAACCCGACGGCTGGGCAATTTCGGCAGCGGGCTGCACGGACGAAAAGACTCTGCGCCGCGCCTGCGCTCTGTTTGACTACTTCTTCACCGAAGAGGGTTCCACGCTCCAGAACTACGGCCTGCCGATGAACTTGGAGGAGAACGGCAGCTACCAGGGTCCGGATGGAACCTCCTATCCCAAGTTTAACCAGTGATGGTGGACACCTGCAATGCGGTGGCCAAGGGCGATTTGTCCACCTTTATGCGGGACTGGATGGGTAGCCTGATCCCCATTGGATACCAGAAAGACATCGGCTTTGAGTACCAGTATACTTCCGAGCGCGGCTTTGAGGGCTGGGTGCTGCTCCAGGGTTCCACCACGACCTTTGCAACCTACGCCGGCGAGGGCCCCAAGGGCGACAACCCCAATTATTACAAGATGATTCCGCCGGTCTTCTCCCTGACGCTCCGGCAGAAAGAGATGATCTCTGAAACCACTGCCATGGAGGAAGATGACGTCGTGGAAAAGATGTTTAACATCGTACGGTACAAGACCCGCAACAATCCCCCGCAGGAATTACGATTCCGGCCAATTATGAGGAGTATCTGGCACAGTTTGAAGCGCGCAATCTCGCGGACTATGTTGTGGCCTACCAGCAGTCCTATGCAGCGATGCAGGCCGCAAACTGAACTCTGCAAACTGTATTCGGGGCAGGGCCTTTGGAATACAGAATTAGGAGGAACTTATGAGAAAACTTTTCAAAGGGCAGCGGATCCTTTCTGTGCTGTATATTCTGGCTTCCATCGGAATGTTTCTGTTTGCCCTGGCCTTTATGACGGAATATAATGATTTGTTTGGACTGAAACTGCCGCAGAACCAAGAAATCGCAATGTTCCACGACGTGATCCTTCAGACGTTTAACCGCCAGATTTTTGCCTGGTCGCTGGTGGGTGTGATCGGGATTGCTCTGATCGTTTTTCTGGAGATTCTGTCTTGTGTTCCGGATCGTTTTGCATTGGTTGTAATGTTGCTGCTGATGGTTGCCTGCTGTTATGGCGCAGCAACTCGATCATGAATTTACAAGCAATTTCTGTTTACTATCAGGGATTGGATTTTCAGTACCTGTCTCTGGAGGGGCTTGAAAACTATCAGCTGCAGTTTACAACATTCCGGCTTGGAGTGGTGTTTAACGCACTTTACATCTTGGTGTGCAGCGCATTGGCGATCGATTTGACTGCGAGCCATTTGACATTTGTCCGCTTGAAAAAGGAGGGTGTTTGAGTATGCTGAAATCCATTCCTCCCGAAGAAAAGAAAACCTATGTGACGCTTTATAAAACGAACGGCTATTCTTACACCATGACGCTCCTGGCGATCATTGCCGAGTTTGTATATGTCACCACGATTTTGGATTCGATGCCCGTTAATTTCTGGATGGGTTTAACGGTCATCATGAATATCTTCGTGCTGTTTCTGGTATTTACCTGTGCAGTGAAGATAAATGTGTACAGTTCGCGATGGGCCGTGATCACACTGGCCGTTGGGGTGTACTTCCTTGTGAGGCAGTTCTTGATCGTGCCGGTATTTCTCCAGCCCTATGCACACGAGACGATTCTGCTTGTTTCCAACCTGATCGGATCCGTTCTCTTAATCATCGCAGGAGTGACCGGCACAGCCAAGGCAAAAAACGCCAGGCCCTCCGGCAGAAGCTCGAGTGTATTGGTTCATAAAATCGGAGGCGTGTAGAGCAAATGGGAAAAATTCAATTCAAAAACGTTAATAAAATTTACCCAAATGGCTTCCATGCCATTCACGACTTTAACCTTACCATTGATGAAGGGGAGTTTATCGTGTTTGTCGGCCCCTCCGGGTGTGGCAAATCCACGGTTCTCCGAATGCTGGGCGGTCTGGAGCAAATCAGTTCGGGAGAAGTGATCCTGGATGGAAAAGTCGTTAACAAATGCCCACCGGTAGAGCGTGATATTGCGATCGTCTTTCAGGATTACGCCCTGTATGGCAACATGTCGGTCTACGAGAATGTGGGCATCAGCATGAAAGTCCAGCACGAAAAGGATACGGTTATCCTGGATAAAGTGCTGGAAGCTGCGGATACGGTTGAAATTACCGAATACCTGAACCGTCTGCCCAAGCAGCTGTCCGGCGGCCAAAAGCAGCGGGTGGCACTGGCCCGTGCCATTGTCCGCAAGCCGAAAGCGTTTCTGATGGACGAGCCCTTGTCGAACCTGGATGCCAAGCTGCGAAATTCCACCCGAATCGAGATTGTACGGCTGCAGCAGCGCCTTGGAGTGACAACCATCTATGTTACCCATGATCAGACCGAAGCCATGACCATGGCGGACCGGATCGTTGTCATGAAAGAGGGTGTGATCCAACAGGTGGGTACCCCGCAGGAGATTTACGCCGCTCCGGTCAACCTCTTTGTGGCCAGCTTTATCGGCACACCACAGATGAACTTTATCCCTGGCAAGCTGAGTGAAACCGGCTTTGAAAATGAAAGCTTCCGGCTTTCGCTGCCGGACGCGCTGAAAGCCAAGCTCCGCTCTTCGATCGGGAAAGAGGTTATCCTGGCTTGCGCCCGGAGGCACTGGCAGTCTCGGAGGGTATCCAGGAGAATACCATCCGGTGCGTCTGGAGGAAGTGGAGTATATGGGCCGGTACCAGATTGTTCATGCCATGGTTGGAGGCAGTTCACTGGTCCTGAGCGTCCCCTCCGACGTAAAGATCAATCCGGAGTTTTACGTCAGTCTCTCCATGGACAAGGCACATTTCTTTGATGGAGAGACAACCAGGAGTCTGTTGTGCAGAGAGGTGGAGGAAAATCATGCGTAAAGAAACCTCTAAGATCCAGATCACCGCAAAATTGCTGGTGGCTGCAGCGGCAATTGTGCATCTGATTTTCACCTATGTCCACACCAATGCCCTGCTGCTTCTGGAGGATCAAATTTGCGGGTTCATCATGTTCCTGTTTGTATTGCTGGGTCTTGTAACTCTGTTTGAAGCTACCCAGATCCACGGAGAAAGAATTCGAGAAGAGGTATTGACTGCGCTGCTCTGTATGGCACTATCGCTCTGGGGATGCAGCTGGTTGGTATCTACCAGCAGGCGATCCAAATTCAGAGCAGCTTGGATGTCGCGGTGGTACAAAAAGCAATTCTGTTCAGTGCGGGCCTGATGACCGCTTTTGGAGCAGCAGGGATTTTGCTGATGGTCGATGCAGTCAAACGTTATTTTGGGAGCGAAAAGGTATGAAGAAGTTCCTGAAGAATTGGTTCACGGACAACCGGAAAGCCGGGCTGATGCGTTGGTGGCTGGCGGGAATGTGCTACTTCATGATCGGCTTTGGAACACAAGTAGGCGGATATTCCAGTCCGATTGATTTCATCTTCTTTTTAGGAGTCGGGATCGGCCTGGTGACAATCGTGGTCTATAACCCGATTGCCTACAATGTATTCCGGCTGACCCGGAATGGAGAGATTTTAAACCACACCTATCGCAACATTTCTGGTGCAAAAAAAGCAGCTCGGAATTTGGTGGAAATAGCCGCCAGCATGATTACAGTAATTTTGGTTTACCTGACCTATCAGAATCTGAATTTGCTGCTCAATCAGATGCTGGAACTCCCGGTTGAAACGGTTCTGATTCCAGGAGAACCGTTTGGCTTTGCAACACTGTATCTGCTGTTCTATACGGTCCTTTCAGAACTGGCTGCAAAGCTGCGGGACCGCAAAGAAAAAAGAGGCAAAAGAGTGAAATGAGGCGAGCCATTTGATTTTTATCGGAGACTTGGAACCCTACCGCAAAGAAATTTCGGGAAAGCGAAAAAAACAGTATCAAAGGCTTCTTGCACAGGCCGATCGCTATAAAACGATGGTCCTGCCTGAGGAACATCCCAAAGAAAGCACAACTTATATGGGCATTGCAATCCCCAATTTGGCGCTGGCCTATTGCCTCAGCGGTGACGAGGAATATCTGCACCAGGCAAAGCGATTTATTCGCACCGTGCTTTCCTATGAAAAATGGGGCAACGCCCATTTGGTAAATGTAGACCTGTCTGCTTCCTGGATTCTGTTTGGATTGTCTTTGGGATATGACTGGCTCAAGCCCTGGCTTTCCAGCGAGGAGCAGAAAAAAGTGTCGGACAAAATCCGGCATCACGCACAGATCATGCTGGATTACCGGCGCGAGACCTACGGCAAGGGTTGGTCCACCAACTTCTACCAGAACCATAACTGGATCAATATGACAGGTCTCGCCGCTGCGGGTTACGCCCTGCAAGGGGAAGATGAAGCCGCTGCACAGTACATTCAGGAAGCCAAAGAGGACTTTGCGCGGGTGTTCGCGCTGATGCCGGAGGACGGGTCGAACTATGAGGGTGCGACCTACTGGCGCTATGGCGGGATGTGGCTGTTTGTCTATGCCCATCTGCTGAAAGTACAGGAGGGCGAAGACTGGTTCCAGAAGAGCGAATATCTCAAAAATACCTTCTACTACCGGCTGTATCAGTCCTGTGCGGACCTGAAACGCCAACTGAACTATGGGGACTGCCATGACCGGTACAGTTCTCATACAGCCTGTGTGTATTATAAGGCTGCCGCAGAATATGGCGATGGCTACGCACAAAAGTTGGGAAATCTGGTGGTCGATGAGTTTTTGATGGAGGAAGCCAGAACAGCAAGGTGAAACCCGGGATTCTGCCGGAAGCGGTGTTCGAGTTCTTGTGGTATGCACCCGATGTGCCGGAAAAAGAGCTTTCAGACCTGCCGCTGGTGCGCTACTTCGATGATCTAGGCCTGTTGACCGTTCGCAGCAGTTGGGAATGGGACGCCAAAGTCCTGACTATCAAGTGCAGTCCGCCGGGCGGTATCAAGCAGTGGAGAGAAGGCTGGAAGATTCGGAACGAAGAGGGGATCGAATTGTTCTCCCTGTCCCATCATCATCCGGATAACCTCTCCTACATCTTTACCCGCGGGAGCGATTATTTCACCTGTGAGGATGGATATAACCGCAACCTGATGCCGGACAACCACAATGTTCTGTTGGTGGATGGGCTTTACACCGATGCCGTAGATGTAAACGATGCGTATATGAGCAGCGTCCGGCAGCGTCTGGTGGCGGGCGAGCCTTCTGCCCCGAACAGTATGCAGGCGGGTGACCAAATTCCAGACGGAGGGCAGCCTGGTGCTCTATCGCGGCGAGACGGCCGGCGTGTACCCCGCCAAACAGGAAATGCAGGAAGTCAGCCGGGCGCTGATCACCGACGGTCTGCGGTTCTGGGTGTTTGTAGATCTGCTACGCAGCACACAGTCCCACACCTATTCTCTGATCTGCAATACGGACCGAAGGGCGCAGTTGGATGGACAAACGGCCGTATACCCGCTGATGGGCGAAGAACTGTCTTACCATGTCTATTCGGACCGGCCTGTCTGCCAAAAGCAGTATCAGCAGCAGGTGGAGAGCGTCATGACCACCCAGGAGCAGGACAAAAAATGCCGGACAGAGATCCAGACCCTGGCAACCTGCTCTTCTGCGCCGGAAAAAGAACAAGTCTTTTTTGAGTGCTTTACCTTCTCGGATGATCCGGTGAAAGTTCAGCACAAGGGGCGGTCTCTTTTCCTGGAGTGCGGTGGTTGTTCCTATGAGGTAAAGGTTGGATACTGTGATTCCGCATCCAACACTACACCGATCCAAGTGTTATGTCAATCCAAGACGAAACAGGAATATTCCTTGTAAAAAAGGGGTATCCATCACCATAGGAGGGCTTTTGTGAATTATGTAAACGATCGGTTTCAAGAGCTGATGGGGCTGGAGATGAACCAGAAGGCGCTTGAAGTCATGAAGAAAGATGTCGATGCATTTATGCCCGGCTTTTCCGATTCCCCGGAGAAGCTGAGCCGATGGGGTCACCATTACTTCTGCGACGACGATGGTGGCCGCCTGATCTTTGACCTGAACTCGCCGAAGGAACACCGCTGTGTTGTCTGTGGGAAAGTCTATCGGGACGAGACGCAGAACGGCGTTTGGATTACCTTCTATCGCAACCGGGCTGTTGTGATGACTCTGGTTTCCGCCCTGATCTACAGGGCCACCGGCGAGACCAAGTACCGGGATTATGCGGTCCGGGTCATGGAGTTCTACGCAGAGCATTATCAGGAGTTCCAGCTGCACAACAAAGAAAATGTCCTCTGCGAAAGTTACGACAACATGGTGTGGGGCTGCGGTAAGATGATGCCCCAGGGCCTCAACGAGGCGATCGTAGCCATCCGGTTTATCCAGACCATCGAGATTCTGCGAGATGAGCTGGATTCGGCCTGGTTGGAGCGTATCCACCAGAAACTGTTCCGCGAGATGTTCCGCTTGATGCTCCGCAGGCGGTTGCCATCCACAACATCAGCTGCTGGTCGCTCTCTGCAATCGGTGTTATGGCTTGGCCATGCACGATCAGGAAATGATCGACTACGCCTTCAAGAGCCAGTTCAATATGCACGAGCAGCTGAAAAAGGGCGTCACCAAGGACGGCTTCTGGTACGAAGGGTCAATTCACTACAACTTCTTCCTCTTGGAGGGCGTTTCCTATCTGTTCCTGTTCAGCAAAATTTACGATTACGATTTTGGTCAGGAAAGCACCGCTATTTTGGAGCGGATGTTTGTGCAAGCGTACCAGTACGCTTTTGACAATCTCTATCTGCTAATCCCAACGATGGCTGGCCGGATCTGAATCTGAAACCTTCAGCTATGTTTATCATACGGCAGCCCGGGCCTTTGGCGAGTACAGCCCGGTAGGAAATATCCTCAAAATCATTGAGCAGATCCCGCGCCGAGAACCACTTTGCCGCTGTCGGAGCCCTATTACTGCTGCGGAACCATCTGCCTGGAGCGGCTGCTGTTCAACATCGATTTCAATTATGCGGACTACAAGCCCGTCCCCCACCGCTCGATGACTTTCCCCACTTCCAACTTTGCTATGCTACGGAACGATTCCTGGAATGTGTTCTTGAAGTACGGCCTGAATGGGCGTTCTCATGCCCACCCGGACATCATGAACATTGAGGTAATGTACAAAAAGCTTCGCCTGTCTCGGGATCTGTCCAACGCGGGCTATCAGTCGCGGCTGTGCAACGAGTGGCACCGTAAAACCCTGGCACACAACACAGTGTGCTGGAACGGAACCGACATTACCTCGGTCGAACCGGGCAAATGCCTGCTGTTTGAGAACGACCGGGTGCGCTGCAAGGCCGAGAACGTTTATGAGGGCATCGACTACACAAGAGAGCTGAAGATCACCGAGAATTCCGTTCTGGATTACTTCCAGGTAGAGGCAAAACCGGCGTTTACGATTATACCTTCACTTTGAGCCGGGAATTGAGCTGTCCTGCGACCTGCCGACGGAAGCGGCGGACCTGGGCTTCTCGGAGAACGGCTATCAGCACGTTCTGGAAACCAAGAAAGTTAAAACAGATCAGAATGCTGTGGTTCTGCGGGCTCAGCTGGGGGCAGAGTCGATGCAGGTTCGGGTCGATCTCCAGGAAGGGCAGGAACTGTTCCTCCTGAAAACCAAGGACAACCCCGTGAATCGGATCCGGAATACGGTTTTGATCCGAAGTGTGGGGGACAAGGCTACCTATCAAATGCAGTTAACCGTTTAAGGTTACAATAATTTTTTACTTATGATGGAGGTTTTATTATGAGAGCAGTTATTACTGGTGCAACCGGCGGCATTGGTGGCGCAACCGCAGAGGCACTGGGCCGGGCAGGATACGAGGTCATCATTACCGGCATCGATCTGGAGGCTGGCAAAAAGGTGCTCGATAAGCTGGAGAGCCAGGGCATCAAGGTCCACTTCTATGCCTGCGATGCTACCAACGAGGAGCAGGTGAACGAGACCTTCGCCAAGATCGGCGAGGAGTTTGGTTCTCTGGATCTGCTGGTCAACAACGTAGGCGGCCTGGGCGGTCGGCAGCGTGTGTCCGAGATGGAGACCGGCTTTATGCGGAAGGTCATGGCTCTGAACTTTGACAGCGTGTTCTTCAACACTCGGGCCGCCCTGCCCCTGCTGAAGAAGGGCAAGGATGCCTCGATCATCAACTTCAGCACCATCGCCGTGACCAGTGGTGCCGGCATCGGCGCTTCCATCTATGCAGCTTCCAAGGGCGCTGTCCAGAGTTACACTCGTGCTCTGGCAAAGGATCTGCCGAGTTCGGCATCCGCGCCAACATGGTTTCTCCCGGCACCATCGACACTGCCTTCCACGCTGCGACTGACCGCGCCTGGTGGAGAGCTGGAAGGACAGCATCCTGATGAAGCGGCTGGGCGACCCCCGCGAAGTGGCGGACGTGATCGTCTTCCTGGCATCGGAGAAGGCTTCCTTTATCACGGGCGAAGTGATCCAGATCAACGGCGGCCAGGCATTCATCTAAGGCTTCAGGCTGAAAAACTAGAAACAGGGGGTTCCCTATGGTATTGAAATATGAGGACATTCAGCCCACCTGCCCGGCTCCGGGAATCACCCGCCGGATCCTTGCCCATGGCGGCGGATGATGGGGGTGGAAGCGAGCTTTCAGAAAGGTGCTGTGGGCGAAGCACATCGTCATCCCCATGAGCAGGTGAGTTATATTCTGTCCGGCTGCTTTGAATACGAAGTAGAAGGTCAGAAGTACATCCTGCACAAAGGCGACAGCTATTATGTTGCTCCCGATCTGCTTCACGGTGCAGTGGCCCTGGAAGAGGGCGTAATTCTGGACATCTTTACTCCGCAGCGGACGGATTTTCTCTGAATCGCAGACACTGACAGCAGGGGGCTGGAGCGTGACGTTTACCCCATTGTGCAGTATGAAATCTTTTCCAGCGCTGGTGCGACTTGAGTTGAACTTGAAATAGCACCTGGCTTCCTGGATTTCTTCTCAACACGCAGACACAAAACTCTAATTCTCTTCCTAACAAAATACGAGCATTATCACAAACACTTCTCCTTACATTTGCTCCTTCTCCCTGAAAAAGCCGGTACAGAAGCCCGTCGCCATCGACGCGGGTCTGTACCGGCTTTGTGTGTTTGGTGGAACTTTATAAAATAGCGTGAAGCCAGCCCCATGCACCCCAAAAGGGCTCAGCGCAAGAGAGCCAGCCCCAAGTTCTGAAAAAGGTGGGAGGGTGGGTGTTCGGAATGAAAAGACGCGGATTTTGCCAAAGCATAAACTCCCGGAACGGATGCAAAATGCAGGTTGATTTTTATTTTGGTACATAAGGTCGTAGGCTTCTTGATAATTTTCCAATACGGTTTCGATCCCCATTTCTTTCAGCTGCCGATAAAACTGGTCAAAGGTATCCAGGCTTTCTACGCCCATCACATAGCGGTTGAATTGCTGGGTGACATAGGCAGAGACTTCACGCATACAGGGATCAGCCCTCGTAGCCCATGGTAAACCTTTTCTGTTTTACGGCGGTAGTTCTGATTCATTCTTCACAGCTCCTTTGCGCAAGATACAACCATTTATCTTATTATAATAAATCTTTGCGCTGTTTTCAAGAACAAATACAACAACTATTAGCGATGAAAAAAATATACGGCTATATTTCAGTGTGAAGCCTGAATATAGCCGTATTTCTGCTTTATGGAAGATTTAATTGTTCTCCTCAAAGTTCTCGACCTGCTCCATGACTTTTTTGAAAACTTCGGGGCTGTACTGTGTTCAGCTTTTCATTCGGACTGCGACCCAAAAGGAACGCATTGTTGTGGCAAGCAGTGCAGACGTATATACATCTGCTTATTTTGCGTTGCAAAATGCTTGTTGGGGAGTGCCCCAAGCCCCTTTGATCTGCATTTTCCAATGCAGGCTGCGCATCCCTGCGGGACGCTTTTTACCCGGTGATGCTTTCCGGGTCATTGAGAACTTGCATAAGGTGAGAAGCGGCTTCTGCCAGAGAAGCATACTTCATCTGTTCCGGGACAGGCGCATTCAGAAGCGAAATGCCCCATTCCTGCATACATTTCGCAAGCTCCTTCTGCGCCAGCAGTGCAGCCTCCCGGCGCACTTCCGGGGAAGCGTCTGCATCCAGAACGTAGGCAGCATGAAATCCGCCGTTGCGGTCTTCCGTCAATTGCACCATAGAATTGTGGTCAATCCAGAAGTGGCAGAACCAGACCCTGCCGCCGATTTCTTCCATTCCGGAGCGCAGTTCTTCTTCATCGCTCCATTGCGGCACTTCGGAGAGAATACTCTGCAACTGCTCATACGCCTGCTGTTCAGCAGGGGTGACTTTCTTGCAGTGGTATTCCCGCTGAATGGCGCGCTGCCAGTACAGCGCCAGCTTGCCCTGTTTTGCTCGCTCGATTGCATCCTGAACATCAGCTAAAATGTTGTACTGCGGTTCTCTCATTTTGGCACCCCCAAACAATCAACTCTTTAGGAAATAATGCATTCCATAAGAATGATTATAGTCGAAAGGAATGCAAAAGAAAAGCGCACCGGCTAAATTTCAGCCGATGCGCTTGCAAAGTTTGTGGTTTATTCCTCGTTTGTGAGGTAAGGGAGATTGCCGATATAGGTATCCAGCAGATCGAGCGCCGCTTTTTTCTGGACGGGGGTCAAATGTTCCAGCCGCTTGCGGATCTCGTCATCGGTCACATGGGATGCACTGGGGACCAGATCACACAACAATGTGTCTGCGGAAATATTCAGAGCATTCAGAAGTTTAACAATAGTGGCAAGACCGGGTTCCTTTAAGCCACGCTCTACCATGCCGATATAGTTGGAGGAAAGCTCGGATTTTTCCGCAAGCTGTTCCAACGTCAACCCATGCTTTATACGCTGCTCCCGTAGTCGCTGTCCAAAAAGCTCTTTCATAGTGCAACCTCATCCTATCGTGTTCTTTACACTCTATAGGATACCTGTTGGTCGCACCAATATACACAATCCAAAGAGATAAACAATTCCGTTAAAGATTGAATCAACAAAAAGATTGCCGGAAACCGACCACTCACGGTCAGTTCCCGGCAATCTGCTTTTATCGAGCCTGCTCGTTCTCCTGTGCTGGTTTTTCCTCCGCAAAAAATCGTTCCACATTTTTCTGTGCCCGAACCAGTTCCTGCATCTCGTTCCGTGCCTTGCGGTATTCCGGGTAGGCTGCTTTCTTTTTTGTCAGCAGCTCTGCGAACTCCGCATCCAACGCCTTGACCTTGGGCAATTTTTGCAGCCCGGCTTCGTCAAAGGCAGCTTTCGCCGCCTTGTGCAGAGCAATCTCCTCCCGGTGGGCTTCCAAAAACTTTTTGCTGTATCCCGACTTACGGTAGGCATCATAGACCGGGCGGGTCTTGGCGTAGTTGATGATGTGGGTTTTCAGGACGGCAATCTCCGTCAACCTCGCTTCTGCCGCTTGATGGAATCTCCCAAGGCATGATACCGTTCCGTTGCCGCCGCTGCACGTTCCCGCAGTTCCTCGGCGCTGCTGATTTTCTGCTCCTGCAAGAACAGCAGAGTCTTAGACGTCTCTTTCAGGTTGAACTTCGTTGCCCACTTTTTGTAGCCGACGCTTTTGCCCTCGGCCATTTTTCTCTGAATGTCCACCAGCAACTGGAAGGGCTGTTCTTTGGGCGGCTTCTTCTGGTACGGCTGGTGTTTCGCCCTGCCCTCCAGCACCGCTTTAATCTCGTCCTCGCCATAGCCGATGCCCAGTGTGCGGAAACGGATAAAGCGTTTCTGCCGCACACCCTTCACCGCCGTGTGCTTGCCACGCTTCACCTCATAGCCCTGCTGCTCCAGCTTTTGCAGAAACGCTTCGTAATCCTCCGGCTTTTCTGCAAGGATGGTGTCGATGATTCCGCACAGGCGGTCACGGTTGCTTTCTTTGGGCGGGTAGACGATGCGCTTCTGCCGCTCCCGGTAGGGCTTCTTTTCAATGACGGACAACTGGTGCTCTAAGCAAATCAGGTCACTCAACCGCTGCACTGCCAACGCCGAAAAGAAAAAATCCCGGAACTTTCTGGTGCTATCCATCGCTGTGGAGTTGAAGATCACATGGTTGTGGATATGCGCCCGGTCGGTGTGGGTGGCAACGATAAAGGCGTGTTTACCCTTCAAAAATCGCTCGGCAAACTCGTAGCCGATGCGGTTGGCTTCCTCCGGCGTAACTTCTCCCGGCTTGAAGGATTGCCGCACCTGATAAGCAATCACATCGCTTTTCTGCCTGCGCCCGGTCATCAGTTCATACTGCCGCTTGGACAGCATAAATTCCTCGTCTGCGGTCAAATGGCTGCACTGGTAGCTGCTGACCAGCGCTCCCCTATTCGTTTTGTCAGGATTCTTCGCATAGTCCGTGCGGCTTTTCAGACAGGCCGCAACCGACTTGCCTTTGTTTTTGTGCAGCGCAATCAGCCGTGTTGCTGCCAGCATCATCACCCCCTATTGAAAAGAAAAAATGCCGCACATCGGCGGCATCGAGATCATTTGGATAATTTTTCGTAATCGGCAGCACCTGCCAGATACATCGCCTTGTAACGGGCACATTCCAGCTCGTTGCAGATCTCATCTAAGGCAAGGTATTGCTTCCATGCTTCGTTACCGATGACGCTCTGCAGGGCTTTCTCAGCCGCTATTTTGGCTTTTTTCAGCCGCCGATAGTTTTCATTCTCACCCAGCATTTCAGAAAAATCGTGCTGCTGTGCTCAGAATAGTATTCCTCTATCTTCTGGTTTTCCATAGCACCCCTCACAATCCGGCAACCCAGCCACTAAAACGTTCTGCTGCATCTGCAATCAAAGCGCCCATAAAAATCAACACAAAGCATCCAAACTCTGCTACCAGCAAAATCAAAAATTGCAGCCACTCCCGGCAGTACAGCGTATAAAGACCGCAGCCGAAAACATACAGCATGGGCAGAGCCAGCACAAACGCCGACAGGTTCAGCGTCCATTTCAGCATCAGCGCAAGGAAAGCCGTAAGCAGCCAAAACGGGAAAACGATCATCTTGAAAACGAACCTCATATCCAGCACCTGCCTTTCGTCCCTATTATAAGGGCATCTCCACACCCCTTGCAAGGATGTCAACCCTTATGTAACCCCGCAGCCCTCCCACTGCGGGGTGAAATTTTAGAGTTCTGCCAGCCGGGAAAGAATTTTTCTGCCAATGTCGATCAGCTCATCCAACCGCTGCCGCAGGTCCTCCATGTCGGCGGCGTAGACCCGACCGTTTTCATTGGCGGCTTTGGCATACTGGTTCAGATTGTTGCTGCACATTTGGAGCAGATACGCCATGCGACGCAGCTCCTTCAGGTCAAGGTGCAGGCAGTAGCCGTCCAGTGCCATCTTGCGGATATAGGCACTCAGGCTGCGGATGCCCATGCCCAGCATCTTTTCATAAATGCGGTTCTTCTCGGCTTTTGTGGTTCTCAGGATGATGATCTCGTCCCGCTTTTCCCTCACCGGGCATCACCGTCCTTGTCCAGATAGCTTTTGAACGGACGGACAGGTTCAGCTTCATCCTTTTTCTCATCCA
>ENA-OQMZ01000256-OQMZ01000256.1-human-gut-metagenome-genome-assembly--contig:-NODE-256-length-23253-cov-7.102742_pt1 | contig 23253 bp, 30 predicted proteins | sample MGYA00242621_ERZ504862 | MGnify/ENA primary metagenome ERZ504862 (study PRJEB26092, sample SAMD00036393) | human gut metagenome | host: Homo sapiens | study: EMG produced TPA metagenomics assembly of...
CTCTGAGGAGAACATCTATAGTGGGTGACGAGATTGAGCAGGATGACATAAAGGCATCCTTCAAGCATGGAATCCTTCGCCTGGATATTCCAAAGAAGCAGCCTAAACCACAGGTTGAGGAAAAGAAATGTATCTCCATCGAGGGATAATCAGATATTGCAAATGATAAGCGGGCTGCCTGTGCAGTCCGCTTATACTATATGGTGTAATTTATATTGTTTAATTATGATGATAAATTGTTACAGGTAAATAGAAAGGCAGGTGAGTATAATGGCAGCAAAGAGAGATTATTATGAGACTCTCGGAGTGAACAAGAGTGCGGATAAAGAGGCAATAAAGAAGGCTTATCGTAAGCTGGCAAAGAAGTATCATCCTGATACAAATGCAGGCAATCCGCACGCTGAGGAGATGTTCAAGGATGTCACGGAGGCATACAATGTATTAAGTGATGAGAAAAAACGTAAGCTCTATGATGAGTTTGGCTTTGCTGGTCTGCAGGAGGGCTTTTCCGAGGAGGCTGCAAGACAGGCTGCACAGGGTGGTTTCGGTGGCTTTGGCGGCTTCGGCGGCTTCGGCGGCAATGGCTCATTCAGTGGCTCATACAGCTCAAATGGCGGACCATTTACACATCAGGAATTTCATTTTGAGAACGGCTCCGGGGATATGGATGATATTTTCTCAATGTTCGGAGATATGTTTTCACATGGAGGCGGTAATCACAGTGGCCGGAGTACAAGTGGTAACAGTGGATTTACCGGAAATAGCGGTAGCTGGAGTAATTTCTCAGGTGGCAGAAGTTCAGCCGGCCGCAAGGGCTCTGATGTTATGGCTGACCTTACGATTTCATTTGACGAGGCTGTTTTTGGATGCGAGAAATCTATTTCGTTACAGGATCCGACCACAGGCAAGGTTTCCAATCTGTCCATCCATATTCCGGCAGGAATCGAGTCTGGCAAGACAGTCAGACTTAAAGGACAGGGAAATCCGGGCAGAAACGGTGGTGCAGCCGGAGATGTGCTTCTCAAGGTAAATGTGACACCGAGCAGTGAGTTTGAGCGGAAGGGACAGAATGTATACAGTACAATCCGTGTTCCGTTTACGACAGCGGCTCTCGGTGGTAAGGCGAGGGTACATACTCTTTATGGAGATGTGGAGTGCAGCATCAAGGCAGGTACACAGGGCGGCAGCAAGATACGTCTCAAGGGCAAGGGTATTTCGAGCATGAAGAATCCTTCAGTAAAGGGAGACCAGTATGTGACTGTTGAGATTTCGGTTCCACGCAGGCTTACGCCAAGGGCAAAGGAAGCGCTTGAGGAATACAGGGCTGTGAGCTGATGAATTTTATGTGCTTTATATATGGAAAACAAATTTGAAATCCGCTATACTATAGGTATTATAGTACAGCGGATTTTTTGCTTGATGGGATAATAAGAAAGGATACAACATGAGCAATTATATAATGGATCTTAGAAAGGTGGTCGGACATGCCCCTTTACTGCAGGCGGGAGCGAGCATCATCGTTGAAAATGAAAACGGACAGGTGCTTCTCGGAAGGCGCACAGACAATCACCAGTGGGGCTACGCAGGCGGTTCTATAGAGCTTGGAGAGACTGTTGAGGAGGCTGCAAAAAGAGAACTCTTTGAGGAGATGGGACTTGTTGCAGACGAGATGGAGCTGTTTTATATCAATTCAGGCGAGGAGACTCACTACATCTATCCTAACGGCGATGAAGTCTATAATGTGGAAATCATATACATATGCCGCAAATATCATGCACCATAAAGCGCCAGGAGGAGGAAGTCGAGGAGCTTAAGTTTTTCGATGTGGATGATATTCCGGAGGATATTTCTGAGCCAATCAGACCTGTATTTCGTGAATATATAAAGATGAGGAAAAGAGAGTAGCGATACTCTCTTTTCCTCATATGACATGTGAAATATCGAAGCTTACATGGCAATAGGAGAAGTATTATCCTCATATTCGAAGCTATGCTCATAGATATATTCTGGAGCACAATCTATTTCATCATTCATCCATGTAATGACGCCATGCATAATTTTAAAATTTGAAAATATAGCATCATCTTCAAGTGGTTTAAATGCACTACCTGTTAAAACGGATGCATCAAACACTCTTTTTTCACCGCCTGAAAATGTCACAATCATCATTAAATGATCTGTAACTTTTGCATCTGTTATAGAAATCTTATTTGATTTTTCACTTGCGTAAGCTATACCATTGACTTCAAACATTGTAATTCTCCTTATAATGGATTAATCTTATCGAAGTGTTCTCCTCGTACGGCATTATTCCAGGCTTTGTATACTTCCTCTTCATGAATTGCCAACCAGCCGATTATTATTTTTAATTGTTTTGCTGGAATTGAGCCTGCGAGAAGGTCTCCGTCAACTGCCACAACTGCTTCGTAGTCGCCATAAAATGCATGAATATGTGGCTTGTGATGCTGTTGTGTATCATTAAAATACATTTTAATAATAATACCATAAAATCTGCTTAATTCTGGCATAAATCCCCCTTTTATAAATACATTTTGATAATTCAATCATATCAAAATTTTATAAAAATTACAATTAGAAATAAACTTTAACGCTTTAAATGAAAAAAGTGCTTGCGCATGTCTTATAAAAGAGTTATCATAATACAAAACGAAACACTTAGGAGGATTTACAATGGAAAAGCGTATTTCAGGTCACACAGGCTTATTAGCACTCATAGGATCACCGGTCGGTCATTCAGGTTCACCGGCTATGTACAATTACAGTTTTGAAAAACTCGGTCTGGACTATGCATACGTTGCATTTGATATAAAAGAAGACAAGGTTAAGGATGCTATTGCAGCAATGAAAACCTTCAACATGCGTGGATGTAATGTGACCATGCCTGATAAGGTAGAGGCTGCAAAGTACATGGACGAGCTTTCACCGGCAGCCCAGATTATCGGAGCCATAAACACTATAGTAAATGACAACGGCAAGCTTACAGGACACATCACAGATGGTGAGGGATTCGTACACAACTTAAAGGATCACGGAATTGACATCAAAGGAAAGAAAATCACAGTTGCCGGAGGCGGCGGAGCTGCTACAGCTATCCAGGTGCAGTGCGCATTGGACGGAGCTCGTGAGATTACTATTTTCAACAAAAATGATGCTTTCTTCGAGCGTACACTACAGACTGCAGAGAAGATCAAAAAAGCAGTTCCTGATTGTATTGTAAATGTATACGATATTGATGATACAGCCAAGATGACAGCGGAAATCCAGTCAAGCGATATCTTTGCAAATGCAACAATCGTTGGCATGAAGCCTCTGGATGATCAGAGCGTGGTAAAAGATCTTTCAGCTTTCAGACCGGGGCTTGTAGTTGCAGATGCAGTTTACAATCCGGAGGAGACAAAGCTTCTTCGCGAAGCAAAAGAGGCAGGCTGCACATGCGTAGGCGGAAAGGGAATGCTCTTATGGCAGGGCGTCGCCGCATTCAAGCTTTACACAGGACAGGATATGCCGGTTGATGATGTGAAGAAACTGTTCTTCAGTTAGATTTAAGTTCTTATTACAATATCATTAGATAGCTTCCTGTTATACAGGAATATGATAAAACAACAGCTCGCGGTTTCCCGCGAGCTGTTGTTTTTTAGGAGTTTTTATAGGTTTATTATTTTAAAGGAGAATTTATAAATAATCGTGACGGGCAAGCACGTTTAAGATATTTCTACCTTCTTCTGTACCTCAATGATTCTGCGGGCACGCTTGCTGTCTCCGATATTTACGATTTCAACATTGGTATTACTGAAAGCCTCATCAATCTCTGAAAGAACAGGTGTGTTGGCTCTCATACCAAGGCAGATGAATCCGTAATCAAATGGGATTTCCTCAATCTCACCCTCTGGATTCTTTACGATGAAACGGTCATTCTTAACCTCCTGCAGAGCAGTGTTGGTCATCTGTTTTACACCGTATTTTGCCATTTTTGCGTTTGTGTCACACTTTGTGACAGGGTCAAGTCCGTTTCCAATCATTGGAAGCATCTCAACCATTGTTACCTCTGCGCCTCTTTCTGTGAAGAATTCCATCACGTCAAGACCTACGGCACCACCGCCGATGATGGCGATTTTCTGTCCCTTCATATCCTCAGGATACTCATTGATGCGCTCAATCATCTTAAGGACTGTTGCAACATTTGTGCCATCCTTGTCAACGAGATCGTGAAGACCTGTGATAGGTGGGAGAGTAGGTACAGAGCCTGTTGCGTTTACTATGATATCAGGGTTTAAGGCCTTTACCATATCAACTGTTGCTGCTGTATTTTTGAAAACAAACAGGTTATGAAGCTTGCTTGCACGGTGAATCATGTAGTTAGGGAAGTCTGCAAGACGCTTCTTGTCAGGAATCTTGGAGATAACTGATGCAAGTCCGCCAAGCTCAGCCTTCTTCTCAATGAGGAATGTTGTACATCCAACCTCTGCTGCTGTGCAGGCTGCCTCAAGACCGGCAGTACCACCACCGATTACAACCACGTTGCAAGGCTTGTTTACCTTTGTCTTCATGTAATCCTCACCACTGTTTACGGCAGGGTTTACTGTACAGCGGATTGGCTGGTTGAGACCGATTCTGTGTCCGGCGCATCCGATGTTACATGAGATACATTTTCTGATATCGCATACATTTCCGAACTCTACCTTATTAACCCACTCAGGGTCAGCGATAAGTCCACGGCCCATACCGATGAAATCAGCATCGCCTCCTGCAAGAATATCCTCGGCTACCTGTGGGTCACGGATATTTCCTACTGTGATACACGGCTTGTTGTATTTCTCTTTTACAGCCTTTGCCATGAATGAGCGCCATCCGTCAGGTAAGTAGTTTGCATCAATCTGGTACTGGATAGATCCGTTGAGACCGCATGATACGTCGAATACATCTACTTCCTTCTCAAAATACTGTAAGTACTCAAGTGTATCCTCAAGTGTGTTTCCACCCTCCATGAGCTCGTCTGCACTGATACGGACGAAGATAGGGAAGAAAGGTCCAACCTGCTTACGAACCTCCTCGATAACCAGCTTTGCAAATCTTGCACGGTTCTCTGCAGAGCCGCCGAACTCGTCAGTTCTCTTGTTTGTGATAGGTGAAAGGAACTGGCTGATAAGGTAAGAGTGTCCTGCGTGGATTTCAACAGCGTCGAAGCCGCAGATCTGGGCGCGCTTGGCTGCCTCACCGTATTTCTTTACGATGTGCATGATTTCATCCTTCTCGAGAGGTCTTGGGATTTCCCCGCCTGCCTTTGAAGGTACGTCTGATGCTGATACAGGCTGCATTCCGATACGTGAGCTCATTGCAGAAGCACCGGCGTGATTTAACTGTATTGCGATACATGCACCGTGCTTGTGAACGCTCTCGCAGAGCTTGAAAAGTCTTGGGATGTAGTTGTCCAAATCAATACGAAGCTGTGTTGTTCCGTTTGAACCCTGCGGAGAGTCAACGCTGGCATTCTCAACGATGATGAGACCAGTGCCGCCCTTTGCTCTCTGCTCATAGTAGTTTATGTGGAGAAAGCTCATTTCTCCGTTCTGCTCACCGTAGTTAGTTCCCATTGGAGTCATGACGATACGGTTCTTCACTGTCATTCTGCGTACTGTAATTGGCTCAAAAATATGTGGATATTTGTTTTTCATAGTATTTTTTCTCCTTAATCTGCTAACCGGGTGGGCACACGGTAGTGTAAATTGCTCTCATTACATTATAGTTTTGTTTCATTAAACTGATTGTCAATATTTGTTATCAAAGGCTGTGATATACAAAGTATGTGATTTTTTTAACAATCAAAAAGTGCAATGCACTCTTGTTACATTCAAGGTACAGCAAAAATGTATAAATGTCCAATGCATCTTTTATACGAAATCTATAGTTTTTGTCTATCAAATGGTGTATATTATTTCTAGACTTTGTTGTGAGCATTTGCCGGAGGTCCGCTTGCCCTGCGCTGCACACCGGTGTATAAGCTCTCATAATTCCTTAGTCTAGTGGGAGTAAATGCCGCCTCAACCAGAGTTTATCAGGCGCGAAAAATCAAACGCGCTTTTTACTTTATTGGTATACTAAAGGCTGTGCTGCTTGAACGAGTATTTTCCGCGCCACTTTTGCTTGAGGCGGCATATAACTCCAACACGACACGTCATAAATCGAGCATATACCACCGGTGTGCAGCGCAGGGCAAGCGGACCTCCGGCGAATAAATATATTAAATACACAGGGGGTGTAATATGAATCTGAGTCAATTGCAGTACTTCAAGGTACTGGCGCAGGAAGAGCATTATACGAGGGCGGCACAGATGCTGTCGATTACGCAGCCGTCTTTAAGCCATGCAATCTCACAGCTAGAGCAGGAGCTTGGCACGCGTTTGTTTGAGAAAAAGGGAAGAAATGTCGTGCTGACCAGATATGGGAAGATGTTTCTGCCGTATGTTGAGGAATCATTAAAGGTGCTTAATGAGGGTGTGCAGCGCATTCAGGAGGTCAATGGCAGCAGGCATGGAATCATACATCTGGCATATATATATACGATGGGAAGTGAGTTCGCGCCAAAGCTGGTGCGTAAATTTCTCGATGCATACCCGGATTATGATATAGAATTTCATTTTACGGTTGGAACAACCGGTGAGATTATAGATGGACTAAAGGATGACAAATATGACATAGTTTTTTCTTCTTATAAGGATGGGGAACAGGATATAGATTTTAAGAAGATTGCGAATCAGAAGCTTGTGCTTGCAGTGCCCATGGACCATCCGCTTTCCATAAAGGACAGTGTGGATTTGCGGGACACAATAGAGTATCCGCAGATTTATTTTGAGAAGGGCAGCGGTCTGCGTCCGGTCATTGACCAGATGTTTGAGGAGATAGGACAGTTTCCGAAGGTAGCCTTCGAGATGGAGGAGGATTCGAGTATGGCGGGTCTCGTGGCGCAGGGCTTTGGAATAGCTGTGATGCCTGATATTCCAATACTTCGGTCACTTTCTGTAAAGACGCTTGATATATACAATCCTCCTTATGAGAGAGCGGTGTATCTGGCAACGCTTAAGCAGAGATATTTATCACCGGTTGCGAAGGCATTTATCAGGTTTGTGATCGAGGAGACTGCTTAGCTGCAGCTTTCCCGCACAAACTCTATGAAGCGCTTGATAGCCGGAAGCTGGTATTTGCCTGTCATGTAGCCCATGTATACAGTGTGTGAGAATGACTCATGCGATACGAGGTGGCGTATGCAGATGTCATCGCGGTGAATTGCATCGACATCTGCGACAAGCGCAATGCCAAAGCCCTGCGCCACGAGGGAGGCGATGCCGTTCTCATCGGGTGACTCACATATGAAGTTGGGTGATACATCATGCTTCTTGAAAAAGCTTCTGGTGTACTTGCCAAGGCCTGAGTGTCTGGCATAGCCGAGCACGGGATAGTCAGCGAAATCAGTGGCTTCCATGGTATCCTTAAGTGTCAGTGGGTGGCCGGGAGGCAGTATGGCAACTATTTCCTGCCTTATAATAGGAACAAAATCAATACCATTTTCATCTGGCGAGTATGAACCGAAAATTATGTCATACCTGCCTTTTTTTAATCCATCAATATTCACAGAGGTGATGTCCTGAAAGAAATTGAACGTGATATTTTTATTTTCCTTTTCGGTGAGGAAAGAGCGCACGATAGTTGGGATAAACACCTTTGCAAGAGGTGATACGTAGGCGATATCGATGTGTCCGCCGTCGGTTGCAATCTGGTGCATTTTGTTCTCGGCTCTCTTTACATCGTCCAGAATAGTAGACACGTGTTCTAAAAAAATCTCCCCGGCCTTGGTCAGTATTACATTCCTGCCTCTCTTTTCAAATAAAGTGACGCCAAGCTCGTCCTCTAAAGCAGCTATCGAACGGCTGAGGCTTGGCTCTGTGATATTCATTTTTTCGGCAGCCTGATTGAAGTGTTCCAGAACTGCCGCTTGGTAAAAATAACTTAATTGATTGAGCGTCATGCATAAATCTCCATAAAATAATAGATATAGTCTATGAATTACAAATATTATAGCCTAAATTTGTGCATATTATAACATAATTAGTACAGTAATGCTATTAAAAAATAACAAAATAAGCATTGGAAGTACCGAAAATAATGCGTTATAATATCATTATCAAAGGTTGTTAAGTTTTTAACGAAGTGGGCATCGTTGAAAACATAGCTAAGTAAAATACGAATAATCAATATTATTACATTTAAAAATGAAGGAGATTTAATCATGGCAGAGAGAATCACAGGACACACAGAACTCATCGGACTTATGGCTTACCCAATCAGACATTCAAGCTCACCGGCAATGCACAATGAGGCATTTGCATATCTTGGACTTGACTACGCTTATCTGGCATTTGAGGTTGACAACAACACTCTTGAGGATGCGGTTAAGGGAATCAGAGCATTAAAGCTTGTAGCTCTAATGTATCAATGCCAAACAAGACAGTTGTAGGACAGTACTTAGACAAGCTTTCACCGGCAGCAGAGCTTTGCGGAGCTGTAAATACAATAGTAAACGAGAACGGAGTACTCACAGGACACATCACAGACGGTATCGGCTTCATGCAGGCGCTCAAGGATAACGACATCGATGTTATCGGAAAGAAGATGACAATTGCAGGAGCAGGCGGAGCTGCTACAGCTATCGAGATTCAGGCAGCGCTTGACGGTGTCAAGGAAATCTCAATCTTCAACATCCATGACAAGTTCTGGGCAAACGCTGAGGAGACAGTTAGAAAGATCAACGAGAAGACAGACTGCAAGGCAACTCTTTACGACCTTGATGACAAGGAGAAGTTAAGAGAAGAGATGCTGATTCTTACATCTTCGTAAACGGAACAGGTGTTGGCATGAAGCCGCTCGAGGGAATGTCTGTAGTGCCTGACAAATCATTCTTCCGTCCTGAGCTTATCGTAATTGACGTACCTTACTCTCCACTTGAGACAAAGATGCGTTCTATGGCAAAAGAGGTGGGCTGCAAGACAATGAACGGTCTTGGAATGATGCTTTTCCAGGGAGCAGCAGCCTTCAAGCTCTGGACAGGAAAAGATATGCCAATCGAGCATATGAAGGAAGTATTAAACATCAGATATGATGATTAATCAGCCACAGAAATTAAAGCACATTGAATTATTTTGACAGAAATTGAGGAGAACACTGATGAATAAAAAATATTTACCTAGCGCATTAATCCTTTACTTAAATTACTTTATACACGGAGTGGGCTGCTCTATCCTCGGACAGGCAGTCATCAAGGAGGCTCTCGCAGCTTCATGGGGAGTGCAGGTTATGGCTATCACAGCTATTTCAGCAGCCCTGGGACTTGGACGTCTTATCGCACTTCCGTTTGCAGGACCTTTATCAGATAAGCTCGGACGCCGTATCTCAACAGCAATCGGAAGCGGCTCTTATGCTATCTACCTGATCGGACTTGCCCTTGCATTCAATGCAGGAACACATGGTGGATACCAGATTGCTTATATCTGTGCTATCATTGGCGGTATTGCAAACTCATTCCTTGATACAGGAATTTACCCTGCAGTATCAGAAATCATCTACAAAGCACCGGGTGTTGCAACAATGGGAATCAAATTCTTCATCGCTATCGCACAGATGCTTTTACCATTCGTACTTGGTATGACAGTTGCTACAACAGCAGCAGGACTTACATCATACAACACACTGTTCTTCGGATGTGGAATCATCTACATTGTACTTTTAGTATTAGTAATGCTCTTCCCGCTTCCTGATACCGATGCAAAGGCAGAGGGAAAGAAAGAAGGACTTATCGCAAGCTTAAAGCACACACATTTTTCTGTTGAGTCAATCGCAATGATTATCATTGGATTTACATGTACAGGAACATTCCAGTTATGGCTCAACTGTGCACAGAACTTTGCAAAAGAGAACGTAGGCTGGCTGATCCGTCAGTTATGCAGTCATACTACTCAGCAGGAACCATGATAGCTCTTATCGTAACTGCACTTTTAACAAGAAAAATCAAGGACGTCAGATTTATCCTTGTTTACCCTGTAATCTGCCTTGCAACAATGGTAGTAGTGTTAGTCGGACAGACAAAGCCACTCATGATCGCAGGTGCATTCATCATCGGATGGGCAGGAGCAGGCGGACTTTTACAGATCGTAACATCTGTATGCAACATGCTCTTCCCTAAGATCAAGGGAACAGTAACAGCGCTCGTAATGATCGCTTCATCACTTTGCAACTACACAATCCTTACAGCAGCATCAAAGATGCAGCCATCACAGGTTATGGTAATGAACATCGTGCTCACAGCAATCGGCGTGGTACTTGGATTATTCGTAAACCTGCGCTATACTAAAATGGTAGAGCTGTCTAAAGAGGATTAATACGTTACTCAAACTTCCCATACTATGGGAGCCGGTCTAGCATACAGTGTATTCTCAGAAAAATATGAAGTTAACCACGGATTTGAATCGATATAGATTACTTTAATATGTAAGGTTATATCCGTTTTTAAAGTTAATGGAACTCCGTGGCAGTTCATATTGTTTTCTTCGGAACAACTGTATACTATCCGGCAAATATAGTTCTATGTATGGAATGTTTTGGTACATTAAATTATACTGGGGAGTATAATTATCATACAGTTAAAGTAAGAAAGGAAAAAATCATGAACACCATTAAGGTTAGAGATATTGAAATCGGTGCAGGCGCACCTAAAATCATCGTTCCTATCGTAGGCGTTACAAAAGACGACATCATCGCAGAGGCAAAGACATTTGACACTATCCCTGTTGATATGGTTGAGTGGCGTGTTGACTGGTTCGAGAATGTATTCGAGTTTGACAAGGTTGAGGAGGTATTAAAGGAGCTTCGTGATGCTCTCGGAAATATTCCAATCCTTATGACATTCCGTACTTCAAAAGAGGGCGGAGAGAAAGCAATCGAGCCTGAGGCTTATGCCAAGCTTAATATCAAGGCTGCACAGACAGGATACGTTGATTTTGTAGATGTAGAGATTTTTACAGGCGATGAGATTGTAAAGAAAATCATCGACGGCGTACATGCTGCAGGTGCAAGAGTTATCGCTTCAAACCATGACTTCTTCAAGACTCCTGCACAGTCTGATATTGTTTACAGACTTCGCAAGATGCAGGATATGGGAGCTGATATCCCTAAGATTGCAGTTATGCCACAGAATAAGCGAGACGTACTCACACTTCTTTCAGCTACAGAGGAAATGGTTACAGATTACGCTGACAGACCAATCATCACAATGTCAATGGCAGGCACAGGTGTTATAAGCCGTCTCTGCGGTGAGGTATTCGGATCTTCAATGACATTCGGTGCCGCAAAGAAAGCTTCTGCACCAGGACAGATGGGAGTAGAGGATCTGTCTACGGTACTTGGATTACTTCATAAGAGCATGTAAGAAAAGCTTGTATAAAACCATGCAATAAAATAAAATGGCGCCTCGGCATCTGTAAACCAGGTGCTGTGACGCCATTTTTGAAGATGATAACAAATAGTAATATATAAAATTGTGAATATTTGCGTGGAAAAACAGCAATAATTCAGTTAAATAATACGTATAATTATTCACGGAAAGGGGATATTTCATGAAGAAAATACTGCACTATCTGGATGAATATCTTGAAGAATTTTTAATGGTCATTTTCCTGATTGCGATGACTCTTATCATGGGCATTCAGGTGTTTTCCAGATATATTCTTGGCATGTCGCTTTCATGGTCTGAGGAAATCACAAGATACCTGTTTATCTGGTCAGCATTTTTGAGTGTCAGCCTTTGCACACGTAAATGCATATCAATAAAGATAGACCAGTTTATACAGCTTTTTCCACGAAGAGGAAAATCACTCTGGAAGGTATTAAATCTGACAGTTGAGTTTGTGTTTTTCGTATATCTGATACCGTATTCATTCATATATCTGAAAAATACAATAGAAAGCGGTCAGGTAAGTCCTGCCTGCGGTATCCCTATGTACTATGTGCAGGCTGCACCGTTTGTATGCTTTATAATCACGGCCTTCCGCATCGCGCAGAGATGGTTTGGCGAGTGGAAAATTGTCCTGAAAAAAGATGAAAAGCCTCTTGAGGAGGGCAGTATTGCCTCGGTTATAGAGGAAGCCGTTGCCGAAGACACTTACCGCGAGAAAGAGCTTGTGGAGGATATTGAAGCAATTCATAGTAAAGCTGAAAAGAGAAAGGAGAAATAGATGTCAGCAGCAGTAGTTTTTATATTATTTGTGATATGTCTGGTCATTGCTATTCCGGTATCTATTTCCCTGGGAATAGTGGCAGTGCTGCCGGGTGCGTTTGACTCATCTTTTACAGCCAGTGCCAGCTATGTTATCCGCTCTATGCTCGGTGGTATAGACAGCTTCCCGCTTTTAGCGGTGCCTATGTTTGTGCTTGCCGGAATCGTCATGGCACACGGCAAAATTTCACAAAAATTGTTTGATGTTTTTGTGTATTTTATAGGAAAAAGAACCGCAGGAATCCCATGTGCGGTTATCATCACCTGCTTGTTCTATGGAGCGATTTCCGGCTCTGCGCCTGCAACTGTTGCGGCTGTCGGAAGTATGACCATTCCGCTTCTTATGGAGCTGGGCTACAAAAAGGATTTTTCAACGGCAATTGTTGCGGTTGCGGGAGGACTCGGAGTCATCATACCGCCAAGCATACCTTTTATCATGTATGCGATGGCAACCGGTGAGTCGGTCAGTGATCTCTTTCTTGCAGGAATCATTCCGGGACTTTTGATAGGAGCGCTTCTTATGTTTTATGCATATTATCACTGCAAGCGCTATGGAGAGGACAAGGAAAAGATAAATGCAAAGGTCTCTGAGCTTAGAAGCAAGGGGCTTTTTAGCATATTGAAGGACAGTATATGGGCACTTTTAAGCCCGGTTATAGTACTTGGATGCATTTACGCCGGTATAGCTTCGCCTACAGAGGCTGCGGTGATTTCAGTATTTTATGCGCTTTTTGTAAGTCTTTTTATTTACAAATCCATAAAGGTAAAAGAGATATGGGGCATCATGGTGGAGGCGATGAAGACATACGCACCTATATTGTTTATACTTGCCGCATCGACCGCGTTTTCACGTGTGCTCACACTCATGCAGGTGCCACAGACAGTCAGCGCATGGATACTCGCACATTTTACAAATGAGATAGTGCTTCTTATCGTGATAAATATTTTCCTGCTTATCGTAGGAATGGTTATGGATACCACACCGGCTATCCTTATTTTAAGCCCAATACTGCTTCCTATCGTGCAGAGCATCGGAATGAACCCGATCCACTTTGGTGTGGTCATGATCGTAAACCTTGCAATCGGATTTGTCACACCGCCTATAGGAGTAAACCTGTTTGTGGCAAGCTCACTGACGGATGTTCCGGTCATGCGGATAGCAAAGAAGGCGGCGCCTATGATAGGATATTTCCTGCTGGCACTTTTGCTGCTTACATTTATTCCGGCGATCAGTCTGTGCTTATTATAGAGAAATAGTAACTATTCGGTACAGAAATATGTAATAACAGGTATAAGCAGATTTAATGATGATTGTAGGACATTTAGGCACACAGTTGTAATTGGAGAAAAATATGAGTAGATTTGGCTTGTTTTTATGTAAAAAAGCTGGTAAATATAATAAACCGCGTAAATCGTATAGCAAATATAGATTGTGGCGAAGAGCAGCAGCCGTCACGATGATACTTTCGCTTACAGCAGGACTTGCCGCGTGCGGTGGCTCTGCTGGTGAAGGCTCGCAGGACGCAGCTAAGGATGCCGGGGTACAGCGCTACGCATGGCCTCTAGGCAGCTCAAGTCCTGAGGACACCGTGACACAGATATATGCAGAGAAATTTGCCGATGAAGTGGAAAGATTAAGCGATGGCAAAATGAAAATCAGTGTGTATCCAAACAGTGTACTGGGCGGAGACAGAGAGCTTCTCGAGTCATGCAAGGATGGAGATATACCTTTTGTAGTGCAGAACACTGCTCCGCAGGTAACTTTCATGAAGGATACTGCAGTATTTGATATGCCGGCACTTTTTGACAGCATTGATGAGGTGCGTGAGCATGTGGACAATCCAAAGTTTATGAAGCTCATGCAGCAGGTCTACAATGACGGCGGCTACGAGCTTTTGGGATATGCAGACCAGGGCTTCCGTGTCATGACAACAAACAAAAAGATAGAAAGCCTTGCTGATTTTAAGGGTCAGAAAATCCGTACCATGGAAAACTCTTACCATATGGCATACTGGAAGGCGCTCGGAGCAAGCCCGACACCTATGACTTCTCGGAGGTGTATATCGGCTTACAGCAGGGCACTATAGATGCGCAGGAAAACCCATACGAGGTAATCGTATCCAATAAGCTCTACGAGCAGCAGGATTATGTAGTGGAGACAAATCATCTGCCACATCTGATATCGCTCATAGTAAGCGAGGAGTTCATGAAAGAATTGACAGATGAGCAGCAGCAGATTATCCGTGAGGCAGCCGAGACAGCGAAACAGTACGCCAGAGAGCAGTCTGACGAGAGGATTGCCTCAAAGATAAAGACAATCGAGGATAGCGGCACACAAATCATCACCTTAAGCGATGAAGTGCATGAGCAGATTCGCAAGGAGTGTCAGCCGATATATGAATCGATTGAGAAAAATGTGTCGTCTGATATTGTGGATGCATATCTGACACAATAACACTTTAAAGCATTAAAATATTTTGCTTGATAAATTGGTAAAGTCTTGTTATACTATGACTAAGAAATTTGTGGTTATCAAAAATACGAAATATTATAACGTGAAGTTATAATAATTATAATTTGACGATATTTCGCTTAAATACCTAAATCCAATATGAAAACCACACATAAGTAAGGAGACACACCATGGACAAAATCGAGGAAATCCGCGCAAAGATTGGAGAATGTGACGATATAATAATTAAGCAGCTTGCGGTCAGAATGTCACACATTCAGGAGATTATATCATATAAGAAGGCAACAGGAATCCCAATCTTACAGCCGGAGCAGGAGAAAAAGCAGACAGATGCACTTGCGGCAAAGCTTGGCGACAATGAATTTGAGGAAGAGATACTTGATATTTTCAAGTATATCATGAAGAACAGCCGTCGTATCCAGCAAAGAGCCTTTTCGATTACAATATCTTCCTGATCGGTTTCATGGGTGCAGGAAAGAGCACTGTAGCAGGAGAATTAAAGGATAAGCTAGAGATGGACCGTGTCGAGATGGATCAGATGATTGTTGAGAATCGTGGCATGTCAATTTCAGAAATATTTGATGAGTTCGGTGAGGCATATTTCAGAAACTTAGAGAGCAACACACTTATAGAGCTTCAGAAGAGAAAGCAGACTATCGTTTCCTGCGGTGGTGGTGTTGTCATGAGAGAGGAAAACGCAGATCATATGAAGAAAAACGGCCGTGTAGTTCTCCTTACAGCAAAGCCTGAGACTATCTACGAGCGAGTAAAGGATAGTGACGAGCGCCCGATACTAAACGGCAACATGAATGTTGAGTATATCAGTGGCCTTATGGAAAAGCGAAAGGAGCGCTATGAGGCGGTGGCAGATGTAACAGTTGCTACAGATGGCAAGAATGTTACACAGATATGCGAGGAAATCATTGCAAAGCTTATCGCACTTGATAATGAGCAGGACAATAAACAGGCATAATACAGGAATAGCACAGCACTTATTAAGGCAGCCGCCGGTTATCAGACCGTCTGCTGCCTTTTTGTTCAAATACTTCAGGGGCGTGTTGCTTGAAATAATTGCAAATATGATGTATAGTACTCTACAATCTAAGGGATACTGATTAAGTATGGCAGCATAACAAGGAGGTCATAATTATGTGTACAGCAGCAACTTATAAAACAAAGGATTTCTATTTTGGAAGAACACTCGATTACGAATTTTCATATGGAGATGAGATTGCGGTAACACCGCGAAACTATGTGTTTGATTTCAGGCATGCAGGAAAGCTTGAAAACCATTATGCAATCATTGGAATGGCACATGTGGCAGGTGACTATCCTCTTTACTATGATGCTATAAATGAAAAGGGACTCGGTATGGCAGGATTGAATTTCGTGGGAAATGCAGCGTATGCGGCAGCAGACGAAAACAGCTCATGCGAGAATGGCACATGCGGCATTGCAAAGACAAAGGTGGCACAGTTTGAGTTTATACCGTGGATACTGTCACTATGCGCTACGGTAGCGGATGCAAAGGAAAAATTAAATCGTATTTTGCTGGTAGATACACCATTTAGCAGTCAGCTTCCGGTTGCACAGCTTCACTGGATCATAGCCGACAAAAATGAGTGCATTGTGGTGGAGTCGATGGCAGACGGTATGCATGTTTACGACAATCCGGTAGGTGTGCTCACAAACAATCCGCCATTTCCATATCAGATGGCAGCACTCAATAATTACAGAGGCTTATCCACAAAGCAGCCTGAAAATACATTTGCACCGGGAGTGGAGCTTAGTGCATACAGCCGCGGAATGGGAGGACTGGGACTGCCGGGAGATTTATCATCGCAGTCACGCTTTGTACGTGTGGCATTCACAAAGCAAAACTCCAAATCGGATGACAGTGAGAATGCAAGTGTGAGCCAGTTCTTCCACATATTAGGCTCTGTGGACCAGCAGAGAGGCCTGTGCGAGGTGACAGATGGCAAATATGAGATAACGCTCTATACCTCATGCTGCAACTGCGACAAGGGAATCTACTATTACACCACATATGACAATAGCCAGATCACAGCGGTAGACATGAACAGGGAGAATCTTGATGAGAAGCTGCTTATCAGATATCCTGTTATTACGGAGGGAAAGATTTGTTGGCAGAATTAGAGAATCTGTTTGCGCTGCAGGATAAAAATTACAGGGAATTTCATGCGAGGCTTATGCCAAATATTGAAAAAGACCGCATAATAGGAATAAGAGTCCCGGTGCTTAGAAAGTACGCAAAGGAGCTTGCTCGTGGAAGCAGGCTCTTTTTGTCGGTTCAAAAAGAGAAACGGGTCTGTAATACAGTGAAGGAAAATGACTGTGACAATGTGGAAAAGTTTCTAAATACTCTGCCACATTACTACTATGAGGAAAATAACCTGCATATGTTTCTGATTATGCAGATGAAGGATTATGATGCGGCATTGGCTTATCTGGAAGCATTCCTGCCATACATAGACAACTGGGCGACATGCGACAGTGGTGTGCCGGCTGTGTTCAAAAAGCACAAAAATGAGCTTCTTTTGCATGTATATAAGTGGCTGGATTCGGATAAGCCCTACACCGTCAGGTATGGCATTGGCACTTTGATGCGCCTATATCTCGATGAGGATTTTGATATAAAATATGCTTTAGATGTGGCAAAAATCCGTTCCGAGGAGTATTATGTAAACATGATGAAGGCGTGGTATATCGCTACGGCACTTGCAAAGCAGTATGATGCAGTGCTGCCGATACTGCAGGAAAGGCTTATGGATAGCTGGAGCCACAACAAGGCGATACAAAAGGCGCGTGAGAGCTATCGCATCACGCCACAGCAGAAGGAGTATCTGAGCACATTAAAGGTTTAATGAAAAGAGACAAAAATTTATGAAAATAAAAAGCTTATTTGAATCAAAATTTATAAAGGTGTTTGACCTTCAGTACCGGGAGGGAAGGCATTATTATAATGCCACAAGGAGAGATGAAGAAGACCTTGTAGCCGCTAAATCCACAGATGAGTTTAAGAAAATGCTTCCGGATGCGGTGAGCTGCGTGGTGATATGGAATCCGTCAGATGATGACGAGAAATCGGGTCATGAGCCATGTCTGTTAATGAACCGTGAGTTCCGATATCCGACAGGTCAGTACCTGCTCAGCGTACCGGCAGGACTTATTGATCCGGAGGATTGCACCGGGGACAATGATAATACAGTGCCACTTATAAAAACCGCCATGCGTGAGCTTCATGAGGAGACAGGCCTTAAAGTGACAGAAAAAGACACGGTTTCTGTAATCAATCCATGTCTTTTCAGCACACCGGGCATGACAGATGAAAGTAACGCCCTTGTAAAGATTGTACTTAACCGCGATAGCCTTAATGGAATGTCGCAGGAGGGCGCAGTGGGCGGCGAGCTCTTTGACGGATTCGACCTTCTGACTAAGACGCAGGCGAAGAAGATACTTGAGGATGGAGTGGACGAGCACGGCATATACTATTCTGTGTACACATGGGCGGCACTCACGTATTTCGTAGCAGACTTGTGGAGGTAGATACAGAATGTAGCGTGGTTAACCCGGCATGCGGCATTTAAAATACGGAGGAATAACATGAACGATAAAAAATACTCGCTGCGCCCATATCTGCTTGCATACAAATGGCACTATGCGATAGGCATTTTTGTGCTTCTTGCAGTAGACCTTGCAAATCTGTACATTCCGCAGTTTATTGGGGAGATAATCGACGGAATCACTGCAGGAAAGCTTGATATGGCGGGCGTGGGCGGCATTATATTTAAGATATTGATAACAGGTCTGATAATCATGGCGGGGCGCTTTGGATGGAGATATTTCATCATAGGAGCATCAAGAGGAATAGAATACAGACTGCGCGATGATATGTTTTCGCATATGGAGACACTCTCGGCGCGCTATTACAACAGCCACAAGACAGGAGACCTTATGGCATATTTCACTAACGATTTACAGGCTGTCAGGATGGGAACCGGAATGGCTGTCATCACCGTGTTTGACGCGGTAATCATGACGGTGATGGTGCTTGTCAAAATGGTAGTATACGTAGATTTTAAGCTGACATTATTTGCTTTTATTCCACTTATTTTTATTGCAATCGGCTGCTATTTTTATGGAATAGAGTCAAAGAAACGTCAGGTGAAAAGGCAGGATGCTTTCTCCTATCTTTCTGACAAGGTGCAGGAGAGCATTGCCGGTATCCGCGTGGTCAAGGCATTTGCGCAGGAGGACGAGGACTTTAAGCAGTTTGAAAAGGCTTGCGAGAACAGCAGGAAGAAAAATCTTGCTGTGGTAAAGCTTCGCGCTGTCTTTGGCCCGACGCTGGATGCCGTAATCGGAATAAGCGTGATAGTGACACTCCTTGCAGGTGGCAGGATGGTGCTTGACGGACAGGTTTCGATAGGTCAGTTCGTGGCATTCAACTCATACATCGATATGCTTGTGTGGCCTATGATTGCGGCAGGCGACTGTATCAACACATTTTCCCAGGCGGCTGCGGCATGGGGCAGAATCCGGACTATTTTCGAGGAAAAACCTGATATTGTCGATATGGTGCCACCGGAAAATGTAATAGAAAATGATGGCACGGCAGGCAGCAATACAGATAATTTAGCTGAGGGTATTTATGATAAAATACAAATACATGGTGATATACAGCTTAGCCACCTCAGCTTCACATACCCTGACGGCACCAAGCCGGTGCTTTCAGACGTGAGCATACATGTGAAGCAGGGCGAGATGCTTGGTATCTTAGGACGTACCGGAAGCGGAAAATCATCACTTGCCGACCTTTTGCTTAGAGTCTATGACTGTGAAAACGGCATGATACTTTGGATGGCCGCCCGATAACAGACTATCCGCTGGCGGTTTTACACCGTGACATCTCATATGTGCCACAGGAGAATTTCCTGTTTTCCGACACACTCGAGGAGAATATAGCATTTGTCTTGAGGACAGGATTGCCGACAACCCGGCAATTCTTGATGCGGTAAAACAGGCTGCAAAGGACGCGTGTATACACGATAATATCATGGGCTTTCCGGATGAGTACAAGACCATGGTTGGAGAGCGCGGAGTGACACTTTCGGGAGGCCAGAAGCAGCGAAGCTCGATAGCCAGAGCACTTTTAAAGGATTCTGCAATCCTCATACTGGATGATTCACTTTCTGCTGTCGATACCGATACAGAGGAGCAGATACTTGAAAACCTCATGGAAACCAGACAGGGCAAGACAACCATAGTGATTGCCCACAGGATTTCCACACTGCAGAAGGCTGACCATGTGGCAGTGCTTTCTGACGGAAAACTGACAGAGTATGGCACTCCTGAAGAGCTGCTTGAGCTTGGCGGTTTTTACGCTGATATCAGCCATAAGCAGCAGCTTGAGAGTGAGCTTGGCAGTTAAAGTGCTTGAAAAGCGTTGCTATGCAGATTTGACGATGAATAGTTACGAAATAACAGAGAAGATTATAGTATGAATTCGAGTAAAAATATAAGTAAAAAAGAAATGAATAAAAAAAGCTCCACAATGCGCCTCATAGCCTACATGAAGCCGTATGCCCACTGGGTTGATTTTTGCCCTTCTGCTGGTGCTGGGACTGACAGCCTTTGACCTTTACAGGCCGATGCTGGTGGGAGATGCAATTGATACTTTTGGAGCAAATGGGGATTATGATGTAATAATTGCCACAGCTATCAAATATGCGGTTGTACTTGCCTTAAGCTTTGCATTCAACATCGCTCAGACCTGGATACTGCAGAAAACAGGCCAGAATATCATTCTTCAGATTAGAAAAGACCTCTACAGACATATCCAGTCTCTTGGCAGCAGGTATTTTGATATCACGCCGGTTGGAAAGCTTGTAACCCGTGTGACAAATGATGTTGAGGCTCTCAATGAGATGTATTCGGGCATTCTCGTACAGCTTTTCAGAAATATTGTAAAAATAGTGGGACTTGCAGGCGTCATGCTCGTGCTTGATGTTAGGCTTGCTGCGATATCATTTGTGCTGATGCCGCTTGTAATTGGGCTAACGGTGCTGTGCCAGAAAATTGCCAGAAATATTTACAGGCTTTACCGTACGCGACTGACGGACATCAATACATTTTTGTCCGAGCATCTTTCGGGAATGAAAATTATACAGATATTTGGCAGACAGGAGCGCAAGTTCGAGGAATTTCATGATAAAAATACAAAGCTCTACAAGGCTTTTTACAGGGAGATGCTTATGTATGCGGTGTTCCGTCCGCTTATCTATATTCTGAGCATTTTGTCACTGATGATAGTGCTGTGGTTCGGAAGCAGAAATGTGTTTGATGAGATTATTTCGGTCGGCACTCTGTATATTTTCTCGAATTACATCAGGTCATTTTTCGATCCGATACAGGAACTTGCAGAGCAGTTTTCGACACTGCAGTCATCAATTGCATCAGCAGAGAAGATATTTACGGTTATGGATGAGGATGAATTTATTCCTGAGGTCGAAAATCCAAAGCAGCCGGATAAAATCACCGGAAAAATTGAATTTGACCATGTCTGGTTTGCCTACGACGGCGAAAACTATGTGCTTAAAGATGTCTCATTTGTCATTAATCCGGGTGAGAAGGTGGCCTTTGTCGGCGCAACCGGAGCAGGAAAATCATCCATTTTAAATCTTATAGGCAGGTATTATGATATACAAAAGGGACATATCTACATTGATGGCATCGATATCAGACAGCTTAGCAAAAAGCAGCTTCGCAGTGCAATCGGTCAGATGCAGCAGGATGTGTTTATATTCGAGGGGGATGTGGCGTACAATATCCGCCTGAATGATGACGATATCACGGATGCGCAGGTGAAGGCGGCAGCAGAATATGTAAATGCCTCACACTTTATCGAAAAGCTCCCACAGGGCTATCACGAGCCGGTTACGGAGCGTGGTGCAACATTCTCGGCAGGAGAGCGTCAGCTATTGTCCTTTGCAAGGACACTCGCCCACAATCCGAGCATACTGGTCATGGACGAGGCAACCGCCAACATAGATACAGAGACAGAAATTCTCATACAGGAGGCACTCGAAAAGCTCATGGATGGCAGGACAACAATCATGGTTGCGCACCGTCTCTCCACTATCCAGCATGCCGACTGCATCATGGTCATGCACAAGGGACGTATATGTGAGCGCGGTACGCACAGGGAGCTTTTAGAGCAGGATGGCATATACAGGAAGCTGTATGAGCTGCAGATATCGTAGGGATAATTAGCATAAGCTGCAGATATCATATTGGTAATTTATAATACTAGTTGTATTTTGATGAAGGCAGGGGAAGGTTGGAGTTATAGAAAGGTGACTTGGGATGGTATGGAAAATAAACAATAACTGTCAGATTTTTATAGAAAAAACGGATTCCATCGCAGGCCGGCGGAAGGAGATAATTCCACATGTGTCTGCCTATTATGTGGATAAATACACAACTATTTCAGAAAAAGGTGTAAAAACAGGCAGCAACAGGCTATGTGGCACAGCAAATCAGGAGCTTTTGGCGGGATACATGCTCTACAAATATCTGGGGATATCATCGGATGAACAGCTTGTCAGAAATGAGCACGGCAAGCCGGAAATAGCTGATGGCGGGACTTTTTTTAATCTGGCACACAGCGCCCGTATGTGGTGCTTGCAATATCGGACAGGCCCGTTGGCGTGGACATAGAGCAGACAAAACGCATGAGCTTCAAGGTGGCAAAGCGTATAATGCGAAAAGAGCAGCTTGACAAACTCGAAGGCTTTGAGAATGAATCTGAGGCATTTCAAATTGAGCTTACAAAATACTGGACACAGTATGAGGCGATAATGAAGCTCGTCGGTACAGGCTTTTCAGGGGAGCTGGATGATGAGACTATGGAGGCTTATGAAAAAAGGGTAGTGTTTCGTAAGCTTGAGGATTATGTAATTGCGGTGGTGATAAAGTAGAGATTGAAAAAATTTCTTGGTTATTGTAATATATAAGCGTGGATTGCGTCTATATAAGTGAAGGAAGCCATGAAGCTATCTATGGAAGCATAATGATGAAGTTGTATATTTTAAGGGGGGGATTTGCCATGAAGAAGATTCAATTATTTTTAAAGTACTTAGTTTTAATGCTTTTTTTAATAGTATGGATTATTATAATGTTTTTCACCGATTATATGAATTCACAGTCGTTTAAGCTATATTGCATGTTTGTAGTGGGGTGTGGATGTGCATACTCAATCTGGGAGAAAACTTATGTACCGGATGCAAGGTCATATATTGCAGAAAAAGCAATAGCATTAATACTTATAGTAACTGTTTTCATCAGATTATTATGTTTTTAATAAAAAAGTCAAAATTACGTAACTAGGCTTTTCTGTTTGCGTATTTTTTTGTTGTTT
>ENA-OQMZ01000257-OQMZ01000257.1-human-gut-metagenome-genome-assembly--contig:-NODE-257-length-23169-cov-2.825232_pt1 | contig 23169 bp, 36 predicted proteins | sample MGYA00242621_ERZ504862 | MGnify/ENA primary metagenome ERZ504862 (study PRJEB26092, sample SAMD00036393) | human gut metagenome | host: Homo sapiens | study: EMG produced TPA metagenomics assembly of...
CGGCGCAAACTCGCCGACCGATCTCCGTGGCCGCCCCATCAAGGTGCTGCTGGCGGACGAGTAGATGCCTACAAAGCCAGTGCTGGCAAGAGGGCGACCCGATCATGCTGGCCGAGGAACGCCAGACCACCTACTGGGATCACAAAACGGTGCTGGTTTCCACCCCGACCACCAAAGCCAGCAGCCGTATCCTGGACGAGTTCAACGCTTCCACACAAGAGGAATGGAACATCCCTTGCCCAAACTGCGGCAAGTACCAGCCTTTTGTGTGGGATGGGATGGTGTTCGACAAGGAGAAGTGGCCGGAGGGCGGCGTACAATACCGCTGCGCTGAATGTGGGTGCCTGGATAATGAGTTCAGGTGGAAGAAAAACAGCATCCACGGCAAATGGGTGGCGGCACACCCTGAACGGAAAGTCCGGGGCTTCCACATGAACAAAATGGGGTCAACGCTCTGCGGCTGGAATGAGATCGTCGAGAAATTCATTGCGGCCGATCTGGACGCTTCCCGGGGCGACTACGAGAAGATGCAGGTCTTCGTGAACACGAACCTGGCTTGCCGTGGGAGGAACCGGGCGAAACGGTAGAAACCACCGCCCTGATCGACCGCCGCGAGTTCTACGAGCCGAGGTGCCAGACGGCGTTCTATACCTGACCTGCGGCATTGACACCCAAGATAACCGTTTCGAGGCGGAAGTTGTGGGCTGGGGCGTCGGCAAGGAAAGCTGGGGCATTCGTTACCAGCGCATTTACGGCGACCTGAAACGGGGCCAGGTATGGGCTGACCTTGACGCTTTTCTTTCCACCACATGGAAGAAGCGGGATGGCACAGAGCTTTCCATCCGTGCGGCCTGCATGGACAGCGGCGGACATTTCCCGGATCAGGTCATTCGATTCTGCAAAGAGCGGGAAGACCGCCACATTTGGGCAATCAAAGGCCGCGGCGGTATGGATGTGCCCTACATCCGAAACCCGACCAAGAACAACCGCGTCGGCGGTGAGCTTTTCGTGTTGGGTGTTGACACCGGCAAAAATGCGGTGCTTGCCCGGTTGAAAGTGCTTATCAAGGGTCCGAACTACTGCCACTTCCCGGCGGGGCAGGACGCGGGCTATGACGAGAGTTATTTCAAGATGCTGACGGCAGAGCATAAAGTGACCCACTGGAAGGGTGGGCGCAAGGTGGAGCGGTGGGAACTAAAAGACCCGGCGCAAAAGCGCAATGAGGCTTTCGACGTTCGGAACTACGCCACCGCCGCGCTGGAAATCAGCAATCCCCCGGCCTGGAAATCCCGGGCGAGGGTGCGCCGCGTCAGGCAAAACCGCAGCACCAGTACCGCAGAAGAAGATCGGGAGGAATTTAACCGATGTCGATCATATCAAAAGAAATCGCCAAGCAGCATTTGGAGATGTGGCTCAAGGCCGAGGAAGCAGTTTCCACCGGCCAGAGCTATCAGATCGAGCAGATGCAGCTACCCGCGCCAGCCTGAAACAAATCCGGGAAAGCATTTCCTTTTGGGAGGGCAAGGTGGCAGAAGCCGAGCGGGAGGAACAGGGGCGGGGCAGGAACCGTATCTACCATTTCGCCCCGCATGATGTGTAAGGACGGTGGGAAGGCATGGCAAATTTTCTGGATAAGGCAATCGCGGCGGTTTCCCCCGTCCGCAGGTTACCGCCGCGCAACGGCCAGAGCCGCCCTGTCCATCCTGAACAATGGCACGGGATATGGCAACTACGGTGCATCCCATACGTCCAGAGCCATGCGCAGCTGGCACGTTGGCGGCAGTTCCCCGAAAGGAGACATCGAGGATAACCTTGATACCCTGCGCAAGCGGAGCCGGGATGCTTACATGGGCATTCCGCTGGCAGCTGGCGCATTGAAGACCCTGCGCACCAATGTGGTGGGCAGCGGCCTTGTGCCAACACCGCAGGTCGATGCGGACTACCTGCATCTGACCGAGGAACAGGCCGACCAGCTGCAAGCGCAGATCACCCGAGAATTTAATCTTTGGGCAGACAGCACGGCTTGTGATGCCAGCGGCATGGACAACTTCTGGCGGCTGCAAACCCTGGCGTTTATCAGCTTCCTGATGAACGGTGATGCCTTTGTTGCAATTCAGTATAGGGAGCGTCCGTCTTGGCCGTATGCCTTACAGCTGCGCTTGATCGAAGCGGACCAGGTGTGCAGTCCGAATCCGGGCGACACATTGTACCCCTGTGAGGTTGACGGTAAATATGTGTTCCAGATCGTACAGGGGGTGGAGACGAACGAGGCCGGAGAGATCATAGCCTACTGGGTCGCCAACCGGCACCCGCTGGAATATGACAACCCGGTGCCGCTGGCATGGACCCGCGTGGAAGCCCGCGACCCGGCGACCGGCTCACCGAACATTTTGTGCATCACGCAGAGAGAACGTGCCGGGCAGCGGCGAGGTATCCCCATTCTCGCCCCGGTATTGCCTACCCTGAAACAGATGGGGCGGTACACGGACGCAGAATTGGCAGCAGCTATCGTTTCGTCCTCTGCAACCCTTTTTATCCAACGGGATGCAGAAACGAACCAGGCACCGTTTGGCGAAGAACCGCAGGACAAAGCGGCTGATCCGAACACCCCGCCTGACGAACTGGCAATCAATCTCGGCCCGGCGGCGGTGTTTGACCTCGCCCCGGGCGAAAAGGCAAACCTGATCGACCCGAAGCACCCCACCACGACCTACGACGGCTTTATGTCGGCAATGTCGAACCAGGTTGCGACGGGCATTGAGGTGCCCAGTGAAGTGCTGTACAAGAAGTTCAGTTCCAACTATTCTGCATCCAGAGGCTCCCTCAATGAATTTTGGCGGACGTGCGGGGTGATGCGGGATAGCTTTGCAGACGATTTCTGCCAGCCCACCTACGAAAAATGGTTTGCTGAGGCAGTGGCCCGCGGGCGTATCAACGCCCCGGGCTTTTTTGATGACCCTGCCATTGCAAAAGCCTACACGGGCTGTATCTGGAATGGCCCCGCCCGCACGAACCTTGACGCCAAGAAAGAAATCGAGGCGGCGATTCTGCGCATGGATAAGGGCATCAGCACTGCCGAGCAGGAAACTGCACAGATGACCGGCGGCAGCTGGCGGGCAAATATGCGTCAACGCAAATCTGAAATGGAGAAGATGAAGGAGGTAGGGTGCGATGAGCAAACCCAATTCCAAGACAACCCCGAAGACAACGGATAACAAGTTCTGGAAGTTCCGCAATCTGGCCGACGGCCAGAAAGCAGAACTTTTTCTTTACGGTGATATTTCCGAAACAAGCTGGTGGGGTGACGAAGTTACCCCGAAGCAGTTCGCAGATGACCTCGCCGCCCTGGGCAATGTGGCCGAGATCACCGTGTTCATCAACTCCGGCGGTGGTGATGTCTTTGCGGCTCAGGCTATTGGCAACCAGCTGGAACGCAATGCCGCCACTGTGACCGTCCACATTGATGGCCTGTGCGCCAGTGCTGCTACCATTGTTGCCTGTCATGCTGACAAGGTTGTGGCTGCAGCGGACAGCACCTATATGGTCCACCCGGTCAGCATGGGACTTTGCGGGTATCTGACGGCTGACGAGATGCGGAACTACTTGAAAGCTCTGGATGCGACCCGGGAAAGTATCGTTTCTCTGTATGCCAAGAAGACCGGCCGCGATGCGGACGAGTGCGCAAAGTGGATGGACGAAACAAACTGGTGGACGGCGGACGAAGCCAAGGAAAACGGCTTTGTGGATGAAGTGGATGATGCAGAGGAAGACACTGTGGTAGAAAACCGCAATGGCATCCTGTTCGTCAACAGCATCGGCACCCACCTGCCTTTTAACGAGGCTCCCGAATTTGTCAGAAACCGGGCAAAGGCAAAAACGCCTGCCGCTCGGCCTGAAAATAACCACCCGGCGGAACAGCCGGAAAATAAAACCCATGGGGAGGTAAAAGACATGGAAATCAAAACCAAGGATGATCTCCGCAAGGCGTACCCTGATATGGTGGCACAGATCGAGACTGACGCTACCATTGCAGAGCGTACCCGAATCAAGGAGATCGAGGACAGCACCCTGCCCGGTGCTGAAGCTGAGGCGACCGTGGCAAAGTTTGAGAAGCCTGTGGATTCTACAACGTTTGCCAAGACGATGATCGCCGCTGTGAAGGCGAAGCAGCAGGCGCAGAGCAAGACCTACCTGGCGCAGGCACGGGCTGCGGCGCAGAACTCTGGCGCAAATGGCATTGGCAATCCGCCGCCCGCAGACCCCGAGCCGGAGAACGCGGAAAACAAGGCTTTCCTGAATGCCATTCATAGGGCAAACGGCGTTAAGTAAGGAGGACAAAGCTATGAGCATGGATCTTGCAAGAAAAGATTTCAGCACTGCGCCGGAGTATTTCATCGCCGGTGTAGACATTGGCATCGCCAAGACGACCAAGACCGCCAGTGAAGCGGTGGAAGCACACACCCCTGTTCTGATTGCTGACGGCAAAGTGAAACCCATTGCCGCCCCGTCCAGCGCAGGGGCAGCGGTTCTTACTGGTCTGTATGGTGTTACGGCTGACAGCGCAGAAGCAGACAAAGATGTGCCGGTTTATCTGTCCGGCGAATTTTTTGCAGATGCACTGGTGCTGCCCGACAACGTGAGTGTGGCGGATGTTGAAGTTCCGCTGCGTAACTTGGGTATTTTCCTGGTGTAAAGGAGGAAACAACTATGGCAAATGAAATCGATATTTATGACCCTCGAACCCTGGTTGAGTGGTGCGCACTACCCCTCCGATCCACACGTTCCTGCGTGACCGCTTTTTCTCTCATGTGAAGCCTTTCACCAGCGAGAATGTTGACATCGACATTGTCAAGGGTACCAGGAAGATGGCGGCTTTCGTCCATCCGATGGTCGGCGGCGAAATCGTGCAGAGCGAGGGCTACGAAACCAAGTCCTATAAGCCCCCTCTCGTCAACGAGGCAACGATCAGCACTGCCAGCCAGTTCCTGAAGCGGCTGCCCGGTGAAGACCTTTATTCTGGCCGCACCCCCGCTGATCGTGCGGCGGAAAAGCTGATTGAGGAGTACAACACTCTGAATGACATGGTGACGAACCGTGAGGAGTGGATGGCTTCCCAGGTGCTTACCACTGGTCGGCTGAGAGTTAAGGCAAGGGCGTTGATGAAGTTATCGACTTCGGCTTTACCAACAAGGTCACTCTGGAAGGTACAAAGCAGTGGGGCAAGTCCGCTGCCAAGCCCTGGGACAATCTGCGTGAATGGAAGCAGCAGGTGAGCCGGAACGGTTTTGCCAACGCGGACATGGTTATCATGGGACAGGCGGCAGCCAATGCGTTCATGGCGGACAGCCAGATCAAGGAACTGATGGAGAACCGCCGCTTCGACATCGGCTCCATGGCTCCGAAGGAACTGGAAAACGGCCTGAACTATTATGGTCATCTGAACCTGCCCGGTGTTGACATCTACGGCTACGATGGTGTGTACCTGGATGATGTCACCAAGGAGATTAAGCCGTACATCCCGGACAACATGGTCCTGATGATTCCCAGCAATGCGTACTTCATGCGCGCTTACGGCCTGTGTACTTACCTGGATGATGAGGGTAAGTGGCACAGCGCAGAAACCGCACGTCTTCTGCGCAGCTATGTGAAGCATGGCCCTGATCGCCGTTTCCTGGAAATCCAGAGCCATCCGCTGCTGATCCCTGACAAGGTGGACAGCTGGCTCGTTGCGGAGGTCTGCTAAGACCATGCTGGACGTGGATGATAAGTACGGCACACCCGACGCCATACCGCAGCTGCCCACGTTCAAGGACTTCGTGGCGCAGGATGTGCAGACCGTTTTCTTTAACCTGGACGAGTTTGCGGAGAAACGCTACATCGACGGGAAGGAAATGGTCTGCATTACCCAGCACCCCGGCGTGACCGAACGTGCAGCACACTGGGAGGGCGGCGCGAAGCAGAGCTTCGACCAGGGAATGTACAAAGCTGACCTGCTCTTGTATGTCAAGAAAGAGGACTACGGCCCCATGCCGAAAAACGATAAGCTCATAACCCTGGACAAGAAGCGGGACTACAAAATCAAGTCCTGCTCTTTGAAAGCCGACGTATACCGCATGGAGCTTGAGCGAGTGAGAGGGTGAAATAAGTGCCTATTTCAAAACCAATTACGACGCTTCCAGTACGACACTTTCCATCGACGACGAACAGGTTGCCCGTGCCCTTGGAGTGCTGGCGGACAAAACCCCGGCGGCACTGAAAGTGGTAATCAACACCACGGCGAGGGAAACCCGAAAGCTGATGCTGCAGGAAGTGAAGGAACGGTATGATCTCAACACTGCCGGAAAACGCATGATCGAAGACCTGCGCCAGCGGCAGAAAGCCACAAATCGCCGCCCGGCGGCAATCCTTGCCATTATGAAAAACGACCCCGGCGATTCCGGGCAGACCTGGCTATTTCAGAACCAGCCCCACAAAACCCTACATGGGTCCGTCTGTCCGTAATGCGCCGCCCTTTTTCCAGGCACACGTCCTGAAAGGCAGCCCGATGATTGACCTTGGCGGCACGAGTAGCAAGAGCAAGGGCTTCCTTGTGAAATTTCAATCTGGGCATATCGGCATGGTTCAGCGGCAGCTTGGTGTACCAGCTGACAAAGACTATACCGCCAGCGGAAAGAAACGCTGGAAACCCAATGAGAAACTTGTGACGATGCCCAGTCCCTCCGGCTCTGCCATGCACCATACCGTGTGGGAGATGCAGGAACAGACAGTGGAGCAGATGCTCCAAGACAACACCGAACGGCGCATCCGGCAGCTGATTGCCAATGCGAAGCGAAAGGGCGTGATCTGATATGGCGGAGAAAATCGCTGGGTATACCAGCGAGATGTGCCAGCAGGCCATGATCGACGAACTGACTGAACTTTTCCGAGGCATGACGTTTGGCGGGCAGGAAGCCCAAAACCTCTGCAAATCTTCAAGCAGTTCCTGCCGATTCAGACGACAGACGATGATGAGGCGGATACAAACGATTCCCCTTACCCCTGCATCATCGTAATCGAGAGCAGCGGCGAACAGGACAACGAGCATGACCCGCAACTTGTCCTGTTGCAGCTTGTGATCTGCTGCTATGACCGCGGAATTGACCGACAAGGGTATGTAGACACCGTGAACGTGAAAGAAACTATTATGCAGCACTTCAAGCGGAAGCCGATTTTCGGCGGTGCTTTTGAAGTGTCATACCCCCGGAAATGGGAGCTTTCGGACGATGACGCGGATTACTACTATTGGGGAATCGTGAACCTCATTTGCAAAACCCCGAATGGTTTGAAAAATGAAGAAGTGGAGGCTCTGATATGAGTGACGAAAAGAGAACCACTGCGGCGGCAAAGAAAGCCGCGGCGGTGCAGGAGGAAGCTGTGGTGTACTGTGGCCCGACCATCAAAGGTCTGGCTCCGCAGTACACCGTTTTTGTGGGCGGTGTGCCCGCGAAGCTGGCGGAGAAGATGGAGGCAATCCCTGTGCTGAAAGCCTTGACGGTTCCCCGCGAGAGGTTCGCAGAGATGCGGATGAAGGTCGAGCAGGACGGCACCAGGGAGAACGCCCTCTATCAGCGGGCGGATGCTCTGCTGAAAGATGCTGTCACGAACACTGCGGCAGCAGAGTAAGGAGGATGTGAACTATGGCTGTTTCTCATGGCTTTAATCTGACCGAAGCGACCACCAGCGTTTCCGCGCCGGTACAGGTCAGCTCTGGCTTACAGATCATCGTTGGCACCGCCCCTGTCAACCAGCTGGCAAACCCGGCGGCAGCAGTAAACACCCCGCTGTACGTCAGCACCTACAAGGAGGCTGTGGCAGCGGTGGGCTGGTCCAGCGATTTTGCAAAGTACACCCTTTGCGAGGCAATCTCCGCCAACTTCCAGGTGGTTGGCACTGCACCTATCGTCGTAATCAATGTTCTTGATCCGGCAAATAAGAAGCACATCACCGCCCTGGATGAAACCTCTGTGCAGGTCAATGATGGCGTTGCTGAGATTGACAAAGTGGGCATTCTGCTGGAAAAGCTGGTGGTGAAGAAAGACACCACTGCGCTGACGGCAGATGTGGACTACATCGCCAGCTTCAACGATGACGGCACTGTGAGCCTTGCACTTATCACCGGCGGTGCAGGCGACGGCGCAACCACCCTGACCGTTTCCGGCTCCATCCTGGATGCGTCCAAAGTGACTGCCGATGATATTGTTGGCGGTGTGAACGCTGCCACTGGCGCAGAGACCGGCCTTGAGGTGGTCCGTCAGGCCTACCCCAAACTGAGCAAGGCACCCGGTATCCTGCTGGCCCCGCGTTTCTCGAAAAATGCGCAGGTGTGCGCTGCGCTGCAGGCCAAGTGCCGCAAGATCAACGGTCTGTTCAACGCTGTGTGCTTTGTTGACCTGGACTGCAGTGCAGACGGCGCACAGAAGTACACCGATGTTGCAGAGCAGAAGACGAAACAGACGGCGACCTCCCGCGAGGCATACGCCCTGTGGCTGTACGTCAAGGTCGGCGAAACCGTGTACAGCGGCAGCTCCATGGCAGCAGCGGCGACCGTGTACAATGACAGCCAGAACGGCGACCGTCCCGTTGCAAGCCCTTCCAATGTCACCATCCCCATCTCTGCTGCCTGTCTGGAAGACGGGACGGAAGTGCTGATGGATCAGGAGCAGGGCACCTTCCTGAACGACCAGGGCATTGCAACCTTCATCCGTTCCGGCACCGACTTCGTGATCTGGGGCAATGAGACCGCCTGCTATCCGAAGAACACCGACCCGAAGGATATGTTCCTGTGCATTCGCCGCTTTTTCAACTACGCATGGACCAGCTTTGTTCTGGACAACATGAGCAAGCTGGACAAGCCCATGAACCCCAAGCGGCTGCAGTCCATCATCGACAGCGAGAACATGAAGGGCAGCAAGTACGTTTCCGAGGAAGCCTGCGCCAGCTATCGCATGGTAGCTGACACCGAGAAGAACACCGCCGCTGAACTGGTGGCGGGTCACTACCACTTCTACCTCTACTGCACTCCGTTCCCGCCCCTGAAGCAGGTGAACGTCACGATGGAGTATGAGGCGTCCTCGCTGGTTACTGCTCTGAATCTGTAATAGGAGGATATGAACGATGAGCTTGGCTATTTCGAGCAACCTCGTCCCCCAGGTCGTTAATAACTACAACGCCTACACCGGGGACGATAAGATGATCGGTTTGGCAGATGAAGTTACGCTGCCCAAGATCAAAAACAAGACCACCACCGTCAACGGCATGGGCATCGGCGGCGACGTTGACAGTCCTGTGCCGGGTCAGTTTGAAAGCATGGAGCTACTCTGACCTGGAACACGCTGTACAGCTACGCCACTAAGATGCTGCATCCTGGCCGTTCTGTGCAGATCACCCTTCGTGCTGCTATGCAGAACGAGGATAAGGACGGCGGCTATACTTACAAGGGCCTGCGCATTGTGCTGGGCGGCAAGCCGAAAGAGCTTGACCCCGGCAAGCTGAAGCGGGCATCCACCATGGACAGTTCAACCACGCTGGAAGTGACCCGCTATCTCGTCGAGATCGACGGCGTGACCGTCATCGACATCGACAAGTACGCTGGCCGCTACTACGTTGATGGTGAGGACATCCTCGCCGAAGTAAACGCTCTGATCTGATAAGTTGGAAAATCAGCCGCTCCACCGTGGGGTGGCTGATTCTTTTTAGAGAAAGGATAATCAAGATGGGCAATATCGTTAAGTTCGCAAAACCCTACAAATTCGAGGGCACCGAGTATACCGAGGTTGACCTCTCTGGCATGGACGACCTGACGATCCAGGACATGATCGACATTCAGAAGAACCTTGCCAACGAGCTTGCTTCTCTGGCTGCCTTGGAAGCCACCACATCCTTTGCACAGGAGATGGCGGTTAAGGCCAGCGGCAAACCCATCGAGTTCTTTAAGCTGATGCCCCGTGCAAAGATCAAGCAGGTGCAGACGGCAATCCTGCTGAGCTTGAACGCCAAGGCCAAGAGCGACCCCAAGAAGCATATCGTCAAGTTCGATGCTCCCTACACCTACAACGGCGAGGAAAAAGAGGACATCAAGGGTAAGACCTTTGAAAGCGTTGATCTGTCCGGTGTCGGCGAACTGAACACCATGAGTGAATCCATGGCGGAAAATCGTCTGGCGGGCTATGGCTTTACCGCGGTGAACACCGGGCACAACTACGCCTATGTGTGCATCATCGCCAGCATGGGCACCGGCTACCCAATGGATTTTTTCACGGGGCTGCCCCTGTGCGAGGCGGCAAAGCTGCGTGATGCCGTGGACGCGGATTTTTTCGAGTAAAGGGTGGAGCGAAAGCTCTGCGCAAGGCGGCGATTCAGCTGTCCATTGCCACGCACTCTAGCGTGACCGACTATCTTTCCATGCCGCGGAAAGAACTGATCCAGCTGTGTGAGGAGGTGTCCGAGGTATGGCAGGAAATGGCGCATTAGACTCAGCATCCGAATCATGGGCAAGGTCGATCCTTCTCTGGCGAAAAGCATAAGCCAGGTGAAGGGGCTGACTGGTTCCCTGACGGGCGGGCTGCGGACAACCAATTCTCTTGCGAGTACGGTAGCCAACACGGTGGGGCTTATCGGCAAGGCTGGGCTTGGGCTGGCCGCTACGCTGACAGGCAGTGTACTGGTAGGCATGAAGCAGGTGACGAACGAAGCATCGAAGCTGGAAGCTCAGATGGCCCCGGTCGTGCGCTATGTGAACGGCCTGCAGATGCCAGCGGTAAGGTGTCCGATGCAATAGCCGATAACGGAAAGACGTTCAAGCAGAACTACTCCGATATGGAGAACTACATCCAGCGGCTTAGTATGGACATCCCCCGCACCACAGAGCAGCTTACGACTATGAGTGCTGCACTGGGCCAGTCCGGCAAGGACGTGACTGAGCAAACCCAGACTGGCATCCTCCGTGATACCGCTGTGGCAGCCACGGCAATGGATTTGGACGACCAGACCGCCGGTGACTACATGGCGAAGTGGGAAGCGTCTTTCACAAAGAGAGGTGCTGACGGAAACAAGGTCAATTACTCCCACGACGACGTTATGCGGCTGATGAATCAGATTAACTTTTTGGGTGCCAATAACGCAACCACGGCGGCGGAAATTGCATCCAGTGTGAACAAATCAGCTTCCATCGGTCAGCTTGCCGGTGTTGACCCCTCGACCACTGCGGCCATTGCAACGGCGATGCAGGCTACTGGCGTTGATACGGAACGTACCGGCACTACGATTTCCAGAATCTATACCAACATTTCCAAGGGCAGCAGTGCAACGAAAGCTCAAAAGGAGATGTGGGAAGAACTGGGATTTACGGCAGAGGGCGTTGCAAAGTCAATGCAGAAGGATGGCACGGGAACTTTGATGAAGGTTTTCGGTGCTGTCAACCAGCTGCCGGATGAACGGAAAATCGCTGCGCTGAACACGTTGTTCAACCAATGGGCAGTTGAAGGATCGGCAAAGGTAACGAACAACCTTGATCTGCTGATGAAGACCCTATCGGAAGTCAGCGATGAGGCGGCTTATGCGAACAGCATGGAGCGGGAGTTTGCCATCAACACGGGAACGGAAGAAAGCCTGCGCACCATGCGGGATAACGCCAAGACGGTGCTGATGCAGGACCTCGGCGATTCTTTCCTGCCGGCGCAGAAAGAATTGACTCGGTTGCAGCTGGACATCTACAAGGGCATCGACGAAAACTTGCCCGACCTGTCCAATCTGGCAAACTCCATCCTGCCGCTGCTGCGCACGGCAGTTGAAGGCATCGGCGGGGCGGTACAGGGAGCATTGCCATGGATTCAGCAGGGTATTGACTACCTGACCGACCACGGCCCGGAAGCCGCAGGCGCAATCGGTGCAATTCTGGCAACGCTGGCCGCTATGAGCATGGCTCCTACTGCATACAGCGCGGGAAGCACTGCGCTGAGCGTGGTGAAGAACCTGACGCTGGGCGGCAAGGCCAGTGGTGCCCCTGGCGGAAAGTTCGGCGGGATCACCGTCGGCAACCTGCTGGGGATTCTCAGCCGACCAGCCTCTTTCAGAACACGGTTTCTGGAAGCAAGGGGCTTTGGGATAATCGAGGCAATATCCTGAAATCCGCCAAGATGGGCGCATGGATGGCAAACAGTTCTGGACAGGGCGGCATTGCCGGGCGGTTGAGTTCGTTGGCCGGTGGCGTGATCGGTGCCCTGAATTCGGACGCCCTGACGAGCGGAAAGAAAAAGCCCATGCAGGCTGTCGCCGGAAAAATCTTTGGGGCGGCGGGTTACATCAACAATGTGGCAAATATCCCGACCAATGCGATGAATGCCATGACCGCTGCGGCGAACCCAGCGGGCACGGCGACGGCGACCATCGGAAATGTCCTTGGTGCTGGCGCAAAGGCTGTCTTTGGCAAAGGCGGTCTAAACCTGACGGGCGGCATTGGTGCTGTGGCCGGAAAACTGGGCGGCGGCTTTATGTCGTTACTTGGCACATTCGGCCCCGCCATCACGAGCTGGGCACGATGGTTGCGGTGGTTTCTCTGCTGGGAGATCATTTCGAGGACGTTCGTACCATCATCGGGCAGATTTTCGGCGAGGGCGGCCTTGCTGTATTTGATGCGTTCACCGGGAAGCTCTCGGGCATCGGCGACACGATAAAGCAGGTCTTCGGTCAGCTTACCACCCGGAGGGTCTGCAGAGCATCCAAGAAAAGCTGTCCAATTTCAGCATCGGCGGTCTGAATCTCGGTGATGTGTTCGGTGCGGCGATGCCCGCCATCCAGACGGTTATGCCGCTGATCCAGTCCTTTGCTGGTGTGTTCGGCCAGATTGTAGACCTTGGCGTGAACCACATCAACCGTTGCTGGTAGAGATTTTCGGCTTTGTCGTGAATCAGGCATCCCGGCGGTTATGCCGCTGCTCTCCACGGTCGTCAGTTTGGTGGGCACCATTTTGGTGAACGCCATCAAGACGGTGGTGGATGTGATCGGCAAGCTGTTGCCTGTGGTAGAGCCTGTGGTGCTGGGAATCATCGTTGGTGAAGGGTATCGTCGGCGTTGTGGTAAACGTGGTGAACGCTATCATCCGAACGCTGAACAAAATCAACTTCACGGTTCCCGACTGGGTGCCCGCTCTGGGCGGAAAGCAGTTCGGATTCAACCTGACCGAAGTGACCCTGCCGAAGTTTGCGGACGGCGGCTTTACCTCTGGCCCATCTCTGGCGGGCGAAGCGGGAACGGAGGCCATTATCAGCTTCCGCCGCTCTCAGCGTGAGCAGAACGTGGACACCTGGTTACAGGCCGGCAAGATGCTGGGCGTTCCTCTGGCATCGGCTATGATCCAAGGCTCTGACTTCGGTGTGGCGTTCCGGCGCACGACGGAAATTGCAACTATGCGGCAGATGCGCTGGAAGGTGCGGCAGCATCGGGCAACGCAACGGCGCAGAAGGTGCTGGATAATTCCAGAGTGCAGCAGGCATTGAGCTTTGCTCGAAGGGCAGATGTGGCGCAGGCGCAGCTTGAGCGGCTGTCTGATTTGGACGGTTACGATTTGAGCAACCTCACCTTCTTCCCAACGGCGGGCGATGCGGCCTTGACGCGGCAGAACCTTACCATGCTGGAAAACCTGCGGGATCGCCAGCAGGAGGTGGAAGTGCCGTCCATCACGGGCGACAATGGCACAAACTCCGGCTCCGGGCAGCCCGGCGGAACGGGAGGCTATCAGCGAAGCTATACCAGTTCCAGCGGAAACACCTACGTTTACGCTCCGAACTTCATCATCTACGGAAGCATGGACCGGAAGACCTGCGTTCTCTCATGGATGACGGGTACGAGCGGTTCTGTGAGTATGTGGAGAAGTACGAGCGGGAAAGGAAGCGTATGGATTATGGCACTTGAGTACACAACGAAGTCCGGCGACACCTGGGATCAGATCGCCTACACCGTGTACGGCAGCGAGTTGAAAGCTGACTGGCTGATGCAGGCCAATCCTGAGTATATCGAATTTACCCGGTTCGATTCCGGGCTGGTGCTGTCAACACCGGCTCTCCCGGCTGAAAAGAGCGGCACCCTGCCGCCGTGGAAAGCGGGGGCATGAGCATGGTGTTGGCAATAGCGAGACCCAAAGGCCGTCAGGCAACGATCCTGCTGAAATATGAAAACAAAGACGTTTCGGCAGAGATCGCACCTGACATTGAAAGTTTTCGGTATACGGATGCCGCAGCATCGCAGAGCGACAGCGTGAGTATTACGGTGAATGCCAAAGCCGAACAAGTGAAGAATGATTGGATGCCGAAAAAGGGCGTGAAACTCTACCCGACCATCGTAGTCAAGGACTGGAACATTGGAGGGGTGAGCAGCGGCTACCGGGATTACAGTGCCGAATGCGGCGCATTTGTGCTGGACGACATGAGCTTTTCCAGCACCCCGGACACCCTGACAATGGGCGGCGTGGCAAAGCCGAACGATACCAGCTTCAGTGAACGGAACCGCACCTTCACCTGGAAAAAGACCAGCGTGAAGAAAATTGCGGAAACCATTGCCGGGCGGTACGGGCTGGATTTTGAGTTCGACGGCGACGACCACGACATTGACGCCAAGGAACAGGATGCCACCGACAGTTCATTCCTGCAGGACCTCTGCGACACCTACGCCTTGGTTATCAAGGTCTACGCTGCAAAGCTGTGGGTCTATGACCGGGAGAAGTACAAAGCGAAGGATGCGGTCTGGACGGTATACGAGGCGGCTCCGCCCGGGAATCCGACCGCGCTGTGCGTGGAGCGGGGCAGCTTCAAGTGGAGTACCAAGTTGACGGGCACCTACACCGGCGGCATGTACACCTATACCAACAAGACCAAGAAAATCAATATCAACGTCAAGGTGGGCACCGAGGAACGGCAGCTGAAACTTTCCGGCAAGGTGAGCAGTGAGGCAGACGCAAAAGCCCGGCTGATCGCCAAGCTCAAAAACGCCAACCACGGCGCAACGACCATCAGCTTCACGATTCCGGGCTACCCGGTGGGAGCATCGGCGCAGTGCATCAACGTGGTGGGCTTCGGGAAAATGGCCGGAAAATATTTCATCGACGAGATGGAGCACAGCTATTCTCCCTCCGGCGGCTACAAAACGCAGATCAAGGCCAGCAAGGTAGAACAGGAGGAATTTGCATGAGCGAAGTTAGAGTGGGCTATGTGAGTTCCATCGACTACGAGAACGGCCTTTGCGAGATTCACTACCCGGATCGTGACGATACCGTGACCGAGATGGTGCCGTTTCTCTCCAACCGGGAGTATCGAACGCCGGAAGTGGAAGATATGGCGCTTGTGCTGCACCCCGGGGATAGCCCGGAAGATGCGGTGGTGATGGGCACGATCTGGAACGAGAAAATCAAACCGGCGGAGGGCAAGAAGGGCATCTACCGCAAGGAGTTCTCCAACAAGGATGGACAAGCATACCGAAAGTTTGATGCAAACGCAAAAGAACTGACGGACCATGTGGACGGGAAACACATTCTCGAAGCAAAGAGCCTGGAAATCAAGGTGGGCGGCGCAACCGTTACGATCAGCGAAAGCGGAGCCGTGACGGTAAACTCCCCGGCGGGAATCATCATCAAGGCTGCCGGAACGCTGGAACTGTCCGCCAGCACGATCACGGCCAGTGCCGGAATGGTGAACATCGCCGGCGGCGGTGGCGACGTGGTAGTGTCTGGCAAGTCTTTGGTGAACCACACGCACACGGGCAACCTGGGCAATCAGACCAGCCCACCGACGTAAGGAGGTGCGGAAATGTATGTTGGCATTTTCGGAGATGTGATTTTCTCCGTGGGGCACCTGCGGACGCTGACCCTCTCCAACTTCAAGGGTAGCACCGGCGCAGAGTGGGTTGAGCATAAGGTCATCAACGGCAAGGCGAAGCCGGAGTACGTCGGCCCGAAGCTCAAGGAGTACACCTGCGATATTCTGCTGGATGCCGCCCATGGCGTGAATCCGCGCAAGGTGCTGAAACGCTTGACGCAGATGGCGGAAGACGGTGAGGTTCACTACTTCATCATCGGCTTTGCCCCGCTGTCAGAAAACCGATTCAGAATCACCGATGTAAGTGAAAGCTGGGATGCCGTGATAAAACACGGCCTGCTGGTACAGTGCAAGGTGAGCCTGACAATAAAGGAGTATGTATGATCGACATCAGCAACACGATGCTTGCCCTGTCCGAAGACAGCGCAACGCAGGAGGAAATACAGGATGTTGCGCGGTGCCTGCGCACACTGTACTCCACCCCTCTTGGAAGCCAGGAGGGTGACCGCAGCCTTGGTATCGACCAGGGCGTTTTTCTTGATAAGCCCATCGAAGTGGCAAAGGCTCTGTATGTCCGGGAAGTGACCGAGAAGACAGCAGAGTTTGAGCCGCGGGCACGGGTGGTGCGGGTTGACTGGCAGGAAAGCGACGTCGTCCGCGGCGAAGTGATCCCGAAGGTGGTGTACGAACTTGTCTAAGATCAAGGCTTTTGAAAATCTCCCCGACATTGAAGTTGAAGGTGCTGAAACGCTGGAAGAAGCCATTGAAGACTGCAAGGCTCTGTATGCGAAGTTTGATAAGGAGCTTGACGGAACAGAAAGCACCCCGTTGGCACGGTGCAATGAGGCGCGGCTTGTCCTGCTTACACTGGCGCACCGATCCCATCACACAATCGAGTATGCCACGAACGCTCTGAAAGCGGAACTTCTGCCCACAAGCACCGGGGCAAACCTGGACAACCTCGTTCCTTTCGTGGGAACGGAACGCCTGCAGGCTGGATATGCCACCACGGTGTTGCGGTTCACGCTGGCCGCTGCCCGGACGAGTGCAACGATCATCCCGGAAGGAACGCAAACCCGGACGGCAGACAAACGGTATTTCATCACGAGCGAGTATGCGGAGATTCCGGCTGGTGAGTTAACCGTGGATGTTCCGGCGGTGGCGGTAGATGCCGGCGCAGACAGCACGGGAATTGCCATTGGCGAGATCAACGTGCTGGTTGACCCGATCCCGTATGTGGCATCGGTGGAGAATACCTCCGTAACCAGCGGCGGCGTGGAAAAAGAGGACGACGATTCCCTGACAGAACGTGCCTACATTGCGCCGTCCAATGTGTCCGTGGCTGGCCCGGTCGATCTGTATGAATACTTTGCCAGAAGCTGGCGCAGCGACGTCACCGCCGCAAAGCTATCTGCGAGGATGGGTACACGGTCTATATCTATTTCCTGCTGAAAGATGGCCGGCTTCCGACGGAGGAAGAATGCCGAGAGCTGGAACGCTACTTTGCAGACATAAAGAAGCCGATGGGTGATCTTGTGGTCGGCGTTCCCCCGGAGGAAGTGCCGTACAGCATCAACCTGACCTATTACATTGCATCCAGCAATGTCAAAAATGCAGGACTGATCCAGGAGAACGTAGAGAAAGCAGTGGAGGAATACAAGACCTGGCAAAGAAAAATCGGCTTGGACATCGACCCGGCGGAACTCATCATGCGGGTGCGGGAGGCCGGGGCGAAACGCCCGCGGCTGACTGCCCCGGTTGATACCGTGGTGTCCAAAATCCAGGTGTCGAAGGTGACGGAGTGCAAGATCACCTACGGAGGTATCGAAGATGATTAAGATCGGTGATACCGGCCTTTTGGAAGGTCTGCCGCCCAGCATTGCAGAGCAGCACTGGGTTAAGGTCATTGACGCAGTATATCGGGAGCGGCTGAAAAAAGAACTGAAAGTCATCGAGCGCATCCACGTCTACACCGCAATAGATTCTTTGCCGGAAGACCTGCTGGATGTTCTGGCGGTTCAGTTCAAGGTGGACTGGTATCGGGATGATTACCCGGTGGAAACAAAACGCCGGGTCATCAAGACGGCCATGGAGGTGCGGCGGTACTGCGGAACTGAATGGGCGGTGAAGCAGGCAATCTCAGCAATCTACCCCAACTCGGAGATCGTGGAGTGGTACGACTACAGCGGAACGCCAGGACACTGGCGGCTTCGTGTTAATATCACGGAAAACACCGACATCTCGTACTACACCATCAAGAGAATGGAAGACCTGCTGGGATATGCCCGCCGCTGCACGGCGCACCTGGAAGGAATCAGCTACCTGATCTTCAACGATACGACCACCGCATACGTCGGTGCGGGCTACCACGGCACCGCCCAGCGTGTGACCGTGCCCATTGCGGGGACGTTGCGCCCCCGCGAGCTGCTTTCCACCACCTATGCGAAAGCTGGGCTGTGGGGCATCCGGCAGCAGGAAGCCGCCCGCATCTCTGGCACCCTGCGGCCAAAAGACCACAAAGCTACTACATACGCCCCGGTGGGCTGTGCTGCTGTACGGATGCAGATGACAGCCCACATCAAAGGAAATATTCGCCCGGCGGATCACAAGGCAACAACCTTGGCTCCGGCGGGCATTGCTGCATACAGGCAGCAAATTGAAGTCAGAATTGGAGGCATGAACACATGAGTTGGAACAAATCTGTCTTTACTACCGTCGGCACGGGTATGATGTCTGAGGTCTTGTCCGGTGCAACGATGACGATCACCAAGGCTGTGGGTGGCTCCGGCACCACGGAGGAAGCATCGCTGGCAGCCCTCACCGATGTGCAGGAAGAAAAGCAGACCTTGAAAATCCTCGGCATTGAGGATGCAGCCGACAGCAGCGGCAGCGACATGGGCAAGCGCATCAAAATCCAGATCACGAACGGTGATGTGGAAGCGGGCTATATCCTGCATCAGGTCGGTGTATACGCAAAGCTGGCCGACGGCGATGAAACGCTGCTCCTTATCATGCAGGATGACCGCGGCGTTGAAATCCCGTCCCACACCGAGAACAGCGACTTCGTAATTGAACTGTTCGGCGTCATGGAAATTTCCAATATCGCCAACATCAAAGTGACCGTTGACCCGAGCGCGGTTGCGTCCGTGAAGATGGTGAACGATCATGTTAAACAGATCAACACCAAAATCGACGATACCAAAAAGGCTTTGCAAGATGAAGCAAAGGAAACCTATGTGCCTCTGTCCGGCGGTACGCTGACGGGTCCGCTGGTTATGCCCGGCGGTGGCAAGGCCATCAGTATCTTGGATAATGCTGGCACCCACAATATGATCTACCGGGGGAAAAACTTGGGGCAGCAGCCTGACCGCAGAGCAGGGCCGCTGCTATCAAAGCTGGTACGTTCGAGGATATTTACCTCGGCGATTACTGGCAGATCGACGGCGTGGACTACATTGTGGCCGGTTTCGACTACTGGTATCAGTGCGGCGATACTGCCTGCACCACACACCATGTTGTCATCATCCCCCGCAACCATCTGTACACCTACCACATGAACGCCAGCAACACAACTGAGGGCGGCTATGTGGGCAGCGATATGTATAAAAACGGTCTGACGCAGGCAAAGGCAACCTTCAATGCTGCCTTTGGCTCTGCCCACATCCTGAACCACCGTGAGCATCTGACAAACGCCGTGTCCAACGGCAGACCGTCCGGCGGCACCTGGTATGACAGCACCGTGGAACTCCCCAACGAGAACATGATGTACGGCAGCCATATCTTTGCTCCTGCCTCTGACGGCACCAACATTCCGAACAACTACACGATCTCCAAATCCCAACTGCCGTTGTTCCGGCTGGCACCGTGGTTGAGCTTCACCCGTAGTTATTGGTGCTGGCTGCGAGACGTTGTCTCGGCAGCCTATTTCGCCGGCGCGAGCAACTACGGGCTTGTAACTACAACGACGCCTCGGATGGGGCTGGCGTCCGCCCCGTCGCCGGGCTGATCGGCTGATCGAACATCCCACGGGCTTGTACCGTGGGATTGAGAGCAGGACAGGAAGTGAAAGAAAACGTCTGTACCAGTACACAAACGAACACCTTCCAGACTGGAAGCGCACCACCTTGCGCTTGAGATCAGCAAAGAGGTTACGACGGAACTTGCCCGCACCTTTGGGTATAGCAGGACAAAGTTTGAAAAACACCTCGAAGCCATGACGAAGTACATCCCTGCAGGCCCGGAGCGAGAAAAGGCAGTCGCACAAATCCGGGAGCAGGAGCAAGACTTCAACCTTTGGCTGATCGAGCAGGAAAGAAAACGGATGCACGATCTTTCCCGTGACATTCCGCTCCACCTCCGTGCAGCAAATTCTATTTGGCCGTCTTGCCAGCTGGAATTAGATGCACGACGGCTGGAACTCGACAAGGCCATTGCCGCCTGCTGGATGCTGATGGACGAATTGCAGTATGTGGCGGAGGCTCTGCCTGCGGATTTTAACAAGTTCACGAAGCTGGCTCTGAAAATTGAGGAACTGGTGAACAAAATTAAAGCTCTGCGGAAATCAGATGCAAAGCGTTTCAAACAGATGGAAGGAAAATAATAACACAATAGGGTGACTTTTGTACGTTGTCTCGGCAGCCTATTTCGCCAACGCGAACAACAACGGGAATTGTAACTACAACAACGCCTCGAATGAGGCTGGTGTCCGCCCCGTCGCCGGGCTTTTGGATTTCACAACCACACAAAGGGCAAGGCCCGGTGCGGCTCTGTGAAAGGAAAGGTCATCCTTTCGTAGGAAATCTGCGATAAATACTAACTGTGACGTTCCCGGTTACGACCGATGGAGCTATTGTACAGTTTATTTCAGGGAAATATGAGTAAATACACAGATGCAAATTATATCCATGAAGCAGGAACCAAAGCAATGAAAGCGTCGATGTTCAAATATAAAACGACAGTTGTACGAGATAAATCATCTGCTCGAAACTGCGCATATTCAGAAAGCTATGGAAGACGGCACATATAAGCCGGAACCCGGCTTGAAATTTGGCATCAAAGAAAGAGGACATGCACGGTATATCACGAGTGCTGCAACCGCAGACAAGGCGGTGAACCACATTACCTGCGACGAATACCTCACGCCGCTGCTTCAAAAATATTTACAGTACGACAATTCATCCTCGCAGGTCGGAAAAGGCGTTGCCTTTCATCGGCACCGCTTTGAAATCCAGCTGCGAAAATACTATGAGCGGGAGGGCACCAATGAAGGTTACATCGGCTTCTCGGACTTCTCCGGCTACTATGACAACATTGTACATGAAATCGCATTGGCGCAGTTCGGCCAGTACCTTGCACGGGAAATCAAAGACCCGGAAGAACTGGCGGATGTTATGGACAAGCTGCGGCTGGCATTCCGCACTTTTGAATTGGACGCTTCTCGTTTCTCAGATGAGGAAATCGAGAAAATGTACCATGAAAAGGTGCGTTCAACGCTCAATGTTGGCATTCCGGCATCCGCCCTGACTGGCGAGAAAATGCTGAGAAAGGGTGCGGACATAGGAAACCAAGTTTCACAAAACACAGGAATATTTCTCCCAGTGCCCATTGATAACTACGTCAAGATCGTGTGTGCGGTGAAAGGCTATGGAAGATATTCGGACGATTTTTACATCATCGACAAAAGTAAAGAGCATTTGCAAGAGGTAATGGCCGGGGTAAGACAGTGGCGGCAAAACTGGGTATCATCATCAACGAAAAGAAAACCCGTGTTTGCAAGTTGTCCGGCCAGTATCGCCATTTGCAAGTGCTTTATTCTTTGCAGGAAGATGGGCGGATCATCCGAAAGATCAGCCAAAAGCTATCACGAGAGAACGGCGGAAGCTCAAAGCCTATAAGCGGAAAATGGAAGCCGGGATAATGACCTATGAGGAAATCGAAAATTCTTACAAATCATATTTGCGCCAACTACAAGTACATGAGCAGGCAGCAAATCCGCAATATGACGAACTTGTATAAGGACTTGTTCGGGAAGGAGCCAACATGGAAAAAGAACGGACATGGACGGTTGCGCTGGCTGATGGCACATTGATCGAAAACCTGACGCTGGGCGGCAACAACTTCCAGTCAGAGACCGAGATCACGGCAGATATGTTCGACGGCAACTTGTCGGAAGTGCATATCTCCGCCAGTGATGGAGATATGACCGGGTGCGCATACCCGGCTGTCCTGCATGATGCAGAGCTTGTGCAGATTACACACGATAACCCGGACGGCAAGTGGTGGTTCATCCTGCGGGAACTGTCCGAAGATGAACTGTTCAAAATGCGGGTACGGGCACAGCTTGATTACATCGCCATGAACAGCGATATTGACCTGGAGGATATGTGATATGGATATGACTGAACATAGCAAGAAGTTCCCCGATGTCAAAAGCTACTACGATCACCGCATTTGGAGCAAGGCTACCGTGCAAAGTCCGTCAAAAAAGGCTGGATCACTGCGACGAGTATGCGGAAATCGTGGGTGAACCGTATGCAGCATAAAAGTTGGCCTACCCTCTGCGAAAGCCTGCTGGACAGGCTGGAAACGATGGGAGCAGACACCGCCACAGAACGAGCCGAGTTCGGCGTGTTGATGGTGGATTGCTGCATGAGAGGGTGCGGGGCAGACCTGCGCCCGGAAGGAGATGTTGAAGATGGCGATTAAAGCCTATTCCTATGCAAAGGACGGGAGCAAAGCTCTGAGCAAGAACTTTCACGTCCGGGAGTTTCAGTGTAAGGACCACAGCGACCCGATCTTTATCGACGACGAGCTTGTGACCCTGCTGCAAAAAATCCGGGATCACTTCGCAAGGCGGTGAATATCAATAGTGCTTTCCGCACCGCCAGCCACAACGCAAGGCAGAAGAAAGCATCCAAGCACAGCCAGCACCTTTATGGAAAAGCGGCTGACATCTGGATCGCTGGTGTTTCGGTTGACGCACTGGCCGCTTATGCCGAAACTCTGCTGCCCGGCAAGGGCGGCATTGGTCGGTACTACACGGACGGTTTCGTTCACGTTGATGTACGGGAGGTGAAATCCAGATGGGTGACGCAGTAAAGAATGGAGTGTGCGGGATGATTGGACTGGTTGGAAGCCTGATCGCAAGTCAGTTCGGCGGATGGGATGCAGCACTTTCCACGCTGGTTCTTTTTTATGGCCGTGGATTATGTCACGGGGCTGGTGGTCGCCGGTGTGTTTCATGCCAGCCCCAAGAGCAAAAACGGTGCGTTGGATCTCGGGCAGGATGGAAAGGCTGTGCGTAACGGTGTGACCTGCTGATCGTGTT
>ENA-OQMZ01000259-OQMZ01000259.1-human-gut-metagenome-genome-assembly--contig:-NODE-259-length-23133-cov-4.153916_pt1 | contig 23133 bp, 24 predicted proteins | sample MGYA00242621_ERZ504862 | MGnify/ENA primary metagenome ERZ504862 (study PRJEB26092, sample SAMD00036393) | human gut metagenome | host: Homo sapiens | study: EMG produced TPA metagenomics assembly of...
CCGTTCCTTAAGCTATGGAAACGACGGATATGAGATGGTGTTTGAACGGATGGAAAAGAAAGAAAATGTGTAAAATAAAAAAAGACGGTGCGATTCCAACGCAGCCGTCTTTTTTGATTTTACACGTTTGTTCTTAATTTTTCTTTTTCGGATCAGAAGGCGCCGCGAGGGATGCCAGTTCATCCACCATGTGCTCGATCATCTGTTTTTTCAGATAGACATCGAAACTCAGCAGACAGATAAACGAAAAGAGCTGGAGAAATTCCCGGTCCTCCTCCGGTGAGCTGCCGAACATGGACTTGGATACATCCGCTTTTTTCAGAAGATCTTCTTTTACGGATGCAATTTCTTCTTTTTCCATCTGGAAATTTCGTCGTAGATATCTTTGATGGAAAAGCCGCTCTCCGTGCCGAAATACCGATCGGTGATCGGGGCGAGCAGTGTCTGGATATCCGTGATCGAGAGGATGTTTTTAAAGTAGTAAATAAAAACCAGAAGCATCATGTGCTCCGGCGAATATTTCTTTTTGACCGGCGGCGGGAGCAGCTTGTTTTTTGCATAGTTGTTGATCATTGTTTTTGTCAGAACCTTATCGGACTCGAAGCGGCGCGAAGAAGCGAGCTGTGCGTCCATAAAGGTCGTGACTGGTCCATATATAAAGCAATGTTCGGGATTTCCCCCGGGCGGATGCTTCGAGAGAATCCAGTGAATTCAGTAAATCATGAAGAATTTTATCTGAGTCTATCGTCATTTGTTATCACCTCACGGTTCCCATTATATAGTTTTTAATACCAGATAGCAAGGACTTTGCGAAAAAAAGTTTCCATGATAAAAATGCAACGTATGTTCGTTCTTACTTGTAACCGGGGCGGATTTGTTATATACTGAGATGCATGTGAAAAGATTCGAAGCAGATGAAGGAGAAAGAACATGAATCAGACAGAAACAGGATTAAACCCGATGCAGATGGAAGCTGTGGAGCACACCGAAGGGCCGCTTCTGATCCTTGCAGGTGCCGGTTCGGGAAAGACGAGGGTACTGACGCACCGCATCGCCTCCCTGATCCGGGACAAAGGCGTCAATCCATGGAATATTATGGCGATCACCTTTACGAATAAGGCCGCCGGAGAAATGCGTGAGCGTGTCGATAAAATCGTGGGATACGGATCGGAGCGGATCTGGGTCAGCACCTTCCATTCCAGCTGCGTGCGGATTCTGCGCCGCCATGCTGAACGTCTGGGATACGCCAACAATTTTGCAATTTACGATACCGATGACCAGAAATCGCTGATCAAGGACATCATGAAACGGCTCCAGATGGATCCGAAACTGTACCGCGACCGTGCGATCATGGCGGCAATTTCGTCCGCAAAGGATGAGATGATCGAGCCGGACCAGTACCGGATTGACGCGGGAATCGACTGGAAGCTGCAGAAGTATGCGGCAGTTTATGCGGAGTATCAGGCAGAGTTAAAGAAAAACAATGCGATGGACTTCGATGATCTGCTGGTACAGACCGTAAAATTATTCCAGCAGTTCCCGGAAGTGCTCGACTATTATCAGGAGCAGTTCCGCTATATCATGGTCGATGAGTATCAGGATACCAACACGGTTCAGTTCGCTTTGTGAGCCTTCTGGCGGCAAAATACCGCAATCTCTGCGTTGTCGGCGATGATGACCAGTCGATCTACAAATTCCGCGGGGCGAATATTGAAAATATTCTGAGTTTTGAGCATGTATTCCCGGATGCGAAGGTCATTAAACTGGAGCAGAATTACCGTTCTACGCAGAATATTCTGAATGCGGCAAATGAAGTGATTGCGAATAACCAGGGACGAAAAGCAAAACGCCTGTGGACAGAGAATCCGGAGGGTGACCTGATCGATCTGCGGCAGTTCCAGAGCGGTTTTGAGGAGGCGGAGTACGTGGCAGGAGAAATCACGCGCGGCGTCCGCACGGAGGGAAAGAAGTACCGTGATTATGCAATTCTCTACCGTACCAACGCACAGTCCCGTCTTTTTGAGGAGAAACTGCTGCTTGCAAATGTTCCATATAAAATCGTGGGCGGTGTCAACTTCTATGCGAGACGCGAGATCAAGGATCTGCTGGCGTATCTGCGTGTGATCGAGAACCCGGAGGATGACCTTGCGGTACTGCGTATCATCAACGTTCCGCGGCGCGGTATCGGAGCGGCGACGATCAACAAAGTGCAGGACTGGGAGGCAGAGCAGGGCATCCGTTTCTACGATGCGCTTCTCGAGGCCGAGTATGTGCCGGGGCTGATGCGGTCTTTAAATAAGATTAAATCCTTCACGTCCTTTTTACAGGTACTCCGCGCGAAAGCAGATTATCTGTCGGTCAAAGAGCTGCTGAATGAAATCATCGAGGAGACCGGCTATGTAGCAGATCTGCAGGCGGAGGGAACCGAAGAAGCGGCAGCCCGCATCGAGAACATCGACGAGCTGATTTCAAAGATTGCGGATTATGAGGAGAGCGCCGAACAGCCATCTCTCGGTGGTTTTCTGCAGGAGGTTGCGCTGGTGTCTGATATCGACTCGGTGGATGAGGAGAGTGATTACGTGCTGTTGATGACACTGCATTCCGCAAAAGGACTGGAGTTCCCGAACGTATTCCTTGCCGGCATGGAGGATGGCATTTTCCCGAGCTACATGACGATCACCGGAGATGATCCGTCGGAGCTGGAGGAGGAGCGCCGTCTCTGCTACGTGGGCATCACGCGTGCGATGCAGCATCTGACATTGACGTGTGCGCGCCAGAGAATGATCCGCGGCGAAGTGCAGTACAACAAGATGTCCCGTTTTGTCAAAGAGATTCCGCGGGAGTTGATTTCCCTGGAGCGGGAGCGCGGGGAGATCGAAGACCGGAAGCCGAAGATGGACATTCCGACGAGAGGCAGCGTCTATGCGGCGATGAAGCAGGCATTCCGCGAGAAGCCGCAACAGGCGAAAACCTTCAGCGCGCAGAAGGCGACGAAACTCGATTACGAAATCGGAGATACGGTGCGCCATATCAAGTTCGGTGTCGGCATTGTCACGGATATCGTGGACGGCGGAAGAGATTATGAAGTTACCGTCAACTTCGACCAGGCTGGTACGAAGAAAATGTTTGCTTCGTTTGCAAAACTGAAAAAGTTATAAGGAGAACGAGAGCGTGCCGGAAAATAAAATTCCGGCACGCTCTTTTTTCGACTGATGCGTCAGACGCTCAGGTGGTAATCAGGGTGGAATAGCCGTCGCGGCGCAGGCGGCGTTCCATCAGAATGGCATTTCCGAGCTGGCGGTAAGCGCCGACCTGGACTTTGAAAAAGCCGTCCTCGGCGAGAAGAAAAGCGGGATAGCCCTGGTCGAGAAGGTCGTAAAGCATACGGTCGGCATTCTGGCGGATGCGGAAAAGGCCGGTCTGGACACGGTAGAAGGTTTCCGGTGTATCGGAAGGATTTTCCTGTTCCGGCGGCGTGGGATGGGGCGAAGCGGAAGCAGTGACGGTATCCGCTGTTGAAACGGACGGACGGGCGGCCTCCGTTTCCGCAGCGCGCCGGTCAGCCTCCGTGACCGTCTCGAGATCCAGCGTTCCAAGCACTGCATCCGCGATGGCGCGGGCGATTTCTTCCTGCTTTTCATCGTAGAGCGTATTGTCCTGCTCATTGTTCAGAAAGCCGGTTTCAATCAGAAGAGCCGGCATTTTCGTCCGCCGCAGAACAACAAGTCCTGGCCGTGCCTTGACACCGAGATTCCGGAATCCCAGCTCCGAGAGCGCGCCGTTAATGTTTTCTGCCATTGTCTGTTTGATGCCGGAGTTGTCATAGACAAGCGTTTCCACGCCGGTATACTGGTTCGGTTCCTCCGAAGAATTCCGGTGAAAAGAAATAAAAAAAGTCGGCATTCGCCTGATTGGCCATCTGCGCCTTTTCAAACGGCGTCTGATAAACATCGGTTGTGCGGGTATAAATGACAGAGACACCCTGCCGGGAAAGAAGTTCGCCGACCGCGATGGCGAGGGAAAGATTGTCATCCTTTTCCCTGCGTCCCTCATAGACAGCGCCCGGATCACTTCCCCCGTGTCCGGCATCGATTACGATAGTATAGGGCATAAGATCAAAGCTCCTGAAAATACGGTTCTACTTACGATATGAAGAAAGGACGAAAAAGGTTATACTTTTTTTAGTTTTATTTCATTGTATCGTATACGGGCGGTGTGTTAGAATAGGAGATAACATTAGGAAAGTGTGTCAAAAAATCTGCGGAGGATACAAAAGACACACAGATGAGAGTGAGGATTTCATGAAAATTACAATATTCAGTCTGGGGGGACTGCTTGGGCAGTATGTGACCAACACGGCGCTTCTTCACGGCGCACAGGTGACCGCCTACGTGCCGGATGCAAAAGCGATCTGGCCGAGAAAAAATCTGACCGTGATTGAGGGAAGCCTTCAGAACCGGGAACGCGTACTGGAGGCACTGCTGGAAGCGGATGCAGTCATCAGCGTGCTGACTCCGATGCGTGTGAAACATGTAAAAGAAGAGGAGACACCGCTGGCTGACGGAAACGCGATGATTCTCTCGGCCATGAAGCAGCTTGAAAAAACGCGGTTTGTGACGGTAGGCCATGTCTGCATTCATGCGTTTGGAGACTGCGAGGACAAATACCAGAGAATGAGTACGAAATTCATGCAGATTTTCTGGCCAGGTGTCTATAAAGATATGCAGAAGATGGGACAGGTTCTGGCACGGAGCGATCTGAACTGGACACTGGTGCGGACGTGTCCGGGAAGAGACGGGAAAGTGAAAAAGGTAGGGCAGAACTGCAGTATTTCGCTGGACGGCAGCCAGTTCCGCCTGGATACTCGAGAGAGGCCCTGGCGGAATTTCTGTACGAGGCGGCCGCCGATCAGCAGATGTACAGCAGAAAAATGCCCATTTTTTACAGAGAGGGGTAAGAATTGGATTTTTCAATTTTATATGCACTGCAGCATCTTCACAATGCAGTGCTCGATCGGGTGATGGTGGGAATCACTTCACTTGGAAATGCGGGATGGATCTGGATTGCGCTGACCGCCGTTTTCTTAATCCTTCCGAAATACCGGAAATGCGGTGTAAGAATGGCGATCGCGCTGATTTTAGATTTGATTTTATGTAATCTGGTGTTAAAGCCGCTGGCAGCGCGCCCGCGTCCGTGCTGGATTGACGAGCAGGTAAAGCTGCTGGTTGCCGCTCCGAAGGACTATTCCTTCCCATCGGGCCATTCGGCAGCCTCGTTTGCGGCGGCAGTCTCTATTTTTGTGATGCACAAAAAGAAGGAGCTGCCGCACTGATTCTGGCCTGCCTGATTGCATTTTCCAGACTGTATCTGTTTGTGCATTTCCCGACCGATGTCCTGGCGGGAATTGCGGTTGGTTTTATCTGTGCTTTTCTGGCTGCGAAGATCCAGAACGGTTTTCTTCTTCATTCTCGAGGTCGATAAAACGGAACGAAAGCATCAGATACAGAATTTCATCCGGGCTGGAAAGATCAGATTCTAAAATTTCCTTGATCTTTTCCAGGCGGTAGAGCAGGGTACTGCGGTGGATAAAAAGCTCACGCGCCGTCTGGACGACATTGCAGTGGTTGTCCAGATAGCAGCGGAGCGTCCGCATATAGTCACTGCCGGAGCTGTCGTCGTGCTCCTGCAGAAAGAGAAGTCTCTCATGGCACAGCATGTAGCTGGGAGCTTTTTTGTTGCCTGATCGAGGATGTAGTCAAACGAGATATCGTTGAACGGATGCATCCGCTTGTCGGGATATTTTCGCGTACCGAACTGCAGGGCGATTTTTGCCTGGATATACTGGCGGCGCAGATTCATGTGGCCGTTCATGCAGCGCGAAAGCCGGCATTTAAGGAACTGTCCTCCACAAAGTGCACCATGCGTTCCATCAGATCGGTCATGGAAAAATCGGACAGCGTGAGGTTAAAGAATGCAACGATACCGCCGCCGTGCGGAAACGCGGAGCAGCCGGTCAGAATATTTTCCAGATAGGCGCAGACCGAGTTTGCCGTCAGGTTTTTCTGATCCATATCGGAGAGCTGCAGATAGAGGCAGCAGTAGGTGTGGCGGGAATGCCAGCCGAGCGCATCGAGAGCCTGGCTGACCGCAATATAGTCGGCCATCCGGTCGTCGAGGGCACGGAGCAGCACGGTGTGAAGCGACTGCGCCGGCGAGGTTTTCTGCATCACATTGTGCAGGAAGGCGTGATGGATCATTCTGCAAGAAATTCAAGAAGAAAGCCTTCGGAATCAGAAAGATCCTTTTTTTGTGTCAAGGAGCAGCAGGCGGTAGGCGCTCTGACCATGCTGCGTGATGTTGACGCAGAGGGAACCAAGTCCCGTTACGTGATCCGGAAAGCGGAACCATCCATCGAGATCGCGGACGGACGCGTATTCGCTGCTTTCTGTCAAGGAGAGCAGAAGCGGGCGCGTTGCATCGAGGGAGCCAAACACCTTCTCGGGAAAAAAGGAAGGTTCTTCGGACGCTGCGGCGATGATGGAAAAATCCATGCCGACCACCATCAGGGGGTGGGCAAAAACATGCAGGGAGAGATTTAAAAGATGCTGGATCGATTTTCCGTCGAGCCGTGCCTGCATCAGCTCCTTCTGCCAGGAATCGTACGTCCAGAAAAGCTCCTGCAGGAACGAAAAAACAGCGGATACGCTGCTCTTAACGGCGATCGAAACCGGAGCCGGAAGTTCCTCCGGCAGTTCTTCGGTACAGAGAAGAAAAAGGGAGCTGCTTTCTTCCGGGAGGGAGGAAAGAGAGCCGATCTGTTCTTCTGTGCAGAGAAAGACCCGGTGCGCAGTGGCTGCGGAGCCTGTCTGATAAAGAACAGGCAGCTCCAGTGTGCCGGAGAGCGGCAGGTTTTCCAGTGCAAGAACCGAAAAAGCGCTGCTTAGTTTATAAGCGAGAAATGCGGGGGAGAGCTTCATCGTATCATCCTCCCTGCGCGTGTCATATCGTAAAAATTCATAAAAACCTCCTCAGAAATGAGTGACGTTCTGCGGACGAAACCGCGGTACTTTTTATTTTAGCAGAACAAAAAGGTCTGTCAAGAAAGAAAAGGCAGGGGTGCGGGAATTTTTACGGCGGCAACAAGTTAAGATTTTGTGAAGATAGTTGTGGTTTGCGGGGAAAACTGCTACAATATGGCTGATTTGGTTACTGTTCACTCAGCAGTGAAACACTTGCTGTTTCGCTGCGTAAGAACATGATTCAGGTGATTTGAAGTGGTTTTTTACAGAAGAAAAAGGAAGGTATGACTTTAATGTATCATATTATAGTAAATAAAAAATCGCGGTCGGGGCGCGGCGAGAAGCTGTGGCCGGTGATTGAGGGCGAGCTTGAGCGGCGCAGAACGGAATTTCGTGTATATCCGACAAAGTATCACGGAAGCGCACGGGAGACGGCAGCACGGCTGACCGCGAAAGGGGTATGGAATCCCGATGATGTCCTTCTGGCGATCGGCGGAGACGGTACGGCGAATGAGGCGGTCGATGGAATCACCAGCCTGTCGGATGTAAAGTTCGGTTATATTCCAACGGGAAGCGGCAACGATTTTGCGCGCGGTGCCGGAATTCCCTCCGATCCGCTGCAGGCGCTGGAAGCTGTGCTGAAAGGGGAGGAAAAGGAGATCAACATTGGAACGGCGCTTCTTGGCAGCCAAAAGCGGAGATTTCTCGTCAGCACCGGCATCGGTTTTGATGCAGGCATCTGCCACGAGGCGCTGGCATCAAAAATCAAGAATACGCTGAACCGGCTGCATCTGGGAAAACTTACGTATGTGATGATTGCACTGCGGCAGCTCTTTTATCTCGAACCGTTCACGCTGGATGCAGCTCTGGAAAACGGAGAACACCGTTCGTTTGAAAATGTTCTTTTTGCAGTGGCAATGAATTTTCCGTACGAAGGCGGCGGCTTCTGCTTCTGCCCGGAGGCGGACGGGACAGATGATCTGCTCGACGTGATGGTGGTTTCCAATCTTGCCAAATGGAAAGTCAGCTATCTTCTGCCGATGGCGCTGTTTGGACGCCACACAGGATTTCCTGAGGTACATATGGAGCGGTGCAGCAGCCTTTCCTTTCAGACAGACCGCGCGGAACCGGTCCACCTGGACGGAGAATCGGGCGGACACCGCACGGAGGAAAGGATCGGACTGGAAACGGAGCGTCTCCGCCTTTTGGGCGACTGGGTGAAAGAAGGGATGGAAAGATGATGTTCTGGATCATATTTTTTGCAGTGCTTGCCGTCCTGGCAGCAGGTTATTTCTTTTCCATTCTGCCGGCTACATCGAGACGGCAGGAATGTCTGAAATTTGCGGAATGGAATTATGCGCACCGCGGTCTGTGGAACGCGGCGGAGGGAGTTCCGGAGAATTCTCTTCCGGCTTTTGCCCGCGCGGCGGAGCAGGGATATGCCATCGAGCTGGATATTCAGATCACAAAGGATGGCCGGATTGTGGTGTTCCACGACGACACGATGAAGCGGATGTGTGGAAACGAGGGAAAAATCAGCGATTATACGTATGAGGAACTCCAGCAGTTCCATCTGGGCGACAGCACGGAAAAGATTCCGCTGCTTCGTGAGGTACTGCAGACGGTAGACGGCCGCGTGCCGCTTTTAATCGAAATCAAGATGCCGGGACTTTCCACGGCGGTCTGTGCGGGATTTCAGAAGGAGATGGAGGGGTACACCGGTATGTTCTGCATGGAATCCTTCAACAGCCTGGCCCTCCGCTGGTGCCGCCGCCACATGCCGCAGACGCTGCGCGGCCAGCTTTCCGGCCGTTTTTCAAAGGATGATAAGGTGCATCTGATCCTGCGGATAATGGCGCGTCATCTGATGCTGAATTTTATCGGGAAACCGGATTTTATCGCCTACGACCACCGCTATGCCGACTGCCCGGGCTTCCTGATCGACCGTATGCTGTTTCGGACACCGGCATTTGCATGGACGGTAAAAGATGAGCATGTATATAACCGGACACGGAAAAAATTCGACGCGGCGATCTTTGAACATTTCCATCCCAAGGACGGTTTTCAGAAACCGATGAATTGTTTCTTAAAAAATAATAAAGCTTATTGACTTCGGTTTTCGGTGTGCTATAATTTCAGCAGGTTGAAGAGAAAAACCTCGTCAGAAAAGTGGAGGGAAACTATGAAGACAATAAAAAAATATAAGCATTTTCTTCCGGTAGTGTTTATGGTATTTTCTATCTGAAATGTTTTCAATATCTGGAAACTCACATTACGAAAGGTTATCATCTGATTCATACTCCGTTTGATGATATGATTCCGTTCTGTGAGTTTTTTGTGATTCCTTATTTTATGTGGTTTGGATATATTGCATGGTCTGTCCTTTATTTCGGCTTCTGCAACAAGAACCGCAGAGAATATTATCAGCTGATTATCAACCTGGGAATCGGAATGACGGCGTTCCTCGTGATCTCCTATCTGTACCCGAACGGCCAGAACCTGCGCCCGACGGTATTCCCACGGGAGAACATTTTCACGGATCTGGTCAGAGCCTTTACCTGACAGACACACCGACCAACGTATTCCCAAGTATTCACGTATATAATTCCGTAGCCGTAGCTGTTGCCGTAGAACACAGCGAGCAGCTCAAAAACCGCCCGGTATTCCGAAACGTCTGCCTGGGCCTGACGGTGCTGATTGTGTTTTCGACCATGTTTTTAAAACAGCACTCCGTATCGGATGTGTGCTGTGCGCTTGTTATGAATGCGGGAACCTGTATGCTGCTGTACCGGCCGGCAAAGGCGGGGAATGCATTGCGGACACGGGAGAAAAAAGCGAAATATAGAATGTAAAAACGGAAACGGACGGCCCGCGCACCAGAAAGTGCGCGGGCCTGACGGTTTAGGACGGGAGAGAATGGGTGATGAGTGGGATGGTAGTGCAGGAAAAATGAAATGCGTCCGTCTATTAAGAAACAAAACTTATAAAACATATAAGATATATTAATTTCATTTATAAAGATAAATATGCTATTCTGTAAGTAACGAAAGATTGTCCCGTTTTTGGGGGACTATGATTCAGACAAATGGAGGATAAAAATGAGTACAGTCAGACGCGTTTATGTGGAGAAAAAGCCGGAATTTGCGATTAAGGCGAAAGATCTGAAGCATGAAATCAAGCACTATCTGAACATCCAGACCGTAACCAACGTACGGGAGCTGATCCGGTACGATGTAGAAAATATCAGTGATGAGACATATGAGAAAGCATGTAAAGTAGTCTTTGCAGAGCCGCCGGTTGATATCTGCTATCAGGAAGATTTCCCGCGTGCAGAAGGTGCGAGAGTATTTTCCGTAGAATTCCTTCCGGGACAGTTTGATCAGAGAGCCGATTCTGCGTACAGTGCGTGCAGTTCTTAAAAGAAGACGAGCAGCCGATCATCCGCTCCGCCGTTACGTATGTTATCGAAGGAGAGATGACTGATGAGCAGTTTGACGCAGTCAAAGCACACTGCATCAATCCAGTAGACTCCAGAGAGACAGGACTTGAAAAACCGGAAACCCTCGTGACAAAATTTGAAGAGCCGGCAGACGTCAAAATCTTCGACGGATTCATCGACATGCCGGAGGCAGAATTAAAAGCCCTGTACGATTCCCTCGGCCTTGCCATGACCTTCAAAGACTTCCTGCATATCCAGAACTACTTCCGCGGCGAAGAAAAACGCAATCCATCCATGACCGAGATCCGCGTACTCGATACCTACTGGTCCGATCACTGCCGCCATACCACCTTCTCCACCGAGCTTACCAACGTGACCTTCGGCGAAGGCGACTACTACGGGCCGATGAAAAAAAGCTACGACCGCTACTTAAGCGACCGTGAGGTACTCTACAAAGGCCGTGACGACAAATTCATCTGCCTTATGGACCTTGCCCTTCTGGCAATGAAAAAACTGAAATCCGAAGGAAAACTCGCAGATCAGGAAGAGTCTGATGAAATCAACGCATGCTCCATCGTCGTACCGGTAGATGTAGACGGAAAAGACGAAGAGTGGCTGATCAACTTCAAAAACGAGACCCACAACCACCCGACCGAGATCGAGCCGTTCGGTGGTGCAGCAACCTGCCTTGGCGGTGCAATCCGTGACCCGCTTTCTGGCAGAACCTATGTATATCAGGCAATGCGTGTGACCGGAGCCGCAGATCCGACCCGTCCGCAGAGTGAAACACTCGAAGGAAAACTTCCGCAGAAAAAACTCGTAAGAGAAGCAGCACACGGCTACAGCTCCTACGGAAACCAGATCGGTCTTGCAACCGGCTATGTCAAAGAAGTTTACCATCCGGACTACGTGGCAAAACGTATGGAGATCGGAGCTGTCCTTGGAGCAGCACCGCGCCGTGCCGTTGTCCGTGAAAATTCCGATCCGGGCGATATCATCATCCTGCTCGGCGGCCGTACTGGAAGAGACGGCTGCGGCGGTGCAACCGGTTCCTCCAAAGTACATACGACAGAATCCATCGAGACCTGCGGTGCAGAGGTACAGAAAGGAAACGCACCGACTGAGCGTAAACTGCAGAGACTGTTCCGCCGCGAGGAAGTCAGCCTTCTGATTAAAAAATGCAACGACTTCGGTGCAGGCGGAGTTTCCGTTGCCATCGGCGAGCTGGCACCGGGCCTTAAGATCAATCTGGACAAAGTACCGAAAAAATATGCCGGCCTCGACGGAACCGAGATCGCCATCTCCGAGTCCCAGGAGCGTATGGCCGTTGTCATCGACCCGAAAGACCGTGAGCAGTTCCTGAAATATGCCGCAGAAGAGAACCTGGAGGCAACCGAAGTTGCAGTCGTAACCGAGGACCCGCGTCTGGTACTCTCCTGGAGAGGAAAAGAGATTGTCAATATTTCCCGTGCATTCCTGGATACCAACGGAGCACATCAGGAGAATGATGTCTTCGTAGAGATTCCCAAAGCAGAGGACACCCCGTTAAAAAGAAGCGGTGACATTGCCGACGTGAAAGAAAAATGGCTGTCCACCCTGTCAGACCTCAACGCATGCTCCAGAAAGGTCTTGTCGAGATGTTTGACTCCTCCATCGGAGCAGCCAGCGTGCTGATGCCGTACGGTGGAAAATATCAGCTGACTGAAACTCAGGCCATGGTTGCAAAAGTGCCGGTTCCGGATGGAAAAACCAACACCGTTACCATGATGAGCTACGGCTTTGATCCATACGTATCGAGCTGGAGCCCGTATCACGGAGCAGTCTATGCCGTAACCGAGTCCCTGTCCCGCATCGTGCAGTCGGCGGCGATTACAGCAAAGTCCGCTTCACCTTCCAGGAATATTTCCGCAGAATGACTGAGGATCCGCACCGCTGGAGCCAGCCGTTCGCAGCACTTCTTGGTGCATACGACGCACAGATGGGCTACGGCCTGCCGTCTATCGGAGGAAAAGACAGTATGTCCGGTACCTTCAACCATATCGATGTACCGCCGACACTCGTATCCTTCGCGGTTGACGTTGCAAAATTAAAAGATGTAGTATCTCCGGAAGCTGAAAAACACAGGAGACAAACTCGTGTGGATCCACTTCCAGTCGACGCACATCTGCTTCCAGAGTACGAAGGCGTCATGGAAACCTACAGAAAACTGCATGAGGATATGCAGAACGGCCGTGTGAAAGCCGCTTATGTCGTAGACCGTCAGGGTATCGCAGCAGCTGTATCCAAGATGGCATTCGGTAATGCTCTCGGCGTAACCATCGAGCACAATGTAGACGAGAGAGATCTCTTTACTCCATATATTGCAGATCTGATCTGCGAAGTTCCGGCTGAAAAAGTCGGAGAGCTGGCAAGCACCTACACCGTCATCGGTGCAGTGACAGACAAACCGGTTCTTTCCTATAAAGACACCGAAATCACCATCCGCGAGGCTGTTTCCGCATGGAACAAACCGCTGGAAAAAGTATTCAAGACCGTATCCGGTGCAGAGCTTCCGGAGGTAGATGCCCTGAATGTGGCAGCAGCAGACGAAAACGGAATTGTTGCAGACAGCTGCTATCAGGCAAAGAGCATCCACGTATGCTCCCACAAGCTGGCACAGCCGACCGTATTCATTCCGGTCTTCCCGGGAACGAACTGTGAGTATGACAGCACCAGAGCTTTCGAGCGTGCCGGTGCAAAAGTTATCACTCAGGTATTCAGCAACCTTTCCGCAGAAGACATCCGTGGTTCTGTCGATGCCTTTGAAAAAGCCATCAACCAGGCGCAGATCATCATGTTCCCTGGCGGATTCTCCGCAGGTGATGAGCCGGATGGATCAGCAAAATTCTTTGCAACCGCATTCCAGAATGCGAAGATCAAAGAAGCTGTTACCAAACTGCTGAATGAGAGAGACGGACTTGCCCTTGGTATCTGCAACGGATTCCAGGCACTGATCAAACTGGGACTCGTTCCGTACGGTGAGATTCTCGGACAGACGGAGGATTCCCCGACTCTGACCTTCAACACCATCGGACGCCATATTTCCAAGATGGTTTACACGAAGGTTGTGACCAACAAATCCCCATGGCTGGCAGGCGCCGAGCTTGGCGGTGTTTACACCAACCCGGCATCCCACGGCGAGGGACGTTTCGTAGCATCGAAAGAGTGGATCGACAAGCTGATGGCAAACGGCCAGATTGCAACCCGCTACTGCGATGTCAACGGAAACCTGACCAACAACGAGTACTGGAATGTCAACGGTTCCTACTGCGGAATCGAGGGTATCACCAGCCGGACGGCCGTGTCTTTGGTAAGATGGCACACGCAGAGCGCCGCGACAACGGCGTAGCAGTCAACATCTACGGAGAGCAGGATCTGAAGATCTTTGAGTCCGGTGTTGCTTACTTTAAATAAAATAAAACCAAAATAGAAGATTCCCGCAGAGAGGAAGAAAGCTCCTTTCTGCGGGAATTTTTTTGTCAGAACAGTAATTTCTGGTTTCGAAAGAAAAAATTTGATTATGCGCCGCGGTGCAGTTATAACGCAATATTTTGCTTTATTAACAAAAGTAATAAGGTCAAGTAGTAGAAATATTCTGAAAAAACGAAAGATTTCGATAGTCTCAACACATTACATATATGACGGGCCCGGAAGAGAAGGACAGCGAAATAACAGGAGGGAGAAAGAAGTGTATGAGACAAGAGGAGGAACGATTTTTCAGATCATATTCGAGAAAAACAGTCATGTGCTGTTCCGTTATATCTGCGGTCAGTTGAACAATGACCGGGAGACGGCGAAGGATGTGCTGAACGATGTATGGGAGGTATTGGTGGTAAAATTTGAAACCGTTGCCGATCTCGAAGGAGAAGAGATGACGAAATGGCTGTTCTGTGTGGCAAAAAACAAGATCAAGAATCAGCGCAGAAAACATTATTATCAGAATGAAGTTTCCTATACACAGTATCAGAAAGAGAACAGAAATGAAGGGGAGGCGGGCGCGACAGCCGAGATTGAGGAACGAATGGTGATGCAGAACTGCATCCAGAACCTGAATCCGATGGATCAGCGCATTTTCTGGGGGAGAGCATATGGATTCAGCTACAAAGAGCTCAGCGGATTCTGCAAGAAAAGCGAGCAGGCGCTGCAGTGCCAGTACAGCCGCGCAATCAAGAAACTGCAGGGAATGATGAGTCAGGAAATCAGTCTGACGAGAGCGTAGAAAATGAAAATGGTATGCAGCGGAAACCTCAACTCTTACAATCTAAAAACAATAGAAATATCTAAAAAATTCTCTGCAGGAGAATATCCTGTGTCTAAAAATAAAGTGTTACCGTTTACATATCAAAAATCCGTTTTCCTCGTTGTCGTGGCGCGGAAATTGTGTTAAAATATTTTTAGAAAATTCACACGATGTGCGAGAAGGCAGAAGGATGAAAACAACATGAAGGATGAGTACGTAGCTATGTAGGCACTTATACCCATGGAAGCAGCATTGGTATTCATTTATATGATGTAAATGTAGAAGAAGGCACTCTGACAGAGCGAAAAGTCATACCGGTCAACAACTCTTCCCACATTGCCCGTTCCTTAAACGGCAAATACCTGTATTCGATTGCAGATGAAGGCGTTGCAGTGTTTGCAGTGGAGGATGACGGAGACCTGACCCCGATCAACAAAGTAGACATCGACGGCATGCGCGGCTGCTATCTGTCGGTGGACAAAACCGGAAGATACCTGTTCGTGGCAGGCTATCATGACGGAAAAGTAACCGTTGTACATACCCATAAGGACGGCCGACTCGGAAGTCTGATGGACGGCGTGTTCCACAAGGGCCTTGGCAGTGTGGCAGAGCGTAACTTCCGCCCGCATGTCAGCTGTGTCGTTCCTACACCGGACAACAAATATGTCTGCGCAGTCGATAACGGCATTGACCAGATCAAAATGTACAAGCTGAACACACAGCGTGACCGCCTGAAACTGGTGGATATCCTGCGCTGTGAGCGTGAATCCGGTCCGAGAGAGATCGTTTTCAGTGAATCCGGAAAATACGCGTATGTCATTTACGAGCTGATGAACAAAGTCGATGTATTCAGCTACCGTGATACGGGAAACGGACCGGAATTTGAAAAACTGCAGTCGACCAGCACCACATCCGCGAACGTGGACCAGGCGCACGACGCTGCATCCGGCATGTGCCTTTCCCCGGATCACCACTACCTGTTTACTTCTACAGCCGGAGACAATACCGTAGCAATGTTCCATATCGACCCGGAGACCGGCTGCCTGGAGAAGAAGTTTGCACTTCCGATCAGCGGCGAATATCCAAAGGATATTGCAATGTTCCCGGACGGAAAACATATCGCAGTGGCAAACCATGAGTCCAACACGATCACAACATTTACCGTTGATTATGAGAAAAACGTGCTGGTTCAGAAAGGCCGCCCGATGAAAGTGGAGACGCCGAACTGTATTCTGATTACGAAAAAAGGCGTTCACTAAAAAAATAAACGCAAAAATGCCTGCAGGAAGAACTGTATCCCGCAGGCATTTTTTGTGTTGAAGCCAGAAAGAAGCAGTCCGGCCTTTATTTCTCGTCCAGAGCCCAGACTTTCTTTACATTGTCCAGTTTGGCGCTCATGCCGACGAGCAGTGCGTCCGCCAGGACAAGAGCGGTCATGCATTCCACGACAACAACGGCGCGTGCAACGACGATCGGGTCGTGGCGGCCTTTGATTTCGATGGCAATGTTTTCACCATCTTTGTTGATGGTCTGCTGGGAAGCAGCAACGGACGGGGTCGGTTTGAAACCAGCCCGGACAACGATATCGCTTCCGTCGCTGATACCGCCTAAAATACCGCCGGCGTGGTTGGTCAGCTTGACAATGGAGCCGTCCGCATTTACATGGAAGGCATCGTTATTGGTAAGCCCGGTAGCTGTGCAGACCGAGAAACCGTCTCCGATTTCCACGCCTTTTACGGCGCCGATGGAGACGAGTGCTTTTGCAAGGTTGGCATCGAGCTTTTCAAACACCGGATCGCCGACACCGGCCGGCATATGGTGAACGACACATTCGACCACACCGCCGACGGAATTTTTTTCCGCCATGGCTTTTGTTAAAAGCTCGGAAGCCTTTTCGGCAGCCTCTGCATCCGGCATATTCAGAGCGTTATTCGCGATTTCAACGGCATCAAAAGACTGGATTTCCACGTCACCGATGGAGCGGGTGTAGGCGGAAACGGTGATGCCAAGCTCAGAGAGCATTTTTAAGGCAATGGCACCTGCAGCCACGCGTGCGATCGTCTCGCGTCCTGAGGAGCGTCCGCCGCCGCGGTAGTCGCGGAAACCGTATTTTGCATCAAACGTATAGTCGGCGTGGCCCGGTCTGTAATAGGAAGCAATGTCGCTGTAATCTTTGGAATGCTGATCCTCATTCCATACCACCATGGAAATCGGGGTACCGGTCGTTTTTCCTTCGAAAGTGCCGGATAAAATCTGAACGGTATCGGATTCTTTCCGTTTTGTGGTAAAGCGGTTCTGTCCCGGCTTCCTGCGGTCGAGGTAAACCTGAATATCCTCCTCGGAAAGCGAAAGGCCGGCCGGCACTCCGTCCACAACAACGCCCACGCCTTTTCCATGAGACTCTCCCCAGGTGGTCAGTCTGAAGATGGTACCAAATGATGATCCTGCCATATATAAAGTCCTCCTGAATTTTTTCGTATATTTATAAAATAACTGGAAAAGATTTCTAATAAATTATACCGGAAAGTAAAACATTCGTAAAGCTCTTTTTCAGAGACGAAATTCACCGTTATACCGTTTGACAAACGAAAAGGCAGCACGTATAATGAGAATGTATTTTCGGGCAGTGAAAGCCGGTGAAATAAAACAAACAAAAAGGAAGAGTGTGCATGAATTTTTTAGACAAAATGGAGCGAAAATATGGGAGATATGCATTAAGCCATCTGACGATGTACATTATCGTAACGTACATTGCGGGATATATCATTGCGCTTGCGGCTCCATCATGAGACAGTATCTGACGCTGGAACCATACTATATTCTGCATGGCCAGATCTGGCGTCTGGTGAGCTGGATTCTGATTCCGCCGAGCAGTCTCGACATCTTTACGATTATTATGCTGTTTTTCTACTACTCAATCGGAACGAGTCTTGAAAGAGCCTGGGGAGATTTCAAATATAACGTTTATATCTTTTCGGGTATTCTGATGACGATCCTCGGTTCCTTCCTGCTGTATGGAATCGAGTACGCAGTGAAGGGGTATCCGGCGCTGATGGGAACTGCATTCAGCACCTATTATATCAGCCTTTCTATTTTTCTTGGCTTTGCGATCAGTTTTCCGGATATGCAGGTGCTTTTGTACTTTATTATCCCGATCAAGATCAAATGGCTGGCGTATCTTGACGTAGCACTTCTTGCTTATAGCATGATTACCAGCATTCTGAGCGGAAACTGGGCAGGATGTGTTGTTATTTTGTGTTCCCTGCAAACGTCCTGGTGTTTTCCTGATGACAAGAAAGGGAAAACATAACTCTTTCCGGCAGAACAGACGCAGGAAAGAATTTAAAAAGCCGTATCAAGAGGAGAAGCCGAATACCGCAATCCAAATTGGAATCACAAAACACAAATGTGCGATTTGCGGGCGGACTGAAAAGGATGATCCGAATCTGGAGTTCCGTTTCTGCTCCAGATGCAACGGAAATTATGAATACTGCCAGGATCACCTGTTTACGCATGAACATGTAAAATAAAGAAGGAGAGAAAGTATGAGAAGAACGAAAATTGTCTGCACCATGGGGCCAAATACCAACTCCCGTGACCTGATGAAAAAACTGATTGAAACCGGAATGGATGTTGCTCGTTTTAATTTTTCTCATGGAGACCACGATGAGCAGAAAATGCGTATGGATATGCTGAAAGAGCTTCGAAAAGAGCTGAAAACTCCTGTGGCAATCCTTCTGGATACCAAAGGACCGGAAATCCGTACCGGCGTTTTGAAAGATGGCAAAAAAGTAAATCTGGTAACCGGACAGACCTTCACCCTGACAACCGTTCAGGAGACCGGAGATGAAAATCACTGTTCTGTCAGCTACACAGGCCTTACGGAAGATATCAAAGAGGGAGACACAATACTGATCGATGATGGTCTGATCGGCCTGCGCGTAGAAAAAGTAAATGCACCGGAAATTGTCTGTACCGTAGTAAACGGCGGCGAGCTCGGAGAAAAGAAGGGTGTGAATGTACCAAACGTTTCGATCAATCTTCCGAACCTCACGGAGAAAGACAAAGGAGATCTTCTCTTTGGTATTGAACAGGATATTGATTTTGTAGCGGCTTCTTTTATCCGAAATGCAGAGGCAATTAACGAAATCCGTGAGTTTCTTGTGGCAAACGGAGGAGAGCATATTGATATCATTGCCAAAATCGAAAATGCGGAGGGTGTGCAGAACATCGACAGCATCATCGATGCGGCAGATGGTGTGATGGTTGCAAGGGGAGACCTTGGTGTAGAGATTCCGGCGTGCCAGGTACCGCATGTACAGAAAATCATCATTGAAAAATGCAATCATAAATACAAACCGGTTATCACAGCAACCCAGATGCTGGATTCCATGATCCGGAACCCGCGTCCGACCCGTGCAGAGGTAGCCGATGTTGCGAATGCAATTTATGATGGAACGGATGCGATCATGCTCTCCGGCGAAACAGCAGCCGGAAAATATCCGATCGAGCAGTTACCATGATGGGAGAGATTGCCGAGCAGACGGAGCGTTATCTGAAATTCGAAGATTACCGCGATGGAAAAGCGCTGGAAGGAAAGCTGAATGTTTCCGCGGCAGTCGGAAGCGCAGCCGTTTCTATGGTAGAACACATCAAAGCAGCCTGCATTGTGACCCCGACGATGTCCGGTCAGACCGCAAGACTGATCTCCAACCTTCGTCCGAGCGTACCGATTTACGGCGTTACCCCATATGAATGGGCAAGAAGAAAAATGCAGCTCTACTGGGGCGTTCGTCCGGTGACCGGATACGAGGAAGATTCTACGGAGAACATCATTTCCCATGCTATGTATATGGTGCGCCGTGAGGAGCTTGTAGAACGCGGCGATATGGTTATTTTTACGGCCGGAGACCCTGCCACCAACGAGGTGACGGGTGAAGGATATATGACAAACATGCTTCACATTATTCAGGCAAAATAAGCAGAAGAAGGAGACAAAAGAGAATGACGAAGAAGCCTTTTGTAACAAAAGAAAAACTGGAAGAAATCGCAGCAGCAGTACCAACTCCGTTTCACATTTACGATGAAAAAGGAATTCGTGAGAATGCGAAAGCGGTAAAGGAAGCTTTTTCCTGGAATCCGGGATTTCGTGAGTATTTTGCTGTGAAAGCGAACCCAAACCCGACACTGATCAAAATGCTGGGTGAATATGACTGCGGATGCGACTGCTCTTCTTACACGGAGCTGATGCTTTCCGATGCGATGGGATTTGAGAAAGATAAAATCATGTTTTCATCCAACGTAACACCGGCTGCAGAGTATCAACTGGCTGCAGAGCTTGGTGCGATCATTAACCTTGATGATATTACACATATTGATTTTCTTGAGAAAACATTAGGCTACATTCCGAAGAAAATCTGCTGCCGTTATAACCCGGGCGGACTGTTTAAAATCAGCACCGATATTATGGACAATCCGGGAGATGCCAAATACGGTATGACAACCGAGCAGATTTTTGAGGCATTCCGCATTCTGAAGGCAAAAGGGGCAGAAGAGTTCGGCATCCATTCCTTCCTTGCAAGTAATACCGTAACCAACGATTACTACCCAGTTCTGGCAAAAACACTGTTTGAGCTGGCTGTAAAGCTGCAGAAAGAGACAGGCGTAAAAATCAAATTTATCAATCTTTCCGGCGGTGTCGGAATCCCGTACAAACCGGGTCAGGAAGGCAATGACATCCGTGTGATTGGTGAGGGTGTACATAAAGTGTACGATGAAGTCCTCGTTCCGGCCGGCATGGGCGATGTTGCAATTTACACGGAGATGGGCCGTTTCATGATGGGACCGTACGGCGGACTCGTTACGCGCGCCATCCATCAGAAACACATTTACAAAGAGTATATCGGCTGTGATGCATGCGCGGTCAATCTGATGCGGCCGGCAATGTACGGCGCTTACCACCACATCACGGTGATGGGAAAAGAAGATCAGCCGTGCGACCACAAATATGACGTAACAGGTTCCCTGTGCGAAAACAACGATAAATTCGCGATCGACCGCATGCTTCCGGAAGTGGAAGTCGGAGACCTCCTCTTCATCCACGACACCGGCGCACATGGATTTTCCATGGGATACAACTACAACGGAAAATTAAAATCTGCAGAGGTTCTGTTAAAAGAGGACGGCAGCTTTGAAGTCATCCGCCGCGCAGAAACCCCGAAAGACTACTTCGCTACACTGGATGGAACACCGGAGTATGAGAAGATGTTTGGAAATAAATAAGAGATAACAACAGTAAAACCCCTTTCAAAAAGAACCATGCGGCAGATGGCCGGTTCTTCGAAAGGGGTTTTCTTTCTTTCAAAAGCTGTTTTTTTGAAGGGAAGACAATAAAAAAAGATCTGCATCAACGTTCGTTTTTGCAGATCTTTTTTAGCTATGCCGCTGGCCGGACTCGAACCGGCACGGTTATTCACCGCTTGATTTTGAGTCAAGTGCGTCTACCAATTCCGCCACAGCGGCAGTGTTCGTAATCAGAACAAAATATATTTTACCATAAAAATAAGAAGGACGCAAGAGAAAAAAATGGAATAATTATCATAAAAACTTTCTAAAAAAGATTGACGAAAGGAAAAAATAGAAGTATAGTGTAGTTAGTTTAGTACCATACTAAATTTTACATCATAAGTTCAAATAACGATTTATCGAAAACGCATCGTTAGATGGTCCACAGTGTGTGGAACGAAAACTGTTGTCTTCATAGACAGCAGTTTTTTTGTTGTCTAAAATTAGAAATGAAACATGGTTATGATTCAGTACTGTGAGAACAGCAAGAACCAGGAAGTAGAATTGTTGAAAATAGGAAAGAAAAGATGTAAAAAATCAAAATAATATGGTAAAATTAGATAAAATGTAGAAAATGGAGGAAAGAACAGATGAAAGGGGAATATTATCTCGGACTTGATATGGGAAGCAGTTCGGTTGGATGGGCTGTGACAAATGAGAAGTACGAAATTTTGCGCGCACATGGAAAAACACTTTGGGGTGTACGGCTATTTGACAGTGCACAGACTGCAGAAGAGAGAAGAGGGTTTCGGACAGCAAAACGAAGATTGGATCGTCGTAATTGGAGAATAGAATTGCTGCAGAAAATTTTTGCGGAAGAAGTAGAAAAGATAGATGATGGATTTTTTCGCAGAATGAAAGAGAGTCGTTACTGGCCAGAGGATAAGCGTGACAGGCAGGGAAAGTGTCCGGAACTTCCCTATGCATTGTTTGCGGATGATGCTTACACAGACAAAGAATATCATAAACAGTTTCCAACCATCTATCATCTGAGAAAATGGTTAATGGAAACTGACGAAACGCCTGATATTCGCCTGATATATCTTGCTCTGCATCATATGATGAAACACAGAGGCCATTTTCTATTAAACGGAAATATCGAACAGGTAAGAGAATTTCAGACAACATTTGAACAGTTCCTTGAAGCAGTGCGGGCAGAAGAACTTGGCTTTTCTTCCGAGATTGGAGTGGAAAGAAGCAAGGAAATAGAGGCAATTTTAAAAGACCGAACATTGACCAAATCTGCGAAAAAGACAAAAGCAGTAAAAGCAATGCGGGCAGAAACATCCTGTGAAAAAGAGTGGCTGGGATTGATTACCGGTGGAACAGCAAAACTGGGAAATCTGTTTGGGGAAAAACAGATGGATACACTGGAACGGCCAAAACTTTGCTTCGCAGATGCAGGTTATGAAGAATACGCTGGAGAGATCGAAGCAGAGCTGGGAGAAAAATATGTATTAATTGAACACGCAAAAGCAGTGTACGATTGGGCTGTTCTGGCTGATATTTTGCAGAACTATTCTTCTCTTTCAGAGGCAAAAGTGGCACTTTATGAAAAGCATAAAAAAGATCTGAAAGATCTGAAAAAGCTGGTCAGAGAGAATCTTTCAAGGGAAGAATATCAGAGACTGTTTGCAAAAAAGGATGAAAAAGCTAATTATTATGCGTATATCAAGGCACCAAAACAATGTAGTCAGGAAGACTTTTAACGGTTATCTGAAAAAGAATATTCTGGGCAAGATATCAGATGTGACGAAAGCATCCTGCATGCAGAAGGAAATGGAAATGGGAACGTTTCTTCCGAAACAGACTGTAAAAGACAACAGTGTCATTCCATATCAGATTCATTTATATGAATTAAATGCAATCCTGAAAATCTGGAAGATAAAGTTCCGCTACTGAAAGAGAATGGAGAGAAGATTCAAAAGATTTTTCACATTCCGCATTCCGTACTACGTTAGGACCTTAAACGGTAAGTTTCGAAAAAAAGGGGAAGAAGAAGTACTGGGAACTGATGAAGACCGAAAAGGAGGGCAACTCGAAACCCGAAG
>ENA-OQMZ01000260-OQMZ01000260.1-human-gut-metagenome-genome-assembly--contig:-NODE-260-length-23128-cov-2.312508_pt1 | contig 23128 bp, 24 predicted proteins | sample MGYA00242621_ERZ504862 | MGnify/ENA primary metagenome ERZ504862 (study PRJEB26092, sample SAMD00036393) | human gut metagenome | host: Homo sapiens | study: EMG produced TPA metagenomics assembly of...
ATGATTCCGGATCATCCCCTTAACATTCAGATCTTCAATACAGATGGTTTGGTTTTCACGCACCAGCATCGTTGACTGTTTCTGCAGGAAATCATTCCGCTGATTGGTTACTTTCTCATACACTCTTGCCACCCTGATCCGCTGCTTCTCGCGGTTATGGGAATCTTTTTGTTTTCGGGAAAGCCTGCGCTGTTCTCTTATGAGTTTTCGCATTGAGCGTTCCAGATATCTGGGATTTGATACCGTATTTCCATTACTGTCGGAGTAGAACGCTTTGATTCCGACATCAATCCCTATCGTTCCGCCAGCATTTGAGCGTGGTTCCGGTTCAAAATCAACATTTAAAACCGCAAAATATTTTCCAGCCGGTGTGTGCTCAATGATCACGTGATTAATCTTTTCCACTTCCATCGACTGCCGTATTTTAACAAATCCAAGTTTCGGAAGTTTGATATATCTTCCCACAATACGAATATTATCTTTTTGATTTACCGTTCTGTATGACTGGAACCGGTTATGTTTACTTTTGAAGGTTGGATAGGAAGCCCGTTTCTGAAAGAAATTCACAAATCCCCGGTCGAGATCCCGCAAAGACTGCTGTAATGCAATGGAATCTGCTGCTTTCAGAAAGGCAAACTCCTCTTGCTTTTTCAGTTCAGTCAGCATGGCGGAAGTCTGGGAATAGCCGATCTTTTCCCCATTTTCATAGCCTTCCTTACGCATGGCAAGTCCCCGGTTGTAGATGAACCGGCAACATCCCAGGGTCTGATGGATGAAGTTTTTCTGTTCTCTGTTCGGGTAGATCCTAAATTTAATTCCTTTTTGCATTATCCCATCTTATCCTTTTGTCTCTGCGATGTTTTCTGGTTTTCAATATACTGTTTTACTGTTTCCAGCGGAGCACCGCCCACCGTCGATACAAAATAGCTGTTTGTCCAGAGAGTCGGCATTTTCGTTTTAAGATAGGGAAATTCCTGTCTTAAATTCTGGACGTATAGCCTTTAAATGACTTTACAGCTTTGTGGATGCCAAACTGAGGATCTACTTCCAAAAGCATATGAACATGGTCTGGCATGATCTCCATTTCCAGGATGTCTACAGAAAGATTTGCAGCATACTCTGTGAGCAGCTCCTTCAGCCGGACGTCCACACCATTAATTAATACTTTTCGTCTATACTTTGGACACCATACTACATGGTATTTACAGGAATAGACGACATTGTTGTTTGATTTATATGTTGTGTTCATATTTGTATTATACTATGGTTTATCAGTTAATACAATTACTATTTTGTCCATCTTCAATTACTTGCATAAATTACGATCAGAGTAATCACTACCGTAATAACAATACTGTTTAAAAGAAACGGATAAAATTAAAGTGTGCGTTCATATTGATGTAGTTATCAATGATGAATTTCTGCGGAAGGAGATGATGCTCCAGAGCCATGATCTCCTGATTTTCCTTAAAGGATGAAGCTTCTGATCCGCCATCACTGGCAAAGCTCCGGGATTTCCGTTACAAACCCTCCCGATACACGCTGTTGATCGTAGCCTGGGCGTGCTCCAGCTCTTTCTTCCGGACGATGCTTCCCTATCACTTAAGATCGCCAGCATCTCATCGATCACATCCTCCACTCTGGGACTTGTCACCCTGTATAAATACCCCAGCATCCGTGTAGCTGTGTAATCGGTATTCATATGTTTATAGCGATTTCCCGGCACAGCTCATCGGGATAGCCCTTATCCTGAAGCGCTCTGTAAAGCTCATCTGTTCTTGTATCTGCCATATCCTCCTGAGATTCCTTTCCTGTTTTTATTATAATTTCGCCAAGCGGATATTCGCGATCCGCTTTCGCTGGTTCCATCCATATTCAGTACAATAAATCGAACATTTCCCTTCCACTCTGCTATATGATCACAAACACGACCGCTTCACGATTTATCATCCTCATCCATGCCAGTTTCTTTACCAGCCTTATATATCCCCCGGATCCCCAGGATCAATGTCACGAAAATCCCTGTGATCAGTATCCACACCGGCCACATAGGTGCCGTTCCCAGATTCCCGCTGATCCCGGCATCAAGACATACTCCAATGGATAACAGTTTGATCACAGACATCATTTTTGACGCGATTTCAAAGATATGCTCTCTGTTTTCCTCTGTCACCTCAACCGGATAATTCCACCACTGTGGAAATCTCTGACAGAACATCAGAAGTGCCAGGATCAGCAGCCCCAAAATCGGCTCCAGAAGAAGGCTACCCTTCTTCCCATACCGGTCCGGGATCCCATGCGCATTAAAATGGATTGGCACCCTCTCCGGCAGATTTCCCCAGGTGGCTACAAGATACATCACGTACCCAAGGATCATCAGAAAACAGAGCACATCTGTAATGTTCCGCAGTTTTTTCTCAGACATTATCCATCCCCCTTTCATTGCAGAATAAACCCGTCTGTAAATCGAATACTCTCTTTTCTGTATTTTACACACAAATTACCTGCTTGTAAAAGTATTTTGCAAAAAATTACCTTACATAACAATATCTGTTAAGCACTAATGATTGCATACGAAATTTTTATATGATAAAATAGACATGTTGTCCAAAAACATATTTAAGAAAGGGAAAGAAATATGTTAGAAAAAATCTTCAAGCTGTCCGCAAACAAAACGGACGCCAAAACTGAGGTTCTGGCAGGTATCACCACCTTCATGACAATGGCGTATATCCTGGCAGTTAACCCGAACATCCTGTCTGCGACCGGCATGGATTCCGGAGCTGTATTCACAGCTACCGCACTGGCAGCCTTCCTGGGAACGCTGCTGATGGCGATCTTCGCCAACTACCCGTTTGCACTGGCACCCGGAATGGGTCTGAACGCATACTTTGCCTATACAGTTGTTATCGGTATGGGATACAGCTGGCAGTATGCACTGACCGCAGTTTTTGCAGAAGGTATCGTATTTATCGTTCTTTCACTTACCAATGTACGTGAAGCGATCTTCAATGCGATCCCTCTGAACCTGAAATCCGCAGTCAGCGTTGGTATCGGTCTTTTCATCGCATTTGTAGGATTACAGAATGCCAATATCGTGATCGGCGGCTCCACTCTGCTGCAGCTTTTCTCTGTAGATGGCTACAACGCAGCCAAGGGTGTGGAGGCTTCCTTCAACAACGTTGGGATCACCGTTATCCTGGCTCTGATCGGTATCATCGTAACTGGAATCCTGGTTGTTAAGAATGTAAAGGGAAACATCCTCTGGGGTATCCTGATCACATGGGGACTTGGAATCATCTGTCAGTTCGCCGGACTTTATGTTCCGAACCCGGAGATCGGCTTCTACAGCCTGCTCCCGGATTTCAGCAACGGACTCTCTATCCCGAGCCTTGCTCCGATCTTTGCGAAGCTGCAGTTTGACGGAGTTTTCTCACTGGATTTCCTTGTTATCCTGTTTGCATTTTTATTTGTAGATCTTTTTGATACTCTTGGAACTCTCGTTGGTGTCTCTTCTAAAGCAGGCATGCTGGATGAAAATGGCAAGCTTCCTAACATCAAGGGCGCACTTCTTGCAGATGCAGTTGCAACAACTGCCGGTGCAGTTCTTGGTACATCCACAACCACTACCTTCGTAGAAAGTGCTTCCGGTGTATCCGAAGGCGGAAGAACCGGACTTACCGCAGTGACAACTGCCATCTTATTTGGCCTGTCCCTGTTCCTGTCTCCGATCTTCCTGGCAATCCCGTCCTTTGCCACAGCTCCGGCTCTGGTGATCGTCGGTCTGTACATGCTCAGCAATGTTATCAGCATTGATTTCAGCGATATGTCCGAGGCGATCCCATGTTATGTATGTATCATCGCAATGCCGTTCTTCTACAGCATTTCCGAAGGTATCTCCATGGGAATTATCACATACGTAGCAATCAACCTGATCACAGGTAAGGCAAAAGAAAAGAAGATCAGCGCTCTGATGTATGTACTGGCAGTGCTGTTTATCCTGAAATATATTTTCCTGTAAAATATGGCAAAAAAATTCCCGGGAGTTTTGTCCCGGGAGTTTTTTTATTCCAGCAAAATATTCTTATTTCTTCGGCTGATACCGCATATTCGATACATTATAAACCGTGATAAACGCTTTCGGGTCCTCCTGGTTTATAAACTTCATCAGCTTCTGATATTCACCTTTATCTACGATGGTGATGATCTCACGGCGTTTTCCATGTTATAGGCTCCGATGGCTCATAGATCGTGGCTCCGCTGTGCAGGTCATGAATGATAAACTGCCTCAGCTCCTCTTCCTTTTTCGTGATGATGCAGACACGCCGCTTGATATTATTGTCAAAAATAAAATGATCCAGAACAATTCCGTTAAAATACGTTCCCAGAATACTTAAGACCACCGTCTTTTTATCATACACAAGCGCCGCGGAAAGTGCCACGCACATACCGGAAAGAGACATTGCTTTTCCCAGTTCCATGTGGAGATACTTATTCATGATCTTCGCCACGATATCCAGTCCGCCTGAGGATGCATTCCTGTTAAAAAGAATGCTAAGTCCCACACTCACTACCAGAATATAACACAGAACATCCAGTTCCTGGCTGTCTGTCATGGAACCGAAATTTGGAAAAATGATCTCAAACAATCCCAGAAACAACGGCAGCATTACACTGGTATAAACCGTCTTAACTCCAAACTCTCTTCCACAGGTAAAAAATCCAATAATCAGCAATACCACATTCAGGATCATGGTAATCGCCGACAGCTGCAGCGGCACAAAGTTGGAAAGCACGATTCCAAGACCGGAAATACTGCTGACCGACGTATGGCTTGGCACTAGGAAAAAATATACCGCCGCTGCGATGATCGCCACTGCTACGGTGAGGATCACGGTTTCCTTAACGATATCCGCATAATTCAGTTTCTTTTTCATGATTTCAGATACTCTTCCCATTCTTTTTCTTTAGCGCCCACCAGCACCTTGTCTTTCCCAACAAGGATTGGTCGTTTCACAAGCATCCCGTCTGTTGCAAGAAGCGCAAGCTGCTCTTCCTCACTCATCTCCGGAAGTTTATCTTTCAGTTTCATCTCTTTATAAATATTTCCACTGGTATTGAAAAAACGCTTCAGCGGAAGACCGCTTTTTTCCCACCAGGCTTTCAGTTCCTCTGCAGTTGGATTGTCCGTCTTAATATCACGCAATGTATATTCTGCGCCACTCTCATCCAGCCATTTCTGAGCCTTTTTGCAGGTACTGCATTTTGGATAGCATACAAATAACATCTTACTGTCCCCCTGTTCTTCGGCAGTAAATACGTAAATTCACTGCTGTCTGTTTTTTGCCTACAGCACAGAATTTTTATAGAACTTTTTCACTGTACTGTCCAGGTTTTATTTTAACATAGACGATGCGGTATTTCTATCCTCTTGTTCCGACCATATCAGCTTCGATTCCTGTTTCATCTCATCCGAAATTTTCTCCGCTGCATCCAGATCTCCCTTTGCTTCCAGCTCTGTTAATTCCAGGCTCTTCTTTCCGGCTCCTCACTCATATAATAAACCTCTGTTACCGTTTCCGGGGTGCTGTCGTCTTCCGGTGATACTTCCTCTGTCTTTTTGGAAAAATCCTGAAGCAGCATGTCATCGCCTTTCAGTTCCAGAGTTCCTGCATATGGCGCGTCAATGGCGTAGACGAACTCTGTTTTTCCATCTTCTGTGTACTGTACTTTCATTCGATTGATGAGATTATTGGAAGAATACAATCTATTATTTTTTACGTACATTCCGCTATTTTCCAGGGTCATGTATTTTTCGTTGAAATACCAGTGGTTATAGCCTGCTGCCGCAGCGATGAGTGTCAGGATAACTGCCACTGCTGCTGTCAGCACTCTGCGTATTATTAATTTTCTCCGGATTTTTTTCAGTGCGGCTGCACTTCCGGTATTTTCCGCTTCACCAGCTCTGCGTTGTGCTCCGGAGGCTACAGATGATATCATTTGAGCCTGCTCTTTTCCCTGCTCCTCTTTCATGATCTCCAACATTTTTCTGCATTCCTTACAAGCTTCCATATGCTCTTTTACCAACGCCTGACTGTCTTCACTTAAAATGCCGTCCACATAAGATGGCATCAGATCCTGTATTACATCACATGTGATCCTCATTGCTCCAGCTCCTCTCTGATCTTTACTCTTGCACGGTAATAAGTCACCCTCGCCCAGTTTTCACTTTTTCCAAAAAGCATTCCAATCTCACGGAAGGTCAGCTCTCCGAAGGTCCGCAGGGAAAAAACTTCTTTGTACGGTTCCGAAAGGCCATGCAGAACCTTGTGGATTTCCATAGCCTGGCTCCGCTGCGCCAGCTTTTCCTCCAGAAGCTCTCCGCCAGCGCTTTCTGTTTTTTCCAGCTTCTCATCCCCGAGAAGTTGCTTCTTCTGTTTTTTCAGATGATCGTACAACGTATTCTTTGCGATCTGGCAGAGCCACACCCGCACATCACAGTCACCCCGGAACTGATCTATCTTTTCCAGAGCTTTAAAAAATGTCTCCTGTGTCACTTCCTCAGCCAGCGATCCATCCTGTGAGATAGAACGGATATACCGATATACAATGTCAAAATATGTCCGGTAAAGTTCCTCTATGTTCATCGGTTTTTCTCTTTCCTCCCTTCTCACTTATAAGACGCACTGATCTCAAAACGTTACAGAAAATTTTTCAAAATTTCGTCCGATATTTTTATTCCGGCGTTTCTTTTAGCACAAACGAAATGCCCGGTATAAAAATACCGGGCACAGCATTGTCAGAATTTTCTTCTGACCTCCTCTTACACTCTGCTGCATACCTTCACATCGTTCCATGCTTTTCATAATATTTCTTTTTTTCCGCATACATAAGATCATCTGCTCTTCTCAGCATTGTCTCAAGCTCCGAAGAGCTTTCCTCCCAGACAACACCAACAGAAACACTGATCCTTTTGGCAGCAATGCTGTCACAGATATCCCGGACCTTACTTCGAAAAATCTTCTCATCCATGTCAAAACAGATGAGTACAAATTCATCGCCACCTACCCGGTAAGCATTTTCCGGCAGAATCGCAAGCATGGAACTCGCTATATTTATGATCAGCCTGTCTCCGGCTCATGTCCGTAAAGATCATTCACCCGTTTCAGACCATTGATATCAATATATGCTACTCCTGTTTTTATCACTGTTTTTGCCTTCATACCTTCCAGAACCTGAATATACCTGTTCCTGTTATACAAGGTCGTCAGCATATCACGGTAGCTCATGTACTGCAGATGCGCCTTACGCTCCTTGGCTTTCAGGCTGTCCGTTAAAAAGTACTGTATGGATGACAGCAGCGTATGATCCTCATAATGCAGTCTCGGATTATCTACCCCGAGAAATCCTATGATCTTTCCGTCACTGTTTAAAGGAACGGCCAGCAGCCTGGTAATGTCCTGCATCTTCAGAGTCTCATAATACGGCTGCCCCTGCTCCTCCTCAATATCCGGAATATAATACAGGCCATTTTTCCGAAAGCTGTCCATCCAGATATCCAGCATTTCCATGGGAACCTCCTGAAGATTATCCTTCTCAGCAGTCACTCCGTTCATGGCATACTCATAGGTATTTGTACAGACATTCCTCTTTTCATCGATCTGAACAATATAACTGCGATCTCCGTCAAAATACCCGCTGATAATACGCAGCAGATTGGAGATCGCCGCATCTTCATCTTCTCCTGATATCAGCTCTGCAATGCATTTATTCAGTATCGTTGCGATCTCAAGTCTTTCCTTTATCTTGCCCTCTCTGCTTATCAGCTGATACATTTCCTGATTCAGCTCCGTCATCGTCACGATAAACATAATGATCATGGAAATACCAACAGAAAAATCGATCTGTGACATTCCATACCTGAATGCCTGCACAGCTGCCGCCACTGCCGGAAGTACAATGCATGACAGCATAGAAAACAGGAGCTTCCTGCTGACTCTCTTTTTGTACTGGAGCAGAAGCGTAAGATCAATGAGCAAGCCTGCTGCCGAAAAAAGAATTGACATAATATATAACGGTGCCCGATGGTAATAATTATCCACATCTATGTAATAATACCAGTGAGTAAACTGCGAGATCACCACAAAAACAGCCCCTGCGGCAGCAATAACATATCCGGCTTTTACTCTTTTTAATGTTCTCCGCTCCCTCTTCGAAAACAGATAAACACACACATAAATGTGAAAACACAGCAGACTACGTCACTTAAAAGGAATACGAGAAAACTCGAGATACGGACCATCACACTGCCCGGAACTCCGGGATATCCGTTGAAAATATACACCATGGCATCCATCAGCAATAACAGGGAAGCAAAACTCTCCATTAGGATAAGATACCGACGCTTTTCCCTGTCATAATTACTGCTCAGAAATATACATAATGCAGCTATGGCACAAAATACACATCCCCATATAAGTATCGCTACCTGCAGTACTTTTTCATCCGGCATAAAAAACACTCCTCACATTCGTCACTTACAATAAGTATTACACTTTACCGTGTAAAAGTCAACCTTTCAAAAAAATCCCGGAGTACATTGTCATACTCCAGGATTTTGTCGTCAACCGGATAAAAGCAACCGCATTCGCTACATAATTCTACACCAGATAACTGCTTCGCAGTTGATTCAGTTAAAGCTCTTCCCCGCAGGATTCAATCACTTTTTTGTACCAGTAAAAAGAATCTTTGCGGATTCTAGAAAAGTCTCCGGTCCCGTCATCATTTTTATTTACATAGATAAGACCATAACGCTTCTTGAATTCTCCAGTGGAGGCACTGACAAGATCTGTACAGCCCCAGCAGGTGTAGCCGATCAGATCTACTCCGTCATGGATTGCTTCCTTCATCTGCTCTATATGGCGGCGCATATATTCAATACGGTAATCATCGTGAATCTTTCCATCCTCTGTCAGCTGATCCACGGCCCCAAGACCATTTTCCACGATCATGATCGGAATCTGATAGCGGTCATAGATCTGGTTCAGAACATAGCGAAGACCAGTTGCATCGATCTGCCAGCCCCAGTCGGAAGCTTTCAGATATGGATTTTTCAGATTGTCACTTCCATTTCCGGCCGTTTTCTCTCCGTCCTTTGTCACGCTGACACAGCTACTGGAATAATAGCTGATAGTGAAAAAGTCCACCGTACCCTTCTTGAGGATCTCTTTATCCTCCTGAAGAACCTCAAGCTGGATTCCGTGCTCCTCAAAGTATCTCGCTGCAAATCCCGGATAATATCCTCTTACATGAACATCACCGGCAATGGAATTGTGGATCTGCCCAAACTGCTGTGCATATAAGATATCATCCGATGGCAAGTATATGGATAACCATTGTGATAAGCAAGCATACAGCCAAGCATAAACTCCGGATCGATCTCATGAGCCATGGAAACTGCAAGTGCACTTGCTACCAGCTGGTGATGCATTGCCTGATAACGGCTCTGCTCACATACATCCTTTGGATCCAGCATTCCTGCACAGAATACCGCACCAAAGTCCTGCGTCAGCATATTGATCTCATTAAAAGTCAGCCAGTATTTTACCTTACCTTTATATCTCTCAAATAAAACCTTTGCAAATCGAAGATAGAAATCGATCATCTTACGATTTTTCCATCCGCCATACTCCAGAGAAAGATGAAGGGGATTCTCATAATGAGAGATCGTTATCAGCGGCTCAATGTTATATTTTCTCAGTTCGTCGATCACATTGTCGTAGAACTTAAGGCCTTCCTCATTTGGAGTTTCCTCATCCCCATTTGGGAACACTCTGGACCAAGAAATAGAAAAACGATATACCTTAAATCCCATCTCTGCAAAAAGAGCAATATCCTCTTTCCAGTGATGATAAAAATCAGTCGCCTGGTGATTGGGATAAAATTCTTCCGGTAACGGTGCCGGCGGTGTAAGACGACGTTCCTTATCCACACTTCCTCCTGTCAGGACATCTGCAATGGACGGGCCTCTGCCATCCTCATCCCAACCGCCTTCATACTGGTTTGCAGCGGTTGCTCCGCCCCAGAGAAAGTTTTCCGGCATACGGTTATAATTTTTCATATTTTAATTTTCTCCTTTTTACAAACATCAGGCGGATCTGTTATCTCCGCCTGATGTTTCGTTGTTATTCTTATACAATAGTCAGGAATTTATCTCCTGCATTTACAGCTGCATCTTCTTTTTCCATGCATACTGCTTTGATATAATCAGAAATATTGGTCACAACAACCGGTGTGATCAGATCATATCCTTCTTTCTTAATGGCATCCATATCGAATTCCACAAGAAGCTTTCCTTTTTTTACCTTATCTCCATCAGAAACATGGGATTTAAAATATTTGCCATTTAAATTTACAGTATCAAGTCCGATGTGGATCAGAATTTCTGCTCCACTTTCTGTCACAAACATGATTCCATGTTTACTGTCCATGATATTTGCCACCGTACCATCTGCCGGTGCATAAACCTTTCCTTCTGATGGAACGATCGCTGCTCCGTCACCTAAAACCTTATCAGCAAAAGTTTTATCCGGAACATCGGAAAGTGCTTTTACAGTTCCTGCTACCGGTGCACAAAGCTCGATCTTATCTACAAGCGGAGCGTTCTGCTGTGCCGGCTGTTTTTCTGTATCTGTGTTCTGTACTTCATCCTCTGTCTCAGCCTTTACATCCTCAAATCCGAAGATAAGCGTAAGAACAAAAGCAGCTACAAAAGATACCACGATCATAATGATTCCATAAATCAGATTGATTAATCCCTTCTCGCCGATAAACGCCGGGATCGCCATGATACAATTCTGTGCAATGTAAAGAGAAACCTGAAGAAGTCCTCCTACGATACCACCGATTCCGGCTGCGATAGAAGCTGCTACAACCGGTCTTTTCAGTTTCAGTGTAACACCATACAGAGCAGGCTCTGTGATACCCATAAGAGCGGAGACACCGGCTGCACTTGCCAGCTGTTTCATGTTGCTGTCCTTGGATCTTACAGCTACTGCAAGAGAAGCTCCGGACTGTGCAAGGTTAGAGCATACCTGAGATACAAAGATCAGTGTATCGGTACCACCGGTTGCAATGGCATTCAGTCCGATTGGTGTCAGCGCATGGTGCATACCAGTCATAACGATGAACGGGAAGGTTGCTGCAAGGATACCTACAATAATGAAACCAAGTTTTACGGACAGGAAGTTGATGGCTACCGCAAGTCCGTTACCAATAATTGTTCCGAGCGGTCCAACTACGATCAGGGCGATCGGTGCACTGATCAGAATTACCAGTGTCGGGTTCAGGATCAGTTTTACCATTTTCGGTGTGATCTTATCAACCAGAATCTCAATATAATGTGTGATCCATACCATCAGGATAACCGGAATAACGGAATAAGAATAAGTTGCTTTTGTGATCGGCAGACCAAACAGTGTGATGGCCGCATCACCAGCTACCATAGTTACAAAGGTAGGGCTTAAGTAAACACCGGCAATAAACAGCGCCAGTGACTGGTTCACGCGGAAAACCTTGGCAGCATTTGCTGCGATCAGGAACGGCATGAAGTAGAAAGTAACATCTCCGATAAAACTGATCACCTGGTAGGTACTGCTTGTTTCTGATACCAGATGAAAAGTTGTCAGCAGAGTAAGTACAACTTTGATCATACCGGCTGCAGTCAGGGCAGGGATCATCGGGGTCATACATCCGGTGATGGCATCGATAACTTTTGAAACAACACTCTTTGAGCTGTCAGAGTTCGCTGCCGGTGCATCATCGGTAGGAACACCTTTGTCCTCCAATGCCTTGTAAACAGCGTTCACTTCATTTCCTGCGATAACCTGGAACTGATCTTCATGCCAGTTAACGCCGGAGATCTCAGAAAGCTTTAAGATCTCTTTCTCGTTGATCTTCGATCTGTCTTTCACATAGAAACGAAGCCTTGTCATGCAGTGGAACAGACGGGTGATATTATCTTTTCCGCCCAGCGCTGCAATCAGTGTGTCTGCAGTTTTTGCATAGTCCTTTTTCATTTGGGGACCTCCTTTAATAATAAATATTGAAATTTATATTAAAGGTCTTGCCTGAAAAGATACGCACATGGCACGTATTTCAGTAACAATCCATTAACACCTAATTTATAAAACAATCTCTTTTCACAGATTTTTCAGACGTTTATGGTCTTCTGTGATCTTCTGGATATGAATCGTCAGATACAGCATTTCATCCTCAGTCATAGCGTATTTATATTCCTCTTCCATCATAAGATAGATCATTTTTACACAGCCGTAAGCTTCTCTGTACTGCTCCTTGATGATCTTGAAAAGCTCCTGATTCTCATCATAGTGAAGCTCTTTATGAAGGAATCTCTGGGCAAAATATTTCAGATGCGTGAGAAACCGCTGATAATACAGATTATTCTCCTGAAATTCCATATTGTCATAATACTTCTCCACGATGTCCAGGATCTGATGTACGATAATGGAAATCTGATAGCTGTCCGTCTTGCCGCCATCTTCCGCATTCACAAAATGCAATGCAAAAAATCCTGCTTCATCTGCAGAAAGATCTACCTCGAACATCTCATTTACCTTTTTCAGTAATTCCAAGCCGATCTCATATTCCTTATGATAAAGCTGCTTGATATCCAGAAGCAGCATATTCTGAAGGCGGATCCCGTTTTCAAGTCTGGAGATCGCACCCATGATATGGTCGCTAAGGGAAAAATAAATACTGTCATTTAATTTCATCCCCTCTTTTTCCTTCACATCATTTACAAAGGCTTCCACAAAATCCAGATATTTTTCCGGAATAGCAGTCAGATAACCCTGTATCTCCTTGCTGATCTGGGCATTTTCCGCAGTAAAGATCTTCTCGATCCTGGACTCCTCCACTTGCTGTCCTTTCTTTTTCTGAAAGGCAATTCCGCAGCCCTTTACAATAACTTCATGTCCCTGTCCATCCCTGGACAGTATCAGATTATTATTCAAAATCTTATGGATAACCATAGTCCTGTTCCCCCGCTGCCAAACAAATAAAAAAAGACCAATTACAGTATATAGAAAACCTATTCCTATACTACTATAAGGTCTTGCCTGACGATAAATCAATATTTCAGTAACAATCCTTCTGATTCGTAACTATTTAATAACTGTACGTAATAATATCAGAAAAAATATATGTTGTCTATCTGGAATATTTAATAAAATATTTATAATATTTTTGTGAACTTTGACAAAATCCCCTGATGATCCTGCCATACGGATCAACGGGGGATTTTCTGTTCAGCTTTTTATTCTTCAGATCTCTTTTCCCTTTGTCGCAACGGCATGTACAACAAACGGTACAAACAATGTAATAAACGCCGCATATCCAAGGTATGCATATCCCTTTTTAACAACTGTCATCAGACCGAACTGTGCAATGCAAATGCCAGGAATGTAAAGATCGCTGTAAAAACTGCATTTCTTCCAAGGTGTCCCTGCGCTTTTTTCGCCGGGCTGTCCATACGACGCTCCACTGCATTTACGCAGCGGGTCACAATACCGGAGATCATATTTACTGCTGTGGAGATAGCTCCAAGGATGATCAGCAGAGAAATGATCGGTGTCAGGATACCGGCGCCTACACCGTTCTGGACCAGTACCAGCATCGGTACCGATGCAGATGCCAGTTCACTTACATATGCAATGGCAAGAAGTCCGAGGATGGAAAGCTCCATTGCACAGAAATTGCATACAAACATCCAGATCGCTGCTTTGTTGATCTGTTTTTCGTCCGTTACATCCTCCATGTGCTGGTACATAACAGAAACAGATGCCAGCTGGAAGAAGAAATAAAGGACTGCTGAATAGAGAGCCGGTCCAAAGGCTCCGCTCTCGGAGGAAAGTACAGTCATTTCTCCGGAGGACATAGTATGGATGGAAGCTGTGATATCTCCCCACTGTGCAATGATATTCGGAACAAGTACCAGTACAAGACCGATGATGATCAGCACACTTAATGTAGAAGCACATTTTCTTACGACATTGGTTCCGAAAAGCGCGATCACAAAGATAAATGCTGCAATGATCAGTGTACAGAGCCAGTATGGGATCCCGAACAGTGTCTGCAGTGTGGAACCGCCGGTTGCAAAGGCTGCTGCTGATGCAGTTCCGATCATGATCAGGTAACAAATCTCATAGAGATTGGACATAACCGGTTTCGTTTTTCCGTAAAGACTGTCGGAAAAGCTTCTGTAATCGTAGGTTTTGTGTTTATAAGCATAGCGCATTCCATACCAGAAAAACAATGCATACAATCCCTGTGTCACTGCCGGCAGGATCAGACACCAGATACCGTAGTTGATAAAGTACTGATAGATCTGCGCTCCTGATGCGAATCCGCCTCCGAACTGTGTGGTAAATGCGACGAACGCAAGTCCCATAGCCAGAGGCATTTTACTTTGTAATGATTTATTCTGACTCATCTCTCTTTCCCCCATTTTTTATTTATTATATTCGATGACTTTTCCCGGATTCAGGATCAGTTTATCATCGAAAGCCAGCTTGATGGCTTTATAAAGAGCGATCATTCTCGGTCCCGCAAATTCTTCCAAGAATTCCAGACGTCCGTTTCCGATGCCATGCTCACCGGAAAGCTGTCCGCCCAGTTCCTTGGACAGTGCATACAGCTCTACCAGACTTGCGTGAGTGGCTTCCTTCCACTCCTGGTCACTCATTTCCGGTCCACGGAGCATCTCTGTATGGATATTTCCGTCTCCGCAATGTCCGCAGGCTCTACACGGATACCATGTGCACTTGCGATCTTTTTGGCTGCTTTTACATACTCTGCGATCCTTGCACGCGGAACAACTACGTCACACTCCTCCTGTGCGACAGAATCTGCTTTCATTCCTTCCAAAATCCCGCCCCGGACACTCCATACAGCTCCGGCACGCTCCGGTGTGCCTGCGATACAGCAGTCCAGAGCTCCGTTTGCCAGGGCTGCTTCCGCTGCTGCCTCTACTGCGCTGTCAAGTTCCTGTTTACTGGAAGCATCATACATAACGATCAGCACTGCTTCTCCCTGTTTTACTGGGAACATTTTATTCAGATTGCGTTTTACGATATCGATCAGTTCTCTTTCCAGAAACTCGATGGCTGTTGGCACAAACGGCAGCTCCAGAACCTTCGGGACCATGTCTGCACATTCCTCAAGACTCCTGAACGGCATTACAAGGTACAGGTGCAGGTCGGTGCGGGAAGAAGCTTCAGCGTTACCTGAGTCAGGATACATAAGGTTCCCTCTGAGCCGATCACCAGATCTTTTACATCATATCCCGTTGTGTTCTTCACAACGTTGGATGAAAATTCATGATGGACCATCCGGCATAACTGCCTCGATACAGCGGACAAAATCCCTGGTCAGTCCATATCGTACCGCTTTCATGCCACCGGCATTTGTGATAACATTGCCGCCGATGGAAGCTGTTTTTTCGCCCGGGTCCGGCGGATAAAAAAGTCCGCCTGCCGCTGCTGCCGCCTGGATATCGATGAGAAGTGCTCCCGGCTCCGCTGTGATGGTCTGATTCTTTCTGTCGATCGGAAAGATCTTGTTCATGCGCATCACGGACAGCATGATCCCACCATATTTACAGGTTGCTCCACCTGCAAGTCCGGTTCCTGCGCCACGGCATACCACCGGGATATTTTCTTTATATGCGTAAGCCATGATGGCTGAGATCTCTTCTTTATTTAAAACCTCCACATAAAGCTCCGGAGGAAAAACTCCGTACTCCGGCATCTCATCACGATAATATTCTTTTGCGATCTCGTCGCCGACCCATACACGATCTGAAGCAGTCACAGAACGGATGTAGTCAAAATCTTCTGAAGTCATTTTTTTATAGGGATATGCCATGACTTAATCCTCCTTCCGATTCTTTATCAGTTCTGTCAGCTCCGGTACAACCTGATACAGATCATCCACGATGCAGTAATCTGCAACATTAAAGATCTGTGCCTCCGGATCATTGTTGATCGCTACGATACAGTCAGATCCTGTCATGCAGGAGGTAAACTGGATAGCACCGGATACGCCGCAGGTGATGATCAGCTTCGGACGGACAGTTCTTCCGGAAAGTCCGATCTGATGTGCAACATCTCCGAATCCGTTTTCTACCATAGGACGGGTGAAGGCAAGCTGTCCGCCAAGGGCATCTGCCAGTTCCCGGCACATTTCCACATCCTTTTCATTCCGGACACCACGGCCTGCTACTACCAGAACATCCTCTTCCTCAAGGCTCTTTACCTTATCAATGACCCTGGATGACAGAATCTTGATCCTGGAATCTGCCATTTTTTCATTTACCGGACATACAACCACCTGACCATGCGGATTTTTTACTTTTTCTGCCTTGTCCATAACCTTATAACGGACCGTGGCAAACTGTGGCCTTGATTTGGTGATGCCGATCTGAGCCATGATATTTCCGCCGAAAGCCGGTCTGATCTGGATCATATCGGTGTTGGAACGGATATCCAGAGTTGTGCAGTCTGCAGTCAGTCCCGTATGGAATCTGGTGGAAAGCCTCGGTGCAAGGGAACGCCCCAGCGCAGTAGCTCCGATCAGCACAGAGCTTGGTTTGTTTGCTGCGATACAGTCTGCAACTGCGTCTGTATAACAGTCTGCGCGGAAGCCTTCGAAGCCTTCATGCTCATATACGTACACATTGTCTACGCCATACGGCAGAAGCTTTTCCGCATTTTCCTTTGTTCCTTTTCCTCCGACGATCACACAGTTAACCTGATAACCGACTTTGACAGCCATCTTTCTTGCTTCTCCGATCAGCTCAAAGGTAACCGGATGGATCTCTCCTCTCTCCTGCTCCACATAGATAAGAAAGTTTTTCCATTTATCCTTGTCAAAGGATTTCGCCTTCTGCTCAAACCGGATAGCTTTCTCCGGGCAGTTACGAACGCAAAGCCCACACATACGACAGGCATCGCCTACAACAATTCCATTTCCCTCTATGGTAAGGGCCCCAAAAGGACATTTCTCCACGCATACTCCGCAGAGTACGCATTTGTTTATATCAAATTTTAAAAATTCCATGTTCCGCTTCCCCCTATATGATCTTCTTTCCGGTCAGGAGAGCAACAAGCTTGTCTGCCTTTTCCTTTGCAGTTCCTTCCAGATAAACCTGTTTTTCACTTTCCTCCGGCGCAAACATTTTTTTCCACAGAGGTGGGGGAACCGATCAGTCCGTAACGGCTCAGATCCTGATCCGGCATATCTTCAAAGCTTAAGATCCGTACCGGACGGTCTGCAGTTGCCTTCTTTAACAAATAGGATGGCAGACGTGGCACGCAGGTATCCTTATCAATAGTCAGCAGACATGGATACGGAATCTCGGAAACCTGGGAAACACTGACAAGATCCTGACGGACCTGAATGCTTTTTTCATTGACGTCCATGATCTCAGCTACCCATGCAGCATGTGGGATGGTCAGATGCTCTGCAATGGCCGGTCCAACCTGGGCTGTGTCACCATCTGTGGTCTGTCTTCCGCAGATGATCAGATCTGCACCGCCGATCACCTGGATTCCCTGTGCTAACGCATAAGAGGTTGCCAGAACATCCGCTCCCGCAAATTTTCGGTCTGAAAGAATCACGCCCTCATCAGCACCCATGGTATAAGCATCCCGGATCATCTCTTCCGCCTGAGGCGGTCCCATAGTAAGAACGGTTACAGTTCCGCCTGTTTTTTCCCGGATCGCAAGGGCTGTTTCCAATGCAAACAGATCATATGGATTAGTCCTTGTCTCACCGGACATTCGTTTCATGGCACCGGTTTCCGGATCGATATCAACCTTGGAAGTTGCCGGTACCTGCTTCATACATACAACGATCTTCATTTTCTATCTTCTTTCCTGTATTTTCACTTTTATTTTTTGCTTTAAAACGTTAAACAACTGTATAAGTATAGCATTAACGTGGTATAAAGTCGAGAGGGTTTTGGTAAATTCTGCACAAAAAGCATTGAAAAAACTTTTAAGCATGCTATAATTACTCTCCGTTATCAAATAAAGCAGACATATGAATCTTTACAATATCACATCGATCAAGGAGCATATATGTAATGGAAGACATCCGTGCAATCTACAGAATTTTCAACAATCTAAAATATGAAATGGAAAATAATGGATGGGTCTATCAGTGGCATTTAGGCGATGAACCTATAAAAGTAACTCATAAATTTAACCCTCCTGTAACACCTGAAGAATTTCAGCTGTTTGAAAAATATTTTCCCAATATGAAACTTCCTGCCTCATACAAAGCTTTTTTATCCTGCTCAAATGGCATGGAACTTTTTTGCGGAGAGGAAGGCAGTTCTTTAGTCAGCTGTACCATTTATTCTTTAAAAAGAGCGCTCAAAGAAAAGGAATCTTGGAATAGTACGCCTATTTTATCTGATCCGGAGTTTACATATCATCTTCCTGTTCTTTGCTTACAGGACATCGGCGATATAACCATGGATCTTCAGGCTGTATCAGAAGGCAGAGACGATTACCTATGCTATCCAGCTCCAGATACTGATCGTTTTAATATCCCTTTTAATGAATGGCTGGAAAGATATATCGTATGCCAGGGGCATGAATTCTGGTATTTCTTGAATCCATAAAACAGAAATTTTATGAATATTTTTCGTAAAATACCCCGGAAGCCTTACGGTTCCGGGGTATCTTACGTTTGGACACAATGTACCTTGCGGTACTCAATATATATTAAATTAGGATGTTATACTAATTAACGGTTACTCGATAACTGTAGCAACACGTCCTGATCCTACAGTACGTCCACCCTCGCGATACTTTAATCCCGTTTTACCTCATATTTTTTATGGTTTTCTCTCCAAAATACAGTGAAAAACGGCTGATTTGCACCATCTATTTTTATTTGCCTGATTTCTTGGCACCGTTTTGGCACCGGAATCCCTGGTCGAAAAGATTCTTTTCTACAGTTGCCCTACTCTCATCTGTCAACTTCATATTGCGCCGACAGTTTCAGGCGGTTATAATCAGAATATGGGTGCTACCATAACGGTAGGCGGTTAGTCCTTCAACAGAGGGTTGCAGAGTGCCACTGGCACTCGTTTTGCAACGACCGAAGTGAAACGGAGACCTGTGACCCTCTGATTACATAGAAACTCGAAAGAGAATCCACTGGAAAGGAGGCTAAGCCATGAGTATTGTTGATTTTATAGCAGTAGTGAGCTTCGGCTTAACCTGCTTTGGTCTTGGATATACCTTTGGCAAGGATAATAGTGAACTACTCGGTAACTGAGTTACCAGAGCATCTGAAATCTGGCGGGATACCGTCTTTTTTCAGGGTGCGTCCATGACACCAATACTGCTTGCCTTTCGGCTATGCAGCTACTTTTACTATTTCTGGATTTTTTAGTCCGGCTACGGACAGTTTCTTATGCTTTCCGGATACGGAAAGATATTTTCGCAGGATATTAAATGCGCCTACTGCATCTGCATTGTATCTTTCTCCGTCAGTCATATACATACCCCGTGCTTTTCGGTTTGATGCTTCTGCATATCTTTTTGATACTTCCGGTGATAACGGGCTGCACTGGCTGGTATAGCTTTCTTCCTGCTTTATCAATTGTATCCCATACCGTTTTAGTTTATATTCCAGCATGATATACAGCCTGTTATATGGCAGGCTGTGAAGCTTCTGGTTGGTCTTATGTCCCATATCTTTTTCTTTACGGATATTTCGAATGTCTCCCACAACTACACAGCGGATATCTTCTTTTCTGCAGTATTCTGCGATCCATCTGGTTACTTTATGAAGGTAATCCTTCACTGCATTCTGCTTTTTCCTGTAAAGCCGCTGGATATGTTCCGATGTTTTTGGATATTTTATCCCTCTTTCCGATTGCTGTGCATACCATACAGACTGCACTCTGGCGATTTCTTTATGAAAATATCTTTCCAGGGAAAGATACTTCTTCCCAGAATAAAAGCTCGGCCATTTCCGGAATCATAACAGGTCATCAGATTATGAAGTCCAGGATCAATAGATAAATAATGTCCATTCTGGGAAAGCTGTTCCGGCTCTTCCATCTCATAGATAACAATAAGGTCGCATTTTCCGTTTTCCGAGGGATAGATCCGCAGCTGCTTGCAGGTCTCCTGTGCTGTCTGTGACGGAAGCTGTTTATACCATAGATTTCCTTTATGTGTTTTTTTCTGATAATACCAGTCAGGATATTTTTCCAGTCCCAGCTCTTTATAATGATGCCGTTCATAGTTGCAGATATTCCAGAGTTTGGAAGCTGCATAACACATATGCCCTATGATATTGGAATATTCCGGCCGGATTTTTACAGATGTTCTGTGTGACAGCAGCATCCCTCTTCCTCCCCTCAGACAGTAACGCGGATCGGTATTTACAGTCCGCTTTAAATGAATACGACTTGCTCTGATGTTCCATATAACGGCGGATATTTTCCTCAGATACAGATCCGATCGTTTCCACATAATAGGAATGGTTCCACAGCTCTCCCTTCCATAGCTGGTTTCTTATTTCCGGAAAACGTTCGAACAGTTTTCTGCCGGTAATCCCCTTCAGATACTTGACGATTGCTGTTATGGACAGCTTTGGTGGAGCTGTTACAAAGCAGTGGACATGCTCTCCTTCACCACAGTAAAGCGGACATTCACAATCCGCTTCGCTACTTGCTCATGAACGCAGTCGCTTAGTGCTCTGCACACTTGAAGCGGGGGAATGATTCTCTGCGTTCAAATAAATGAACAGTAAAGCCCTTGTCCTCAGCAATCTGCTGCACCAGTTCCTTTAGGTATTCCTCAATTCCTGAGTTTAATATCTTCCGTCGGTATTTCACTGACCATACCATATGGTAGTTGATATTACACACGCAAGTTCTATAATGTATTAGATTTTCTTTCATACATATAGTATAGCATAATGCACGAAAATGTGCAATACAAAATCGAACATATTTTCGTTTGATTCTATGCCGGTTACGGCATTAATGTCACTGGAGTCAATGGCAGGGAGATTATTATATTATTTTCAATGTGCAGACATGCACACTCCTGTGCTTTCATCTCGGTAATTGAATTGCCGAGGATTCCCGCTTATTGTCCTAAATTAACTGTGGCATACCATTGATAAACATATGCCATGCCTGTCATTTTTCGCACTAAGTTCCATCCGTGCATTTCAACGATTTCTTTTGAGAGGGCAAGCCCTATTCCGCTGTTTCCGTTTTGTCCCGTATAAAAACGTTCAAACATATGGGAAAAATCCTCTGTGCTAAGTTCTCCTCCATCGTTCCAGATGGAAAGGACTTGATTTTTCACGATATTTCGATTTGACTACACGCATATTTTACGGAATTAGTTATCAGGTTAGCAACAGCGTGTTCCAGCTTCTCCGGGTCTCCGTTGACATATCCTTCGTCCAGTTCTAACGATACTGAAAGGTTTCGCCTGTTCACAATTCCTTCAAGCGGCATCAAAATATCTTGAACCAGTGATGCCATTTCTATTGGTTCACACTTTAATGGTTCCGTGCCGCTTTCCATTTTTGATAAATACAGGATATCCTCAATAAGTTTACTCATACGCTCCGTCTGAGACACTATCATTCTGCCCGCTTGAGAATAATCGGTAATGACTCCCATTTCAATCTCCTCCGCATATCCGCAAATTGCCATAAGCGGGGTTTTTAATTCGTGAGATGTATTTTCAAAAAAGGTCTTCTGAGCTTTGTCATTTTGTTCAAGTTTTTTCCCGAGAAAATATCCAATGGCAGCACCGAGAGCGGCAATGACAAAAGCATCCAGCAAAACACCAAAACTGATTTCTTTTACGAGTTCTGGTTCGCCGGTAACATCCACATAAGCAAGTAATCTCTCATTGCTGTCTTCGTAATACTCTGTTCTGGCTTTCATATAATAAGTTGCTTCGTTAATTTTTGCCCTTTGCATTTCATCAGACGGGTGTGTTTCATACCAGTCAATAAGTTTCTTCTCTTTGGGTGTCAGAATCTGATATATGTCATCCCTGTTTTCTGAATCTGCCCCCATATATACAAGTGAGGCATAATATAAAGAGCCCGTATCATTTTCAGATTCGTAATTCAAATATTCGTCTGAATCCAAAGTAAAAGCGTATTTAATTGCCTTCTCAGCTCTCAGCTCTATTTTTTTATTAAAAACTATGTTCAGAATCAGCAGGCTCAAAAGCATGGCTGCCATAACGGCGGAACCTGTAAGTGTGGCAATTTTATAACGTGTCTTATTCATTACAATCCTCCAGTTTATAGCCATAGCCCCAGACAGCACTAATGCGAACTTTGCTGCCTGCGGTCTTCATTTTCTGCCTGACTCTTCTTACTGTCTCATCGACAACTCTGGTTTCTATCTCCGTAGAATCTATTCCCCATACTTTGTCGAGAATTTCATTCCGGGGGATTGCCGTTCCACCATGTTCCATAAGACATCCCAGAAGCGAAAATTCTGTCATAGTCAGACCAATATCATGTTCTTTCACAATGGCATTATGCTTCTCCCATGAAAAACACACATCACCAAAGGAAATATCTGCCTTTACCGGTATATTCATTTCAACTCTTCGGAACAACGCATTTACCCGGACAACAAGAAGTGACGGCGAAAATGGCTTAATCAGATAGTCATCCCCTCCATACATAAATCCCTTCATATGGTCAGACTCTGAATCCTTTGCCGTCAAAATAATAATAGGAACTGATGATATTGTCCTTAGCTTTTTACATATGGAAAGACCGTCTGAACCCGGCATCATAATATCAAGAATAACAAGATCACAGGGCTTCTCCTGAAAAGCAGAAAAGAGTGTATCACCATTCTTGTATGCTATTACCTCATATCCGGCATTGGATAAAAATTCTGTGAGTATTTCTCGTATATCCTGTTCATCATCTGCCAAATAAATTTTTTTTGCCATATCTTTAATCCCACATGAGGGGAGTCCCTCAGAAATTCTGTGAGATTCCCCCATATTATATCTTTCAAAATCAG
>ENA-OQMZ01000263-OQMZ01000263.1-human-gut-metagenome-genome-assembly--contig:-NODE-263-length-23078-cov-2.520805_pt1 | contig 23078 bp, 32 predicted proteins | sample MGYA00242621_ERZ504862 | MGnify/ENA primary metagenome ERZ504862 (study PRJEB26092, sample SAMD00036393) | human gut metagenome | host: Homo sapiens | study: EMG produced TPA metagenomics assembly of...
CATCGACTCGGCCCACTCGGGCGTCCAAGCGCTCGCCGCCTGCGCCAGCTCGTCAAAACCCGTGGTATAGCGGGTCACGAACTCGTGATCGTACAGGCCCTCGGCAATCAACACGTGGACAATACCCAACAGCAGCGCCAAGTCGCAGCCCGGGCGCACGCGCAACCAGCGGTCGGCAAGCGCCGCAGAGCCACTGCGCCGCGGGTCGACCACGATAATCTTCGCCCCACGGCGACGCGCATCGTTGAGCGCATCAACGGCCCCCATCGTCGACGAATCGACAATGGAACGCCCCAGATACATGATGCAATCGGTATGCGCCAGGTCGGAGGCGGGACTATAGCCAGGCTGTGCTCCCAACCGGTAAGTCGGCTTACCTCGCAGGCACCGTCGGCACCGTATACGTTGGGCGAGCCCAGCGCATGCATAAAGCGATACGCCCAGTAGCGGTCGAACGAGGGCACGCCGAGCGTCATGCCCAGCGCGCGCGGACCATGCCCGTCAACAATCCCCCCAAGGCGCGCAGCGATCTGCGCAAACGCCTCGTCCCAGGAAATCGCATCGAACCCCGAGCCATCCTGGCGGAGACGCATGGGGTGCACGATGCGGTCGCGCTCGTCAAACGGCATTGCCAGGCGATGCGTCCGCGGGCGGCACACGGCACGGCGCCGCGCACGGATGCCCCACAACCGGCAACTCGGCCACCACGCGACCGTCCTCAACGCGTGCCGCAAAGGCGCAATCGGCATAGCATCCCCCGCATGTGTCACCACGGCGCGACCGTCACGCTTCACAGCAGATGCCATCTCGATTACCCCTTTCATCAGCCAAACACAACAGGCCAAAAGCCCGGCAACGAGCCCCAGACCCAAAAAGCCTCCCGCACGGCAACGCCCCGCGGGAGGCCCAACGTCAAACAGGCGGCACCTTACGCCTCGGACTTCTTGGCGTAGATAAACCAGTAGCCGAGCGCGACCAGAACCGCGCCGCCCACGATGTTGCCCAGCGTGGCGGCGGACAGGTTAAACGCAATGCCCGCGGCGTTGAGCGCATCGCGCCGGCGACGTCGGCACCGTAGCCGCACGCGTGCATCACGGCACCCATGGGCAAAAAGTACATGTTGGCAACGCAGTGCTCAAAACCGCAGGCCACAAAGGCGGCGATGGGCAGCAGAATGCCCACAACCTTATCGACCACGGTCTTGCCGGCGGTACCGATCCACACGGCCAGGCACACAAAGATGTTGCACAGGATGCCGCGGAAGAAGATCGTCACCCAGTCGATCGTCACCTTGCCGGCGGCGACGCTCACCATGGAATTGGCGACCGCCTCGCCGTTGAGCTTGTAAATGCCGGCCATGTACACCAAAAAGACGATGAACAGGGCACCGACAAAGTTACCGACCCATACGACGACCCAAGCCTTGAGCATCTGGACCAGGGTGATCTTTTTACTCTTGAGCGCGCAGACCATAAGCGAATTACCGGTAAACAGCTCGGCGCCGCACACCAGCACCAGCACCAGGCCCAGGCAAAAGCACAGGCCGCCCACGACGCGCTGGGCACCCCAGCCCAGCGTGCTGTCGCTCAAGAACACGGTAAAGAACAGACCACCGAAGGCAATAAACGCACCGGCGAACATTGCCAACAGAAAGGCCTTTGCGACCGGCAGGTTGGCCTTGGTCACGCCGGCGGCCTCGGTCTTGGCCTCGATCGCGGCGGGCGCCAGGCAATCGGGAGCGGGGTACTCCGCCTTGGAATCTGCCATGTCAATCACTTCTTTCCTAATCAGCAGGGACAAGCGCTCCTATTGCTCTTGCCCCAAGCGGACAAAGTGGGAAAAGTCGTTGGCGGCCACGGCGTCGTACACGGCGTCGACGGCGTCAAAGACCTCCGGGGACATAGGGTTGTAGAACTCCGTGTCGCCCGGCTGAATCCCAACGAAGACGATATCATCACACGATTGCTCAATCTCTTCGATCAGAATCGACAAAGGAAGCGAATGCGTGGTGAACATCGACTTGCGGGCCACGTCACGTTTGTCGAGCAAGCGGATGGCGCCGACGGGCAGCGCCATGTCGGCGGCATCGACCAAAACCAGACGCGGCGGACGCTCGCGCTTGACCTCGATGATGTCGTCCTCGGGCGTTTGCCCGCCGTCGATGGTGTACCAACCGGCGATGGGTGCGTCCTCCATCTTTTTGGAGAGCACGGGGCCGGCGGCATCGTCGGCACGCAGCACGCTTCCCGCCGTGAGCACGATACCCGCAAACGGGGCGCCGTTCACACGTCCATCCACAACGTGACCCATTACTGCAACCTTCCCGTCAGGTACACGCCCGACACATCGCGCACGCGCTCAACCAGATCGCGGAACTTCATCAGAAACGCGACCTGCTGGCATGCAGGCCAAAGTCGTCGTCGAACACCGAGATGCCGGCCTTGGCCGAGCCGCGAAAACCGCGCTCGTCGAGCAGCGTGTCGCAGGCCTCGAGCAGCGACGGCACCGCCGCCTTGTCGAGCTGGCACTCGCCAAAGGAGCGGATGGCCTCGAACTTGGTCTTGGCCTCCCCCTCCGGCAGCGCGTCGATAAGCGTATAGAACACGTTCACCGGCACCGACAGGCGCGGCTCAAAGCAGTCGAGCACGCCGGTATGGTGGCCCACGGCGAGCGTGTAGTACAGCACGTCGCAGGCTCCTGGGGAACGTCTTCCTCGGTCTCCACAAACTTACGCGTGAGCTCGTAGAAGACCACCTGGTCGGGCGTATGGCCCAGGCAGGGGTCGGCGACGCCCTCGCAGCCTCGTCGCTTGCGCGCGAGGCATCGCCAAAAGAGCCGCCGAGCATGCCGGGGCCCGCAAAGTAACCAGAGCGGTCCGTGAGCTCCATCTAGCGACCTCCGGCCAGCACCAGATCCCGCAGCGCCGAGTACACCTCGACGCGGCGCGGATCGTCCTGCTTGTCGATGAGCAGCGCCATGGCACCGCGGATATCGCCCTTGGGCGCGCCCTCGAGCGTATCCATAAACTCGTTGGCCAAGTCGCGGCCGTAACGGTAACCGCTCATGGCGCGAGCTTCGCGCTCAATGGCAACGCGCAGCTTGTACGGCACGCCGGGGTGCAGGATATCGGCCTGCTCGCCGGCGCCTCCACCGTGGTCTCGGCATGGAGTTTTTGGTCCAGCAGACCAAGTGCCATGGCAAAGCCGTAGACGGTCTGCGCGGGGCTGGGCGGGCAGCCGGGGATGTAGACATCGACCGGCAGAATCTTGTCCGTGCCGCCCCAGACGCAGTAGTTGTCGTAGAAGATGCCGCCGGTGCAGCCGCAAGCGCCATAGGACACCACGATCTTGGGATCGGGTGCGGCCTCAAAAGCGCGCAGGGCCGGCATGCGCATGGCACGCGTCACGGCACCGGTGTACAGCAGCACATCGGCGTGACGGGGCGAGGGCACGACCTTGATGCCAAAGCGCTCGACGTCGAAGACGGGCGTGATGGAACCAAAGATCTCGATCTCGCAGCCGTTGCAGCCGCCGCAGTCGACACGGTAGACGTACACCGAGCGCTTGATCTTCTTAAGAAGGGTCGCCTTGGCCTTCTCGATGCTCTCGTCGAGCTCGATCTTGGTCGGGCGGTACTGAAGCCGCTCGGGTAAAAGCGTGGGTTCGGCCATGGTTACTCCTCCTTCGTATCAAAATCCATAATGATGCCCTCGACCGGCGCAGGACCGGCGGGAATCTCGGGCGCATCGGGGTTGAGCTCACGGTCGATATACTCCGGGTTCACGCCGTGGCCGCCCAGATACTCCATGCCGGGGCCTGGGGCTCACCGGACGCAAGCGTCTCGTTGGCAGCCATGCCGGCAGCGTTGCCGGTCTTTACGGCCGAAGCGGCGCGCAGGGCGTCGAGCTCGCGCTTGCACTCCTGGCACATACCGACGGTACGGGCGGCCTGCTCGGCTCCATGCCGCCGGCCTTTTGCAGCAGGCGCTTGGCGTAGTCGATCTCCTTGTGCGGGGCAAACGGCTTGCCGCAACGCGAGCAGTGCTCGAGCGTGTAGACGCTCTTGCTGGTGAGGTCGTCCTTGCTCATGACGGCCAGCTCAAACTCCTCGGTGAGCTTGATGGCCTCCATGGGGCAGGCTTCCTCACAGCGGCCGCAAAAGATGCAGCGGCCGTAGTCGATCGACCAGGTAATGGTATCGGCCGCAAGGTCAGTGTCCATGCGAATGGCATCGGCCGGACAAGCCACGCCGCAGGCACCGCAGGCGATGCAGAGCTCGGCATTGTGCTCGGGCTTGCCGCGCATGTCCTTGTTGGTGGGAAACGGCGCAAACGGGTACTTGACCGTCGCGTCGCCGGCTTGGCGTTAACCTTCCAAAGCTTCAGCATATTAGAGTGCCTCCTCATCGAGCGGAGCGGCCAAGGTGCCCTCGCCCGCAAGCGGCGACTTGTCGCGCCAGACGTTCTCGAACTGCTCCTTGTCGAGCACGTGGTCGCGCTTGGCGGCGACATCGGTCACCGTCACGCGATCGGTGCAGGAGTAGCACGGGTCGAGCGAGCCGACGATCAGCGCCGCGTCGCCCACGGTGTTGCCGCGGAACATGTAGCGCAGGACCGGCCAGTTGCTGTACGTGGCGGCCTTGGCGCGCCAGCGGTAGCACTTCTGGTTATTGCCGAGCATGGCCCAGTGCACGTCCTCGCCGCGCGGGGGGGTGCGGACGATTTCTTGGACCGCGCCTAGGCGTATCCAAGCTTCCTGCGGTACTCCATCGGGCTCAGCCACTCGAGGGACTTCTTGATGCGCCCGTCCCGATAGTACACGAGGTAGGCCTCGAGCCTCCCCATGAACTCCTCGGCCGTCACGCCTCCCAGTCCCTGTAGCGGAAGAACTCGTTCTTGAGGCGGCCGAAGAAGCCCTCGCAGGCCGAGTTGTCCGGGCTGCAGCCCTTCGCTGACATGCTCCTGACCAGGCCGTTCTCCTCGCAGATCCCGATCCACTCCGGCCAGCGGTAGTGGCCGCCCCGGTCCGAGTGGATTGTCGTGCGCGCGCCCGCCGGCCTCGCCGCGCAGGCCTTGAGCAGGCTCGAGTTCGCGAGGCGCTTGTCGGGGTGCAGCCCGATCGACCAGGCGACGGGCATCCCGTCGAAGCAGTCGATGACCGGGCTCAGGTAGACCTTCTCGCCGCCCGGGAGCCTGAACTCGGTGATGTCGGTGAGCCACAGCCGGTTGGGCTCGTCGGCGTGGAAATTCCTGTTCACGAGGTTCTCCGGCGCTTGGAGACCTCGCCGGCGTAGGAGCTGTAGCCCCGGGCGCGCCTCCTGTTGTAGACGACCTCGAGGCCCTCCTCGCGCATCACGCGGGCCACGCGCTTCTCGCTGCGCGGACGCCCTCGCGGCGCAGGCGCGCCCAGACGGTGCGGTACCCCCAGCACCCCGAGCCTCGCGGAAGATGCGCACCACGCGGTCGCGTATGTCGGCGTCGCGGTCGCGCGGCGCGGCGACGCGGGGCCTCCAGTACTCATAGGAGCTCTTCGATATCCTCAAGAAACCTGTGATCGAGCGGAGGGGCAGGGCGGTCGCCCGCTCAATCTCTCGCCGAGCTCGCACTTGCTCCTGTTCGAGATCGAAGCCGGGTCCCACCCTTCCGCTTTTAGGTCGGCCAACACCGCCCTGAGCAGCAGGTTCTCTATCTGGTCCTCGTTGAGTCCGGCGAGCGGGCCGGTCGCGGGCGGGGCGTAGATCGACTTGTCGGAGGCCAAGCTGGCCTCCTTCCGTGGCGGTTTCCTCGCCACGATTCTACAGCCCCGCCGGTGTAGCTGCGCGGGAGGTGCCCGTCGCCCACTTCTTGGCCGCGCTCACCGTGACCCCCGCGAACTCCGCGGCGGCGGTGGGCCCCATGCCGTCCTCCGTCGCCAGGAGGAAGAGCTCGACCTTCTCCCTGCTGTACATGCGAACCTCCAGTCCGGCCGCCCCGCGGTCCAACTTTCTGTCCGCACCCCCTAAAAGCCGAAAAACAGTCCGTATTTCACCGCAACTTAGGAGGGGATGTGGGGTCCCCGGCATGTATATGAAAACGACTCTGGCGCCAAATGAAGCCAAAGCCGTTAAAACTATCCTATGGAGCGGGCGACGGGAATCGAACCCGCGTCATCAGCTTGGAAGCTGGGGTTCTACCATTGAACTACGCCCGCAAGATATGGTCGGGACGACAGGATTTGAACCTGCGACATCCTGCTCCCAAAGCAGGCGCGCTACCAAACTGCGCCACGTCCCGAAGGTGTTGAGCAGCTAAGGTCTAGACCTTGCGTGTCCCAAAGCGAAGGAAATTATAGGGGAGACTCCCCGCCTGTGCAAGCGCAGAAACCCTAGCTCCTCGAATGTGCGACAAACTGGCTATGAACCAGACCAATCACAAACGCGACCACAGCAACCGGCGCCCACGCAGCGCCGATATCTGCCAGCGGCAACGCATCAAACGGCAGCCACGCGCCAGCAAAGAACGCATCGCGGACCGAAGTGATTACGCTCTGTACCGCGACAACGCCGCCGACCCAGACCCACACCTGCGGGTGCGCGTCGCAAAAGCCGTGCACCAGGCCCATCAGTACCAGTACGATGGCAACGGGATACAAGGCGTTGAGCATGGGCACCGAGAACATAAGAATCACGTCGAGGCCCACATTGGAGAGCACGCACGAAAACGCCGCGAACACAAAGGCGAGAACCGCGAAGGGACGGCGCATGGCCTCCTCAGAGGCCTCCGCTCCACCTTTAACCACATACGTCTCGCAGAAGTAACGCGAGCAGCAGCTGATGAGGCCGATGCACACGTTCATGCAGGCAAGGAAAAAAATCGCAAAGACCACGACCGTGCCGACAAGGCCAAAGTGCATAGACGCCGAACGGGCGAGGATGGCAGCACCGTTAGTGGCATCGGGCATAACCGTGCCGAGCTGCATGCCGGCAAGCGCCAGGCCGCAGTAGATGATGGCCATGAGCACACCGGCGATCACACCGGAACGCGAAATCTCGAAGGCCACGCGCTTATCGTCGGTAACGCCCAACTCGTGGATGGTCTCGGCGATGATAATGCCAAAGGCGAGCGACGCGAGCAGGTCCATGGTCTGATAGCCGGTCAAAAAGCCCTGCACGGCGGCGCCGGCATTGTAGGGAGCCTGAGGCGCGGCAGCCGGTCCCAGCGGCGAGATCACGGCAGCACCCACGACCAGCACGATGAGCGCAATGAGCGCGGGGCCTGTAATGCGACCGAGCACGCGCGTGATGACACCCGGGCGCAGCGTGAGCGCAAACGCGACGACGAAGAACCCGATGGCAAACACCAGACGTGCCGTGCCGAGCGAAACGCCCTCGGGCAGCAGCGGCACCAGCATCTCGAAGGCCGTGGAGCTCGTGCGCGGAATAGCCAGACACGGACCGATAGCCAGATACACCGCCGCGACAAAGAACTCACCAAACTTGGGGTGCACGCGGCCGGCAAGCTCGCGTGCCGTTCCGGCAAGCGCCACGGCAATAAAACCCATGACGGGCAGGCCGATGGCGGCAATAAGAAAGCCGAGCATGGCGACCGACGTGGCAGAGCCTGCCTGCAGCGCCAGCAGCGGCGGAATAATGAGGTTGCCGGCGCCAAAGAGCATCGAGAACAGGGCGATGCCGACGGTAACGACATGGTCGGAGCGTAGACCACGCGAGGCGGATGAGGCCATGAGAGCACCTTTCGAATCAAAACAAAAACGGGACGGGCAAAAGACCCGTCCCGCAAGTATATACGCTTTAGCAGGCTAAATTGCGCAAAGCGTCGATCGCGGTGTCGACTTCTTCGGCCGTGTTGAAGTAACCAAACGAGAAGCGAACCACGCCCTGGCGCTCGGTTCCCAGCGCGCGGTGCATGAGCGGGGCGCAATGGGCGCCGGGGCGCGTCGCAATTCCCCACCCTTGCATGAGCGCGTCCGAGATCTCGGCCGAATCGATATCGGCTACGTTGAGCGACACAATCGCAGAGCGCGTCGGCTGGTCAAAGGCACCGTAGAGCTTAATCCCCGGAATCTTGCGCACACCGGCAAGGAAGCGATCAGCGAGCGCACGCTCGTGGGCAGCAATCGCCTCGATCCCACTGGGCCTCGATAAGTCGAGACCTGCGGAAAGTCCCGCGATGCCATGACCGTTGAGCGTGCCCGCCTCAAGCGCGTGGGCCACTCAAGCGGCTGCAGCGCATCGAAGCTGTGCACGCCCGTGCCGCCCATGGCCCACGGAGCCACGTCAATGCCCTCCGCCACGGCCAGGCCGCCGGTGCCTTGGGGTCCCATGAGCCCCTTGTGGCCGGTAAAACACACCACGTCGAGCCCCATGGTATCCATGTCAATCTTCGCCGTACCGGCAGACTGAGAGGCATCGACGATCACCAGCGCGCCGGCCGCATGGGCGATGGCAGCAACACGCGAAACGTCGACCGCGTTGCCGGTCACATTGGAAGCGTGCGTCACCACCACGGCACGCGTACCGGGCGTGACCAACCGCTCGAGCTCGTCGTAGTCGAGCGCGCCGTTCGCGTCGCAGCCCGTATGCTCAACCGTCACACCCTGCTCCGTCGCCAGGCGATTGAGCGGACGCAGCACCGAGTTGTGCTCGAGCACCGTCGTGACCACGCGGTCACCGGGACGCACCACGCCACAGATGGCGGTGTTGAGCGCCGCGGTGGAGTTGGGCGTAAAGCACACATGGTCCGCCCTCGGGCAACCCAAAAGGCGCGCGAGCTTGGCACGGCAAGCGTGAATCGTACGAGCGGCATCGAGGGCGCCCGACGTGGCACCGCGCCCGGCATTGCCGAGCGAGCACATCGCCTGCGTCACGGCATCGATGACCGTCTGCGGCTTGTGCATGGTCGTCGCCGCGTTATCCAGGTAGATCATCGCACGACCTCCCACATATCGATCACGGTAAAGCCCTCGGTGGGAACGCCCGCCGCGGCAAGCTCGCCGCGCAGCAGTTCCTCATCCGCAGGCAACGCCTTCCATGCCAAACCGCAGCCGGCAGCGACCTCCCCGGGCACGGGAATCGTGCGCCCGGGAAGGCCGCGCTCGATGCATAGGGTCTCGCACCCCATGCGGCCGCCGTGGTAGGAAACGTGATGACAAGCGCAGGGCGCTTCTCCCTCATGGCAACTCCAACCAATACGCTACGGGCGCACGACGCGCACGGCCTGCTCCATCTTCTCCACGATCACGTACATGTTGGTGACCTCGCCCACGGCAAGCTGGTCCTTAATGCCATAGTGGTCGAGGCAGGTGCCGCAGGTAAGGATCTCGACGCCCTGCTCGGCCAGACCCTTCAGGTCGTCGAGTACCGGTGAGCCCTCGACGGTGAGCTTGGCGCCGCCGTTATAGAACAGCATGGTCGCGGGCAGCTCCTCCTGCTGCGTCACGGCAAAGATAAAGGCTTCATGAGCTTGTGGCCCAGCTCGTCGTCGCCGCGGCCCATGCAGTCGGTGTAGACGGAAATGACGAGCTTGCCCTTGCCGGCGCTGGCATCGCAGAAGGCAGCGCATCCTGCTCGGGATCAGCCACGGCAACGGCGCCAGAGGTCGCCACGGTCACGTGCCACTCGGCGTCAGAAACCTTCTCGACCGAGGCCGTGCAGCCCTTCTCCTGCGCCATCTTGGAGATGTTCTTGACGGCGGTCTCGTTATCGACCGAGGTCACGACTGTACCCTCGCCATCAAGCTGCTTCAGGGCTTTGAGCGTCTTGACGACGGGCAGCGGGCAGGCATCGCCCATGGCATTGACTTCAATCTTGGTAGACATAGTATTTCCTTTCGAATTAATCGTTTTAGAACGGTACAGAGCTCAATAAACGTGTCGTTAACGGACAACGCGAACGGCAGGACCGCCCGGCACCGGCTCGCACACGCGGCCGATTGTGGCGGCAACGCGCCCTTCGGCATGTAAACGACGCGCAAGCTCATCCACATCGGCAGCAGGTGCCGCGATAAGCAGGCCACCAGACGTCTGCGGATCGTACAGCGCATCCAGCATGCCCGGCTCCAGATCTTCGTCGGCCGTCACGCGCGGGCCAAAGAAGTCCTGGTTGCGGTAGGAGCCAGCGGGGATAATGCCCAGACGCGCCATGTCGAGCACCTGGTCAAAGAGCGGCACCGCCCCCGACGCAAGCTCAATCTGCACGCCCGAGCCCTCGGCCATCTCGCACGCATGCCCGATCAGGCCAAAGCCCGTAATGTCGGTGCAGCCGTGAAGTTCGAGCCCCTCGGCCAGACGAATCGGCGCCTCGTTGAGGGTGCACATCGAGTCAAACATGGCTGCGGCCTCGTCCTGCTCGATAAGCTCGCCCTTAATGGCCGTGGTGATGATGCCCGAGCCCACCGGCTTGGTGAGCAGCAGTACATTACCCGGGCGCGCCCCACCGTTGGCAAGCATGCGGTCGAGCTGCACAAAACCCGAGACGGACAGGCCGTACTTGGGCTCATCGTCGTTGATGGTGTGGCCGCCCGCGATGGTGCAGCCCGCCTCGACGCACTTGTCGGCGCCGCCCGCCAAGATCTGACCGGCCACCTCCACCCCTAGGCAGCTGGGGATGCAGAGCAGGTTCATGGCATGCGAGGGAGTGCCTCCCATGGCGTAGATGTCCGACAGCGAGTTGGCGGCGGCGATCTGGCCAAAGAGGAAGGGGTCGTCCACCATGGGTGGGAAGAAGTCGACGGACTGCACGAGGCCCAGGTTCTCCCCCACCTTGAAGACGCTCGCATCGTCGGAGGTATCGAACCCCACGAGCAAGTTGTCATTATGCACATTGGGCAAATCGCCCAGGACCTGGGCGAGGGCTCCGGGAGCCAGCTTGGCGGCTCAACCGCTCGCGGCCGTCATAGACGTGAGCTTAATCTGATCGTCAGCCATCGATACCTCCTCTCATCGGTCAATCATTTTCTCCCAGTATACGCATGAATGCGAGCCGACGGCGGATGCATTAATTGAGCGCCTGTGCGCGAATCGCCGCGCCGATCGCTCCGGCAAAGCGAGCCTGGGGCGAGGTGGTCACCGGCGACCCCAGTAGCTCGCCCAACCGCTCCACCACGAAGGCGTTCTCGCACAGGCCACCGGTCAGGTAGTACGGGGCGCCCGCGGCCTGCCCGGCCATGGTCGCCACGCGCGAGACCACGCTGTCGATCACGCCACGCGCAATGTTCTCGCGCGGCTCGCCACGACCGATCAGGCTGATGACCTCGCTTTCGGCAAACACCGTGCACATGCTGGAAATCTTGGTAGGCTCGCCGGAACGTGCAGATCGGCCATCTGCTGCTGGGAATACCTAGGCGGTCGGCCATGATCTCCAAAAAGCGCCCCGTGCCGGCGGCGCACTTGTCGTTCATGGCAAACTTGGCCACGCGGCCACTTTTAAGCTGAATGACCTTAGTATCCTGACCGCCGACGTCAATCACGGTGCCGTGGTCGCCAAACAGGCGCACGGCACCGGTGCCGTGGCAGGTGATCTCGGTCACGACCTTGTGTGCATAGGGCACGGCGACACGACCGTAGCCAGTCGCGACCACGCGAACATCGTCGCCCGTCACGTCATAGCCCGCCGCTGCCAGTGCCTCGCGCAGCCGCTCGGAAGCATCGACCGAGGAGGAACCCGGTTGGCTGCACGCACGTCCACGCCACCGAACCCTCCCCATCGACCACAGCAGCCTTAGCCGCCGTAGACCCGATATCGATCCCGATCCCTATCATGGCTCTCTCCCAATCTAAACATCAAAGGTAGCGGCGCGTTCAGGCGCCTTAGCTCTAGGTTTCTCAGGTACCGGAGATTGCCCCGAAAGAGGAGCGCAGCGTACTATGGGTACGCAAGCGACGGTTTGAGGAGCAAGATCCGGTGCCTGAGGAAGCTACAGGGTCTCGATAAAGCGGCGATGCGAGTCTCGATCTGGCCCATGTCGCCATTGCTGTAGTCGGTCTCGATCTTCATGTACGGAATACCCGCACCCTCGACGGCCTCCTGCATGCGCGAGCTCTCCACGTTAAAGGTATGGCACGCCTGGAGCACGTTTTCGACTACACCATCGACGTGGTACTTCTCGCACATGGTCAGCGTGTTTTTCATACGCCCGTCGTTGGGCGTCATGACCGAGCAGTTAATGTCCAGGTAGCGGTCGGCGATGGCGCGCAGGATGTCGGGAGCATCCGGGTCGATCATCATGGCCGCCGTGCGCTCGCCCGAGCAGTCATCCATGCACACGACCACGCCGCCGTTGGACTCGATGGTGCGGCCGATCTTGTTGATCACACCGCCCACCGGGCAGCCAGTGATCAGAATGCGCTTGGCATCCGCCGCGACCGGGCGTTCGCCCGCGTCGTAGGCCTCGCGCAGCTTGGCAACCTTTTGCTCCAGCTGCTCTATAGGCCTCGATATCAAAGCTGAACGTACCGGCAAACATGGTGCTCATCAGATCGACGCCGCTCATGGCCGCCGGCTGGTTGGCCTGCAGCGCAAACATCTCGAGCTGGGCAGCACGCAGGCGATTGCGACGACGGACGGCGGCGCGCAGGTCGTCATCAGTAATCGTAATACCGTAGAAGTTCTCGAGCTCCTCCTTGAGCAGGCGGCACTCCTCGTACCAGCCTTCACGCTCGTAGGCGCGATCGCGACCCTGCGGCAGGTGCAGAATGTGCGTGCGCTTGAGCTCGTTGAGTAGCTCGTACATCTTCTTCTTGCCGTCGCAGGTGGTCTCGCCGATGATCATGTCGCTAAAGTACGTAAACGGGCACTTTTGCGAATAGGCAAAACCGTACGTCGACTTGATGAGCGGGCAGAGGTTTGCCGGCAGCACCTTCTCGGCCTCGGGAATCACCTCATCGGACGTACCGCACAGAGCGACACTTGCGGCGCCCGCGGCATCGATAATCTCGAGCGGCGTATAGCTGCACAAAAAGCCGACCAGGCGATTACCCGCCTGCTTATAATCCTTGACGCGAATAAACGCCGCCTTGCGCTGCTCGTTGAACTCCTCAAACGTGGACGGCAACGGCTGCTCAATATATTCAGGCATATAGCTCCTTAACAAACCTTTTAACCAACCAAGGAAACGGCTTTCCCAGGTGCCCGAGGTTGCCGTGAAAGAGAAGCGCCGCGTACTTTGGGACGCAAGCGACGGTTTGAACGGCAAGACCGGGTGCCTGGGGAAGCCGCCGAGACGGATAGCTCTAAATGGTTTCCAAGAAAGCCTCGATCCTGGTTTGCAGCTGACCTGCGTCCTCGCCGGCGTAGTCGGTCGTGATGTGCATAAACGGAATGCCGGCCTCCTCGGCGGCCTTCTCCACGGCAAACGACTCCATCTCGTAGAGCGTGCAGAACTGCAGAGCCACGTCGACGATGCCGTCGGCATGCAGGTCCTTGGCCATCTGGACAATGTCCTTCATACGCTGGTCGTTGGGCGTAAAGACGGCGCAGTTGATCTTAAAGTAGCGCTCGGCGATGGCATCGAGCATCTCGTCGACCGTCTCGCCGGACTCGTCGACCAGGTCCTTGTAGTAGCGCGAGCCCGTGCAGGACTCCTCGCCCACCACAACGCCGCCGGCCTTCTCGATGAGGTTGAACAGCTTCCAGTTGGGCACGGCCATGGGCGTACCGGTGTACAGGATGCGCTTGGTCCCCTTGGGCGCCACGCCCTCGCCGGCCTCGACACGCTGCTCGCACTCAGCCGCCATATCGTTAATGGCTCCGGTCAGACGCGGCGTGTCGTCCATAAAGGCGGCTGAACGGTCAGCAGGCGGTGAGAGCGCGTCGATGGGCGCCGGGTCGGCAGCGCGCGTGGCAGCGAGGCGCTGCAGGGCGCGACGCTTCTCATTGACGGCGTGGATGGCGGCCTTCAGACGCTCAGGCGTAATCGTGACGCCGCACTCTTCCTCGATCTTGGCGGCGAGCTTCTTGACCTCGGCCTTCCAGGTCACGAGCGTCGACTCGTCGTGTACGTTGGGAATATCCATGACGTACATGTTCTTTTGCGTGGCAAAGAACTCGTAGGCTTTCTTCTTACCGTCGCAGGTGTTCTCGCCTACCACCAAGTCACTCGACTCAATGTAGGGGCAGACCTCGCCCAGCTTAAAGCCGGCAAAGCTCTTGATAAGCGGACAGGTGTTGCGCGGCAGGTGCTTCTCAACCTTATCGGTTGCCCAATCGGCACCAGAGCACAGACCCACGGGGATACCGTCGCAGGCGAGCACAATCTCCTCGGGCACGTAGACGCAGAACGAACCGACGATCTTGGTGGCCTCGCCGGCCTCCTTCTTGTCGAGCATCTCCTTAATACGGCCGCTGTGAATGTTGGTGGCGACAAAATCCAGGTAGGACGTGGACTTGGGGCGATTGTTCTGCGTTAGGAACATATCGCCGTACATCTGGCCCACGGCGCCCAGCAACATATCGTGGTCGGCAAGATTCATGCCGAGGCTCTCCCACATCGGATGGAAATCAAATTCTTCAGCCATGACGGTTCCCCTCTCGAACCAAAAACGAATAACAGCGGTATCGATGCACGACGGACGGCGATTGCCCGGCCGTGCTTAAACCCGGAATTTTAGGGAACCTGCTTTGCGGTCGATTATTTAGTTGTGCGTCGTCTCTCCCGGAGCCGTGAACATACCTGCTCATATGCGACTCCGGGCCATATATAGGGCACGCGCGGCAACGCGGCGAATGTATGTCGTCTGCGGCATGTGCGCACCCTCCTTTACAAGTTGATGTCAACTATATCAACGGTCATCGACTAAGCGAACACCGTTGACATTCGTACGACAGCGTCGTGTACCGTCGTTTAATAAATAATTATCTCGATTGATAATGGTTTATTATCCCTCATTCGGCGCGCGGCAAGATAAAGCCGACGAGGCTTATATCCCCGACGGCATTACCCGACGCTATCGACAAACCAAGTTGATCCTACTCGCATCGAAGTGCATGCGCAGCGTCTCGCCTGCTTGCGGCAGCTCGTCGACAGGCACGCCCACCTTGTTGACCTTCCACTGCAGACGCGTGGGCGCATCAGCGCGCGGCACGTCCAGCAGCACCAGCCGCTCAAAGCGCGAATCGCTCACTCGGGCCACGTGCAGATCATAGCTGTTGCGGCCCCGCTCCGCGCGATTGTCAACATGGAAGTAGCTTGCGCGAATGCCAGGTACGCCACATTATCGGGAACCTCGCGACCCACGTTAAAGGTCATGCCCCAGTCGAGGGCCTCAACTTCTTCGTCGCCGATCTTGCGCGCCCGGCTTGTGTTCTTGCAGCCCGTCAGGCGCAGCGCCGCCAGCGTCTGCGGACGGCGGACCACGTCCTCGACGGAGCCGATCTCCTCAACCTGCCCGTCGTGCATCACGCAGATGCGCTGGCACAGGCGGCACGCTTCGTCGATGTCGTGGCTCACGTAGAGCACGGTGCGGTTGCATACATCGAACAGGTCGAGCAAATTCTGTTCGAGGGCGCTTTTAAGATAGGAATCGAGTGCGCTCATGGGCTCGTCGAATATAAAAATGCCCGGATGCGCCGCCACCATGCGGGCGAGCGCCACACGTTGCTGCTGACCGCCCGAGAGTCGCGCGGGATAACGGTCGGCGAAATCGGCCAGGCCAAAGATACCCAGGTAGCGCTCGGCCAGCCTTTTGCGCGCCGCGGCGTCACCCGCGTCCTTTGCACCAGCGCATACGTTATCGGCCACCGTCATGTTGGGAAACAGCTGATAGTTTTGGAACAACAGGGCGCATTTTCGCTCCTGGGGCGACAGGTTGATGCCCGCCGCCGAGTCAAAAAAGGTCACGCCGTTGACGACGATCTTGCCCTCGTCGGGCGTCTCCACGCCGGCAATGCAGCGCAGCGTGCAGCTCTTGCCGCAACCCGAGGCACCAAGCAGCGCCACGCGCTCCTCGCCGGCCTCAAGCTGCATGTCGAGCATAAACCCGGGATAGCGCTTTTTGATATCCAGAACGAGCGACATGGCCTATCGACTTCCCTTCGAGACCGTGTCATCGCGCATAAGCTCGGCCAGCGCCTCGCGATCGATACGCAGGGCATCGCCACCCGCCGGGTCGAGCGAATCGCCCTGTCCGGCGAGTTCTTTGGCCTGTTTGCGCTCCGCACGGGAGAGACCACGCTCGCGATACTTTTGCGAATGAGCGGTGTACATGTTGATGAATAGGATGACTAGGAAACTAAACACGATCACGACGGCAACCCAAAAGAGGGCCACCGACGTGTTGCCGCCCATCCACTCAAAGTAGATGGCGATGGGGATGGTCTGCGTAATGCCGGCGTAGTTACCCGCAAAGAACAGGGTGCAGCCAAACTCGCCCATCGCGCGGGCAAAGGCGAGCACCGTGCCGGCGGCAATCGAGGGCCAGCCAAGCGGCATCATAAGCTTGGTAAAGATGCGACGCTCGGACCATCCCAGAGTTCGCGCGGCGTCGAGCATCTGCATGTCGAGGCTCTCAAAGGCACCGAGCGCCGTGCGGTAGACCAGGGGAAACGACACCACCACGGCAGAGATCACCGCCGCCGGCCACGTAAAGACGATCGAGATACCGTGCGCGATAAGCCACCGGCCCACCCCAGTCGAGTGGCCAAACAGCATGAGGAGCAAAAAGCCGCAGACCGTGGGCGGCAGCACCATAGGAATCGTAAAGACCGAATCGAGCAGGCCCTTGATGCGACTCGAGGTACCCATAGTCTTCCACGCGGCGAACAGGCCCAGCGCAAAGGAGATCAGCAGGGCAAGGCCGCACGTTTTAATGGACACCCAAAACGGGCGATAGTCGATGTCGCCCAAAAAGGAGGCCAGAGAGGTCAAGGGGCCCTGCTCATCCCGCAACACGACAGACGATGCCTCAACCATTTGAGCGCTATCAAGCCAACGCGCGCCGCTCTTGGCATCACCCGAGGCTGATGCGATCACCACATAGCGGTCCCCATCCGCACCTCGTTCGTCAAAGCCATAGGTATACCCGCCGGCATCAAACGTTGTTTCCGCCGTAACATACCAAGGAAGATCCACGTCCCCCAGCTGCGCACCTCCCATGCAGTTTGCGCTGTCGAGTTCACAGACGAGGGCTTTGAGACCCGATGCGCACTCGTTGTCCTGCGGATCCAATCCAAACTTCTCGACCGCCTTGGGCGATATCCACACCACAACGCGATCGGCAGCAGGCGCCACCACAAGGTCCACGTCCTCGTCAACGGGAAACCGGTAGCCTCAGGCTGGCCCTCCATGTCACGAGCGGTCCCCTTGGCCAACCGCTCAAAACCTTCGATCCCATAGGAAAGCCCATGAGCGGTCGCAGCAACCTGGGCCCCGTCCTCAGCGTCCCCAGCAAACGCAAATCCCGGCACCCAGCAAAGCGCGAAGGTCAAAGCACAGGCGACAAGCATGCGGAATCTATTAAGCACGAAAAGCTCCAAGCGAATACAAGGACGAAGTGAAACACAAAACGATGGAATTATCGCGCCAAGCCGCACTACTCGGAAAGCTCAAAGCCGTACTTGGCCCAAATCTTCTGGGCCTTCTTGTTGGACAGGCAAAAGTCGATAAACGCCTTGGCCTCGTCGCATGTTCGGAGCCATCGGCGACAGCGCCCGGATACACGATGGGCTTGTGCGAGTCCTCGGGACACACAAAGGCCTCCTCGATGCCGTCGTAGCGGAAGATATCGGAGCTGTAGACAAAACCAGCCACGCAGTCGCCTGTGGACACATAGGCGGCGGCGGTACCAACTTTGTCGGCCAGTGCGACCTTGTCGGCGATCTCGGGAGCATACTCGCCGTCGTCGCCCTCGGTGCCGGTGTAGAGGCCCACGGAGGCCAGGGCCTGGTTGGCGTACTTGCCGGCGGGAACGGTCTTGGCGTCGCCAATGGCGATCTTGCGTCCAGGTTCGCGACGTCGGCGACGGCCTCGACCTTGGTGTCGGAGCCTCGGCGCGAATGATCACGAGGTCGTTGACGAACATGTCCTCGCGGGTATCGGCATCGACGAGCTCGGCGGCCTCAGCATCGTCCATGGTGCCCTTGGAAGCGGTGATGAGCACGTCGACGGCGGCACCGGCGCGCATCTGCTCGACAAGGTCGCCAGACGCCTTAAACTGCGTGTCGGCAAACGTGGTGCCGGTCTGCTCGGTGTAAAGCTCCTGAACCTCGGGCAGAGCCTTCTCGAGCGAGTTGGCGGCAAAGACCTGCAGCTCGACAGCTTTCTTGGAAGATGCCTTAGCAGAACCGGCATCGGAACCAGCCGGCTCGGACGTCTTGCTGCCCGAGCAGCCGGCAAGACCAAGGCCGGCGGCAGCGGCAGCAGTTAGCGAGACAAAACCGCGGCGTGAAACCATATCGAACATATTCAACCTTTCGGACCTTGTGCCCGGGTACCCCACCGCGGGCTTTAATCTGCAATCAGATTATACTTCTACGAGAATAATGATAGTGAGAAATTATTCTCGCCAGAGAATATAGTTTCGAGTTGCCGTGCCCCTTGGCGTCGCTTCGGCGGAAAACAAAGGCGGAGCAGCCGTTCAGGTCGCCCCGCCGCAGGTAAACCGCTTAGTTGGTATGTCCGCCGCCCGCCGTCATTTGGGCCGCATGCTCCAGCTGATCGCTCACGGCCTCCCAGCTTTCGCGGGCGGCCTTCGTGGAACCGGGAAAGTTTACGACAAGTGTATGACCTCGTTGCATGCAAATAGCACGCGAGAGCATAGCGCGGCGCGTCTTGGTCATCGAGTACGCACGGATTGCCTCTGCAATGCCCGGCACATCGCGCTCGCAGACGGCACGCGTCGCCTCGGGCGTCACATCGCGCATCGAAAGCCCCGTGCCGCCGCAGGTAAGCACGACATTGGCGTGGCACTCATCGGCGGCTTCCGCAATGGCATCACCAATCTCGCTGACGTCGTCGCGCACGACCACATGTGAGGCGACCGTCCAGCCCTGCGCCACGATGAGTTCCTCGAGCGCAGCACCCGCCTCGTCCTGGGCAAGATCGCGCGTATCCGAGCACGTCACAATCGAAATCTTCAGCTCCATAGCATTCCTCCTACAACACGGCGCCCTCGGGCAGGTCGACGCGAACAACGTCCACGGCATCTCCCGCCTTGAGCTCGCACGGTCCTTCGTCAATGCGCAGCAGGCAGTTGGACCGCTGCATCGTGCCGAGCAGCGCCGAATTCTGCGTCTTGGCCTCGGTCACCAACAGCTCACCGGTCTCGGGGTCGCGCAAAACCGTGGCGCGATCGAAGAAGCGTCGGTCCTGGCGCTTTTTCACGCCGTGCGTGAGCGTCGCCTGCTGCACGGGACGCACGCCCTCGGCAAAGCCGCGCATCTTGCGAATCGCCGGACGGGCGAGCATCTCAAAGCCTACATACGCCGCAGCCGGATTGCCTGAAAGCCCTAGGTAGGGCTTGCCCCCGAGCAAGCCAAACGTGATGGCCTTGCCCGGACGCATCGAGATGCGGTCAAACAGCACCACGCCCTCGCGCCGGACGAGCGCCGTCACATAGTCGTAGTCGCCAGCCGAGGCGCCACCGCTCGTAATGACAAAATCGCACTCCTGCACGGCGCGATGCACCAGCTCGGCAATCGCCTGCTCATCATCGGGTGCAATGCCGTAGAACACGGGCTCGGCGCCGGCATCGAGTGCTTCGGCCATCAACGCCGACGAGTTGGAGTCGCGAATCTGCCCGCGCGCCGGTACCTTACTCGGTGCGACCAGCTCCGTGCCCAGCGAGATGATGCCCACACGTGGGGCAGCGTGCACCTTCACGCTCGCGTATCCGGCGCTCGCCAGCAGACCCGCGCCCGCCGGAGCCACGACCTCGCCGGCGCGCATCACAACATCGCCGGCATGGGCCTCCTCGGCAGCAGAGCGAACGTTCTCCCCCACTTTAGCAGGCGCCGAGAAGCTCACGTGCGAGCCCTCGTTGCCGTCGCCATCGAGCACGTCGACGATCTCGTATTTCACTACGGCATCGGCACCCTCGGGCACCGGCGCGCCTGTCATGATGCGGACCGTCTCGCCCACTCCGATTGTGCCCTCAAACACATGGCCCGCGGCTCATGTCCGATAACGTCGAGCGTCACCGGCGCCTCGCCAGACGTCTGCGCCAAGTCCGCCGAGCGCACGGCATATCCGTCCATAGCGCTGTTGGCAAACGGCGAGATATCGATATCGGCCACCGCGTCCTCGGCCAAGGGAAGACCGGTGGCCTGCCACACGGGAATCTCGACGAGATCGGTCGGAGCAACGTGCGACAGAACAATCGACTGCGCGTCCTCCAGCGGAATGAGCTTCTCTGCCATATGCACCTCTTAATGCCACGGCGCACAACGGGGCGCCGATTCTTTATGCTTGTCTAAGTATAATCCCCGACGCGCGACCGCGACTTGGCCTGTACCCGCAAATACACCTGTCGGCCGCAAGCCGCGAAACAGAATGGAAACCAACCCACCGGCTCGTCGCGTTTACCGCGTTTTATAATGCTCGTGTTGCAACCAAAAAGAGGAACGTATGGCTTTTACCGACAAACCCGAAAGCGCAAACGAGGCGCAGGATCATTCCCAGCCGCTCGACGACGGCGGCTTTTTCTCCCTGAACGACGTCATCATGCAGGCAGGCATCAGATCACCGCTCCGAGCATCTCTTAGCTGCCGACACGCGCCGCAATGTCCGCAACCTACTCGCAAGCGCCAAGTTGCTCGCACTCGTCGTCATCGTCTCGCTCGCCATGGGCGTTGCCGCTTGGGCGTTTTTGGCCTCGCTGAATATCGCGACCGACTATCGCGAGCACCATGCATGGATTTACGCGCTGCTTCCCGTTGTGGGCATGGCCACCGCATGGGTGTACAAAAACCACGGCCTTGCCGCCAAACGAGGCACAACCTGGTCATCGACTCCGCTCTGGGCACACGTCTCATCCATATGCGCATGGCCGTCCTCACCTTCATCTGCTCCACGCTCACGCACCTAACGGGCGGATCGGCCGGTCGCGAGGGAGCCGCGGTGCAGATTGGCGGCACCATCGCCAGCAACATCTCGAGCCTCGCCCACCTCAAAAAGCATGACCACCACGACCTCATGCTCGCCGGCATCTCGTCGGCCTTTGGCGCCGTATTCGGTTCGCCCCTTGCCGGCGCGTTCTTTGGCATGGAGATGTGTTTTATCGGCAAGATCGACTACACCGCGGGCATCTACTGTCTGGTCGCCTCGTTTACCGGCTACTTTACATCACTCGCCCTGGGTACCGAGTACGAAGCGAATGTCATCGCCAGCGTTCCCAACATGACACCACGGACGGTTGCCATCGTTGTTATCAGCGCCATTATCTTCGGTCTGACGGCACGCCTCTTTGCCTGGTCGTTCGAACCGTCAAAAGCCTGTACGGTCGCTTTATCACCAACTACCTTGCTCGCGCACTCGTGGGCGCGCTCGTGGTGCTCGCGGCATACGCGATGCTCGACGCCTGGAAGTATGCCGGCCTTGCCACCTGGCTCTCGGCGCCGGGTTCGCCGGTAACACGACCCTGGCGGACGCAGCCATCAAGCTCGTGGTGACGGCGCTTACCCTGGGTGCGGGCTTCCAAGGCGGCGAGGTCACGCCCCTGTTTGGCATCGGTGCGGCGCTCGGCGGCTGGATCGGTTGCCTCGTCGGTATCGACCCCAGCTTTCTGGCGGCGCTGGGCATGCTCGGTGTTTTCTGCGCCGGCCTTAACGTGCCCATCACCACCTGTATGATGGCCATCGACCTGTTCCACGGCACGGCAGCCGGCTTCTTCGTGATCGTGGCGTTTATCAGCTATCTTGTCGGCGGCCACCGCGGCGTATATCCCGCGCAGCGCATTGTCTCGCCTAAACGCCGTTCGCTTATTGTGGATGAGGCGGTACGGTAGCGGATGCTATCGAGCGCCACAACGACCTGATAGAGTAGACGTTAGTATTCGCCGTGCAGCCACAATCGGGGGCAATTCGACCTGAGCGCGACCGCACCGTCACGTCATACGCCAGGAGTCGCTCCATGCACGCAACTGATTTTGGTCGCACGCTCATAATCGCCAACCCTGCCGCCCAGTCGGGTGCGGCGCGCGAGGTCGCTGAGCGCCTGCAGCGCTTTTTGGACATGACCGCGCGCTCATCCCAGTTTGACCTGGTGCTGACTGAGCGCATGGGACATGCCAAGGAGCTTGCCGCGCAGGCTCAGGCTATCGTACCGTTATCGCACTCGGCGGCGACGGCGTGATCCACGAGGTCGTCAACGGGCTTATGACGCAAAAGGAGAACGCCCGCCCCGCTCTTGCCGTCCTGCCCGTGGGCTCCGGCAACGATTTTGCCCAGACGCTCGGCATCGAAGATTTCTCCGGCAAGGATTTTGGCGCGCTGCTCACCTGTGAGCTGCAGCGCCAGGATATCGGACGCATTCGCTCATGGAACCCCGCAAACGGCAGCGGCGAGGCTACCGTTGAGTACTACGACCAAACGCTTTCGGTCGGCATCGATGCCGCCATCGGCCTGGGCACCACCGAGCTGCGCAAAAAGACGGGCCTCGCTGGCGCTCCGCTCTACACCCTCTCGGGTCTGGAGCAGTTTGGTCTGCGCTACCGCAACTACCCCATGACAGTCAGCTTTGACGGGGCGCCCGCCGAGCGCGTAAGGGCGATCATCATGGCGATTCAGCTGGGCCCCACGTATGGCTCGGGCTATCGCATCTGCCCCGATGCCGACCCCTGCGACGGCATGCTCGACGTCTGCTACGCATGCGGCCCCGTCCCTCGCGCGATTGCCCTGCCTATGTTTCTTTCGGCCAAGGACGGCCACCATACCAAGTTGCCACCGGTTCGCATGCGCCGCTGCCGCCATGCCGAGCTCACCTTTGAGGAGCCCGACTACCCCATCCAAGCCGACGGCGAGCCCGTTGTCGCCTCGCGCATCGAGGTCGACGTCCTTCCCGCCGCTCTCGAAGTCTGGCACCCCACCCGCTAGCCATCCCTAAGTTGCGGTGAAATAGGGACTGTTTATGACAGTAAAGCCGGAAAACAATCC
>ENA-OQMZ01000264-OQMZ01000264.1-human-gut-metagenome-genome-assembly--contig:-NODE-264-length-23069-cov-5.032212_pt1 | contig 23069 bp, 24 predicted proteins | sample MGYA00242621_ERZ504862 | MGnify/ENA primary metagenome ERZ504862 (study PRJEB26092, sample SAMD00036393) | human gut metagenome | host: Homo sapiens | study: EMG produced TPA metagenomics assembly of...
CTCACGGTTGCAATTGAGAAACTGCACCGGACTTATTTTGGCGGGGAACACCAGATTTTGTATCTTATGGACTCTCTGGAAAAAGAGGATGCCTTTTATAGCCTGAAAAATGGCTATCTTAAGAGAAGAGCAGGATATTACATTTATTACGCACAAAAATCGTTTTGCTTTATCCGCTATAATAGATGATGAGCGGAAAAAAGATACATCTATCAAAAGAAACAAGAATGAAAAACAGGAGATGATGCAGGAGGATAATCAGAAAAGAAAAAAATCAGGAAAAATCGTTAAAAAATAGAAAAAATCCTGTTATTTTGTCGGGAAACATCGAAAAATGGTACATTTTAAAAATGGAAAACACTTGCAAGAAAAAACTTTTTGGTGTATAGTCAGTGGAAGTTACGACTAATTTAGGAATTATTCTGGAATTTGTAATGATGCAGAACTATGCGATATGAAAAACGCAATATAGATCTGGACAGTTATAAAAATATGTATTCAGGAGGCATCAGAGGTGGCAAAATATCTTGTAATAGTGGAATCACCGGCAAAAGTCAAGACGGTGAAAAAGTATCTCGGGGCAAATTACGAAGTTGCAGCATCTATGGGCCATGTGCGCGATCTGCCGAAAAGCCGGCTTGGAATTGATGTAGAACATGACTTTGAACCAAAATATATCACCATCCGCGGAAAAGGAGAGCTTCTGGCATCTCTTCGAAAAGCCGCAAAAAAAGCAGATAAAGTTTATCTTGCAACTGACCCTGACCGCGAGGGAGAGGCAATTTCCTGGCATCTGTCGATTGCGCTGAATCTCGATGAGAACAAGATGCGCCGCATCACCTTCAACGAGATCACAAAATCAGCAGTCAAAGCGTCGATCAAACAGGCACGCGACATCGATATGAACCTGGTGGACGAGCAGCAGGCGCGCCGCTGCCTCGACCGTATGGTAGGTTATGAAATCAGCCCATTGTTATGGAAGAAAATCAAACGCGGACTTTCCGCCGGCCGTGTGCAGTCCGTTGCACTGCGCATCATCGGCGACCGCGAGGATGAGATCAATGCGTTCATTCCGAAAGAATACTGGACACTGGAAGCAGATCTGAAAATTCCAGGCGAGAAGAAACCGCTCGTCGCAAAATTCCACGGAAAAGGCAGTGAAAAGATGGCGATCGAGACGAAAGAGCAGCTCGATGAAATCTTAAAGGGACTGGAAAATGAGACCTTTACCGTATCCGAAGTGAAAAAAGGAGAGCGTTCCAAGAAAGCGCCGCTTCCGTTCACCACGAGTACCCTGCAGCAGGAAGCATCGAAGGTGCTGAACTTCTCCACACAGAAGACGATGCGTCTGGCGCAGCAGCTCTACGAGGGCGTGGAAGTAAAAGGAAAGGGAACGATCGCTCTGATTTCCTATCTGCGTACCGATTCTACACGAATCAGCGAGGAGGCCGATGCGGCAGCACGTTCCTTTATCCAGGAGCAGTACGGCACAAAATATACCGCAAGCGGGGACACGACGGAGAATAAAAACAGCAAGGCACAGGATGCGCACGAGGCCATCCGTCCGACCGATGTGACGAATACACCGGTAATGGTAAAAGAATCCCTGACAAGAGATCTGTTCCGCCTGTATCAGCTGATCTGGAAACGCTTTGTGGCAAGCCGCATGCAGCCAGCCGTCTATGAGACAATTTCCGCACGGATCAATGCAGGAGAGTATCTCTTTACAGCAGCTTCCTCCCGTCTGGCATTTGATGGTTTCATGTCCGTTTACACCGATCCGGATGAGGAAAAGAAAGAGAAAAACGCCGCTGTCCGGAGCCTGGAGGCAGGAACGGAGCTGGCACTGGAAAAGATGGATCCGCAGCAGCACTTCACACAGCCGCCGGCACACTACACCGAGGCATCCCTTGTCAAAATGCTTGAGGAACTCGGCATCGGCCGTCCAAGTACGTATGCGCCGACCATCACAACGATCATCAACCGCCGTTACGTGGCAAAGGAGAACAAGAACCTTTACATGACAGAGCTCGGCGAGGTGGTCAACAACATGATGAAAGAGGCATTCCCGAGCATCGTGGATGTCAACTTTACGGCAACGATGGAAGCTCTGCTCGACAGGGTTGGAGATGGAAGTGTTCCGTGGAAGACAGTAGTCGAGAACTTCTGGCCGGATCTCTATGAGGCGGTCACAGAGGCAGAAAAGAACCTCGAAGAAGTTAAGGTAGAGGATGAGGTGACAGATGTCATCTGCGAGAACTGCGGCCGCAACATGGTGGTCAAATACGGCCCGCACGGAAAATTCCTCGCCTGCCCGGGATTCCCGGACTGCAAGAACACGAAGCCGTATCTGGAAAAGATCGGTGTTCCGTGTCCGAAGTGCGGAAAAGAAGTGATCCTGCGCAAGACGAAAAAAGGACGGAAATATTATGGATGCGAAAACAATCCGGAATGCGATTTCATGTCCTGGCAGAAACCGTCTGCCAAGAAATGCCCGCAGTGCGGCGGCTATATGCTGGAAAAAGGCAATAAGCTGGTCTGCGCGGACGAGCAGTGCGGCTATGTAGAAGCACGCGAAAAGAAAGACGAAGACTGAGAATGACAAAGCGGTCTGCACTGGTGAAAAACTGGTGCAGGCCGTTTTTTTGCTTATCGCGGCGGAAAAACAGGAAGATCCGAAAAAATTTAGCATGAATTTTTATAAAATTTATAGTTTTCTGAAAAATATATTGATTTCCGGAAAACTACATGATAGAATGAGCTTAGTTTTAAGGGTTGTCTGAAAAAGGCATTAGTGTGCATTTTTCGGCGGATACGCCAAAAAAATGCAGAAAATAAAGAAAGGAGAAGAACATGAGCGTACAACTGCTGGATAAAACCAGAAAAATCAACAAACTGCTTCATAACAATCACTCCACGAAGGTCGTGTTCAACGATATCTGTGAAGTCCTGATGGAAACGTTAAGTTCCAATATCCTGGTGATCAGTAAAAAAGGAAAAGTGCTGGGCATCAGCCTTTGCCCGGGCGTGGAAGAAATTACGGAGCTGATCGAGGATAAGGTGGGCGGTTATGTCGATGCCGCATTAAACGAGCGTCTCCTCGGCGTACTCTCCACAAAAGAGAACGTCAATTTACAGACCCTCGGCTTTGAGCGGCCTGGTGTAGAGCGCTACACCGCAATTATCTGCCCGATCGAGATCGCCGGAGAACGCCTTGGTACCGTATTTATGTACCGCTGCACCCCGCAGTACGATATCGACGATATCATCGTCAGTGAGTACGGCACAACCGTTGTCGGACTGGAAATGATGCGTTCCGTCAACGAGGAAAATGTGGAGGAAAACCGCAAGGTTCAGGTGGTTAAATCCGCATTCAACACGTTGTCCTTCTCCGAACTGGAAGCCATCATCCATATCTTTGATGAACTGAACGGGGATGAGGGCATTCTGGTTGCAAGCAAAATTGCAGACCGCGTCGGCATCACAAGATCCGTCATCGTAAATGCCCTCCGCAAATTTGAGAGCGCAGGCGTCATCGAGTCCCGTTCCAGCGGTATGAAGGGAACGTATATCAAGGTATTAAATGATTATATCTTTGATGAACTCGACGAGATCAAAGCAAGAAAGAACCTGAAAGGAAAGGGCGATGCCCATCCGGACGAGGCGAAAAAATAAAAAAGTGGAATGTAGAAAAGAATCGGAGCCGTTTAAGAATGGCGCCGTTTCTTTTTGTGCAAAAAAGCATTCGTGGAGCGGAAAAAAAATGGTATCATTCCCGTTTTTAGGAATAAACTATAATTAGATTCTAAAGAGAGTATAAAATATGAAAAAAGTTGCCAAAATAAGAAAAAACGAGAAAATAAGAGAAATTAAGAGCTATCACGAGAAAAAAAAAGAGAATTACAAAATTCATACATTTGCGAAATGAGGTGGAAAACACTATAGTAAGAACCATCAAGTAGCACTCGAATGAACTGAGTGCTAATAAATAAAACTGAATGAAATCTTGAAGGAGGAAACATAAATGAAGTTAGTACCTTTAGGTGACAGAGTTGTATTAAAAGAGTTAAAAGCAGAGGAAACCACAAAATCCGGTATCGTACTTCCGGGACAGGCACAGGAGAAACCGCAGCAGGCTGAGGTTATCGCAGTAGGACCTGGAAAAGTAGAAGACGGCAAAGAAGTAAAAATGGAAGTTGCAGTCGGAGATCAGGTAATCTATTCCAAATATGCAGGAACCAACGTCAAACTGGAAGACGAAGAGTACATCATCGTAAAACAGGATGACATTCTGGCAGTTGTAAAATAAAGAATAATCAAGTAAAAATCAGGAGGCATGACAATCATGGCAAAAGAGATTAAATATGGAGCAGAGGCAAGAAACGCTCTTCAGAATGGTGTAAACCAGCTTGCAGATACCGTACGTGTAACCCTTGGACCGAAAGGAAGAAACGTTGTTCTGGACAAACAGTACGGCGCTCCGCTCATCACAAACGATGGTGTTACGATTGCAAAAGAGATCGAGCTGGCAGACGGCTTTGAAAACATGGGCGCACAGCTCATCAAAGAAGTTGCTGCAAAGACCAACGACGTAGCAGGTGATGGTACCACAACCGCAACCGTTCTGGCACAGGCTATGGTAAACGAAGGAATGAAAAACCTGGCAGCAGGTGCGAACCCGATCGTTCTTCGTAAGGGAATGAAGAAAGCAACCGATAAAGCTGTTCAGATCCTTGCAGAGATGAGCCAGCCGGTAGCAGGCAAAGAGCAGATTGCAAAAGTTGCAGCTGTTTCTTCCGGAAGCGAAGAAGTAGGCCAGATGGTAGCTGACGCTATGGAAAAAGTTTCCAAAGACGGCGTTATCACCATCGAGGAGTCCAAGACCATGCAGAACGAGCTGGAGCTGGTAGAAGGTATGCAGTTCGACCGTGGATATATCTCCGCTTACATGTGTACCGATATGGAGAAAATGGAAGCCGTTCTCGACAATCCATATATCCTGATTACCGATAAGAAACTGTCCAACATTCAGGAAGTTCTTCCGCTGCTGGAGCAGATCGTACAGAACGGCGCAAGACTGCTGATCATCGCTGAGGACGTAGAGGGCGAGGCTCTCCAGACACTCGTGATCAACAAACTGCGCGGAACCTTCAACGTAGTAGCTGTCAAAGCACCGGGATACGGCGACAGAAGAAAAGCAATGCTCGAGGATATCGCAATCCTGACCGGCGGCCAGGTGATCTCCGAGGAAGTTGGTCTGGAATTAAAAGACGCTACTCTGGAAATGCTCGGACGTGCAAAATCTGTTAAAGTTCAGAAAGAGAACACCGTTATCGTTGACGGTGCCGGCGCAAAAGATGCCATCGCAGCAAGAATCGGCCAGATCAGATCCCAGATCGAGGAGACCACTTCTGAGTTCGATAAAGAGAAACTGCAGGAGAGACTGGCAAAAATGGCAGGCGGCGTAGCTGTTATCCGTGTAGGTGCAGCAACCGAGACCGAGATGAAAGAAGAAAAACTCCGTATGGAGGATGCTTTAAATGCAACGAGAGCAGCCGTAGAAGAGGGTATCATCGCAGGCGGCGGTTCTGCATACATCCATGTAACAACACAGCTTGCAGAGCTGATTGACAGCTTGGACGGCGACGAGAAGATCGGTGCAAGAATCGTACAGAAAGCACTTGAGGCTCCTCTGTTCCACATCGTAACAAACGCAGGTCTGGAAGGCGCTGTTGTTATCAACAAAGTAAAAGAGTCCAAAGTAGGTGTTGGATTTGATGCATACAACGAAGAGTATGTAGACATGATCCAGGCTGGTATCCTTGATCCGGTTAAGGTTACCAGAAGCGCACTGCAGAACGCTACCAGCGTTTCCGCAACCCTGCTGACCACCGAGTCCGTAGTTTCCACCATCAAAGAGCCGGCTCCGGCTATGCCGGCAGGCGCAGACGGCGGAATGGGAATGATGTAATTTCCGGGATAAAAATGTCTGGTAAAACAAAATAAGAAAACCGGCTGGCAAAGACCGTAGCGGAACATGGGTTCCGAAGTCCTGTCTTTGCCGGCCGGTTTTTTAGTGGAAAGTTTTTCTTCCATTTCGCATGGCTCTGAATCGTTACAAAAAATTTCAGAAAGTTTTCATGCTTTCGCCGGGCGGCGTATATGGACGCTTCCGGCGTTTTATGCTATACTGATTTGTAGGATGTTGGGGGAAATACAACAAAGGAGAAGAAACACACATGGCAAGTCGTTATGAATCCGACATGACAAGGAAGGAGAAGATGCAGCTCGAAAAAGAGAAGCTGTCGAAAATGAATTTTAAAGAGAAACTGGCCTATATCTGGGAATACTACAAGGCTGTCATTTTCGGCATCATCGCTGTTATCTTCATCATCGGCACGATTGTGAATATCCATGAAAATGCGAAGTATTATGACCTCGTGAGCATTGCCGTAGTGGATTACGCAGGACTGCAGGATGTAAGTCCGATCGAGGAGGACCTAAAAGAAGCGCTCGGAACCGGAGATAAGTACGAAAAGGTAAGCATCGATACAAGCTACAGCTTCGGTGAAAACCTGGAAAACGCGGATTACAACACGCTGATGAAATTCACAGCCGTGATTGCCGCACAGAGCATGGATGTTCTGATCTGTTCACAGGCCGTGTACGACAACTACAGCAAAGACGATTATTTTCTGGATCTGTCCACACTGTTTGACGAAGCGACGTGTGAGAAGTACGGGATAAAGGCGGGAGATACCTGCTTCGACATTTCCAAATTGAAAAAGTACCAGGATATGGGCCTTACGTACTATGAGCCGTGTTATCTGACCGTGTTGGTCAATACAAAGAACGCGGACAATGTAGCAAAACTGATCGAATATCTTGAGGAGGATGGAGTAAATGAGTGATCTGTACACAGAAGTGCTGGTGAAAAAACAGCAGACAGGAAAAGACAAGGCGATCAAAGGAGTTCTGATCTTCTTTACCGTTCTTTTTGCAGCCGCAGGAATTATGATGAATCCGCTGATTCTGCTTCTTGCGCTGGTACTTGGAATCGTAGACTATATTTTTATCCCGAAGCTTTCGGTAGAGTTTGAGTATCTGTACGTCAACGGCGAGCTCGATATCGACCGTATCTATTCGCAGTCAAGAAGAAAAAGAGCCGCAAGCTATGAGCTTTCCAACATGGAAATCCTGGCTCCGTACCAGTCCCATCAGCTTGATTCCTACAAAAACAACCAGAGTATCAAACGTTACAACTATTCCTCCGGCATCGAAGGACAGGGCCACAAACCGTACGCATTCGTCATCTCCAAGGACAATGCCATGCAGATGGTGATCTTCGAGCCGGACGAAGTGATGTTAAAAGATATCCGCAACCGTGCACCAAGAAAAGTATTTATGGATTGACAGCTTTTTTGTTTTATGTTAAATTAGGTGATAAATCAAAAAAGACTTAAGAAGAAAGGAAGAAATGAAAATGGGTACAATTATTGGTGATGGTATTACCTTCGATGATGTGCTTCTGGTTCCGCAGTATTCTGAAGTAACCCCAAACATGGTAGATCTGACTACGCATCTGACCAAGAAGATCAAGCTGAACATCCCGATGATGAGCGCCGGCATGGATACGGTTACAGAACACCGTATGGCAATTGCCATGGCACGTCAGGGAGGAATCGGTATTATTCACAAGAATATGTCGATTGAGCAGCAGGCAGAAGAAGTAGACAAAGTAAAACGTTCTGAGAACGGTGTTATCACCGATCCGTTCTATCTGTCTCCGGAGCACACCCTGGAAGATGCCAATAATCTGATGGCAAAATTCCGTATTTCCGGTGTCCCGATTACCGAGAACGGAAAACTGGTTGGTATTATTACAAACCGTGATTTGAAGTTTGAAACTGATTTCACCAAGAAAATCAAAGAGTCCATGACCAGCGAAAACCTGATCACTGCAAAAGTAGGCGTTACGCTGGACGAGGCAAAAGCAATCCTTGCAAAATCCAGAAAAGAAAAACTTCCGATTGTCGATGACGATTTCAACCTCAAAGGTCTGATCACCATCAAAGATATCGAGAAAACCATCAAGTACCATTGTCCGCCAAGGATGAGCAGGGACGTCTGCTCTGCGGTGCCGCAGTCGGCATCACGGCAAACGTGCTCGATCGTGTCGATGCGCTGGTAAAAGCACACGTAGACGTGATCGTCATCGACTCCGCTCACGGACATTCCGCAAATATCTTCAAAACACTTCGTCTCATCAAAGAGCATTATCCGGATCTGCAGGTAATCGCCGGAAACGTGGCAACCGCAGAGGCAACAAGAGACCTGATCGCAGCCGGAGCAGACGCTGTTAAAGTCGGTATCGGACCTGGTTCTATCTGTACGACCCGTGTCGTTGCAGGTATCGGTGTACCGCAGGTCACAGCCGTTATGGACTGCTATGAGGAAGCAAAGAAGACCGGAACTCCGATCATCGCCGACGGCGGTATCAAGTACTCCGGAGACATGACAAAGGCTATCGCAGCCGGTGCCAATGTCTGCATGATGGGAAGCATCTTCGCAGGATGCGATGAGAGCCCGGGAGATTTCGAACTGTTCCAGGGAAGAAAATACAAAGTATACCGTGGAATGGGATCCATTGCAGCTATGGAGAACGGAAGTAAAGACCGTTACTTCCAGACCGGCGCCAAGAAACTGGTTCCGGAAGGTGTGGAAGGCCGTGTGGCATACAAGGGTCTTGTAGAGGACACTGTATTCCAGCTGATCGGCGGACTTCGTTCCGGTATGGGCTACTGCGGAGCGAAAGATGTTGAGACCTTAAAGGAGACCGGAAAATTTGTGAAGATTTCCGCAGCATCCTTAAAAGAGTCCCATCCGCATGATATCCACATCACCAAAGAGGCTCCGAACTACAGCGTGGACGATAAATAAGAATAAAAAGTCGCAAAAGGCAGAAGGGGGAAAGGGCAGAAACTTTTCAGCTTCTGCCTTTTCAAATGAGGGGGCGCTTATTTGCAGCGGGGAGAGAACATATGGCACAGAAGAGACGGGGAAAAATGACAAGAAAACAGAGGCAGCGCCAGCTTCACCGCAGAATGTTTCTGACGGGAGTTCTGGTGGTGCTGATCTGCGTCGGCATTTACAGCGGCATCCGCCGTGTGGCAAAAACGGCAAGTGATATCACGGCCGTTGACTATTCCGGTTCTGATTATGAGGACAACGATATCACCGACTGGACCGGCGCTCCGCCGATTGATGTGGAGCTTCTGACGCCGAACAGCTGGTCCAGACCGCAGACGAGGCTGAAAAAGGTGGACGGTATCGTTATTCACTACACCGCAAACCCGGGAAGCACGGCGATGCAGAACCGTGATTACTTTGAAAACCTGCCTGAGACGCAGGAGGCGCAGGCCAGCAGCCATTTCGTCGTCGGCATCGAGGGAGAAGTCGTTCAGTGTATCCCGACGAGTGAATGGTCGTATGCATCGAACCAGCGTAATTTCGATACAATCTCGATTGAATGCTGCCACCCGGATGACAGCGGTGAATTTACCGATGAGACATACAATTCTGTGGTCCAGCTCGCCGGTTTCTTATGCAAGCGGTTCAATCTGACTTCGGACGATGTGATCCGTCACTATGATGTAACCGAAAAGCTCTGCCCTCTGTACTACGTGGAGCATGAGGATGCCTGGATTCAGATGAAGGCAGATATTCAGGCGTATGCGGATTCACTTTCCTAAGAGCTGTTTTTAAGAAAAATGAAAAAATCCCCATTGGGAAAATCAGTTTCAGGAGAAATGATTTTTCCAACGGGGATTTTTCTGTTATCCAATATTTTTAGTAATAGTAGCGCCGTCTGCGCCGCTTTCTTTTTTTCGTATTTCCGCCGAGTGCAATCCAGCAGAACAGCCGTACAAACGTGATGCCGAAGAGAACGCCGATGCTGTCGATGCCGACGTCCTTTACCGACGGGCCGCGGTTGGCGACCGTCGTCTGGTGGAACTCATCGCTCGCGGCAAAGGCGACACAGAGGATGCCGGCAAGAAACGTGAGCGCGAAGCCGCGCAGGCCGTAGACGTAGAGCGGAAGCGAAACACAGATTGCAAGCAGACAGTACTCTGTCATATGAGCCAGCTTCCGCACCGGGTACTGATACTCGTCAGCAGTTCCTGGATCTTTTCATCATCCCATCCGCGGTCCATGACGTGGTCGATCGTGATGAAAATGCCGCGCGCCACTTTTTTCACTGAGCTGTGAGGATTCCGTTCCGTTCTGGGAAGAGAAGGAGAAAATCATCGACATCATCAGAATCGCCGGGATGAAGGAAAACGGTTTTAACAGTGCAATTACAATTCGATTCATAAAATACCTCCGGTAAAACAAAGCAGGTCAGATCGGAAACTTTTTATGCGGTATGCTCGCGGATTCTGGCAATCGCAGAAAAGATCAGGAATGCCAGCAGGTTCACGATTACGACCGTCGCTCCGGCAGGGGAGGACAGGAAAAACGAGAGGGACATGCCAAGAAGGAAGCACACCACCGAGAGAACCGCGGAGCAGATCACCACGCTCTGGAAGGTATGGCAGAGACGCATCGAGGTCAGTGCCGGGAAAATCAGCAGGCTGGAGATCAGAAGCGCGCCCATCATGCGCATGCCGAGGACGGTGGTGATGGCGGTTAAGAATGCCAGCAGCATGTTGTAAACCTCTGCGCGGACACCGGTTGCTTTGGCAAATGTCTCGTCGAAAGTGACGGCAAAAATACGGTTGTAATACAGGACGAACAGGATCAGCACGACGATGGAGAGCACCACGGAGAGAACAACGTCCTCATCACTCATCGCAAGGATGCTTCCGAACATGTAGTTGTTGACATCGGTGTTCATGCCGCTCGACCACGAAACCGTGATGACACCGATCGCAAGCGCAGAGCTTGAAATCAGGCCGATGGCGGCGTCGCCTTTGATCTTGCTGGATTCGTTCATGCGGAGCAGCAGAAAGGCGGCAAGCACGACGACAGGGATTGTGAAGGCAAGCGGAGCAAAACCGAGTGCCGCTGCAATTGCAAGAGAGCCGAATCCGACATGGGAGAGGCCGTCGCCGATCATGGAGTAGCGCTTTAACACGAGCTGACGCCAAGCAGTGCGGCACACAAAGAGACGAGAATGCCGACCACAAGGGCACGCTGCATAAACGGATAAGAAAGCATTTTCAGCAGATTTGAAATCATAAGTCAGCACCTCCTAAAAACTGTTTTCCCGCCTCGGTTTTCAGATACTCGTTCGTCGGACCGAAGAAGACCTGCTTCTGGTCGAGCTGGAGAATGTGTGTGGCATCCGGCAGAATATTGCGGATATCGTGGGAAACCATGATGATCGTAACGTTCTGCTCGCGGTTGATGCGGCGGATGAGCTGGTACATTTCGTTTGTCATGACCGGGTCAAGGCCAGTGACCGGCTCATCGAGGAGCAGCAGTTTCTTTGTGGCGCAAAGCGCACGAGCGAGAAGCACACGCTGCTGCTGGCCGCCGGAGAGATCACGGTAGCATCGTTTCTTTAATGGAAGGAGGTCGAGAAGCTCCATATTGCGGAGCGCGTCCTCTTTGTCTGCCTTTGTGTAAAACGGCGGGAAATGCGGGTGGTTCTGCCGGCCGGACAGCACGACTTCCCAGACGCTCGCCGGGAAATCCTTTTGTGCGGCGGTCTGCTGCGGCAGATAGCCGATCTCACTTGGATGAAGCCCGTCGCCGGTTGTGATCGAGCCGGTGGACGGATTTTTTAAGTGAAGCAGTCCCTTGACCAGAGTACTTTTTCCGGAACCGTTCTCGCCCACAATACAGAGGTAGGAGCCGGCTTCCAGGGCAAAGTTGACATCGGTCAGGACCGGGATGCCCTCGTAGGAGAAGGTGACATCACTGCAGGTAAGTAGAGCCATTAGTTCAGAGCCTCCTTTAGTGCGGCGACATTCTGTTCCATCAGGGAAAGATACGTGGCGCCGTTTTCGAAATCATCTTTGGATACGTTGTGACAGGAGTGAAGCAGCAGCTTTTTCGCGCCGGTCGCCTCACAGATGCAGTCCGTCATTTTTTCGTTGGACAGCTCGGTGTGGAAGACGACAGGAATCTGCTCTTCGTTGATCTTGTCAATTAAAAAAGAAAGTGTTTTGGCACTCGCCTCGGATTCCGAGGAGCAGCCGGGGAATGCCGCGTAATAGTCGAGGCCGTAGGCGTCCGCGAAATAGCGGAACGGAAAACGGTCGCCGAAAACGATGGTGTGGCGGCTGGCATTCGCTGTGACATCGGAAAATTCCTCATCGAGGGAGGTAAGCGAAGCGAGGTATGAAGCAGTGTTTGCCTGATAATCGTCCGCGTTTTCCGGGTCGAGGCGGCAGAGCGCATCGCAGAGCTTCTGGACAATCCGCATTGCATTTTTCGGTGAAGTCCAGACGTGCTCGTCCTGTTCGCCGTGGGATTCGTCTTCGTGATCGTGGGAATCCTCGTCGTGATCGTGGGAATCCTCGTCGTGGTCCGTATCCTCGTCCTCATGATCGTGTGCGTGGCCGTGGGTCTCCATTCCCTCGACCGTTTCCTCGGCAACGGTGTCGACGCAGTCCATCAGCGTGACGACTTCTTTGTTCGAGGTATCGACGGAATCGAGAATCGTTTCCACCCAGGCATCGGAATCGCCGCCGACGTAGACGAAGAGATCGCATTCGGAAACTGTGATCATATCGCCCGGTGTCGGCTCAAATGAGTGGCTTTCTGCGCCCGGGGAAAGCAGCATGTGGAGATCGAGGTGATCGCCGCCGATGGCACGCAGAAAATCGTACTGCGGAAAAATGGTCGCCACGGCGGAGAGCTTTTCGTTCTCTGTGGAATCCGCCGTCTCCTTTGCGGAACCTGCGCAGCCCGTCAGAAGAAGGAGCGCAGGAAGGAGGAGAAGGCGTAAATGTTTTCTGGAAAAAAACGTCATGATACTCCTTTCTGAAAGAAAATACGGAAGCATTGTGAAAAAGCTCCGTATCAGACCGTTCAGTAACAAATGCCGCAGGAGTGGGAAGCGGCAGACGGAGAGTGTACCCCTCCGAAAAAAGATCAGTTACCATCATATAGCAGGGGTGATTCATTTGTCAAGGAAAGACACAAAAAGCTGCGTCCGCCAGAAGCGGGGAAGCAGCTTTTTGCAGATATTTGATACGTTTTGTGAAACCGGATTACGATACCCTGCGGAACTGTGCCTGGTAGAGCTGGTAGTACGCGCCCTGTTTTGCCATCAGTTCGTCGTGGGTTCCCTGTTCGAAAATCTTTCCGTGGTCGATCACGAAAATCCGGTCCGCATTTTTAATAGTAGAAAGACGGTGCGCAATGATGAACGAGGTACGGCCCTTCAACAGGCTTTCGATTCCCTGCTGCACCTGAATTTCTGTCTGTGTGTCGATGCTGGACGTCGCCTCGTCGAGAATCAGAATCCGCGGATCAGACACCATCGTTCTGGCAAAGGCGAGAAGCTGGCGCTGGCCGTTGGAAAGACGGGCACCGCGCTCGCTGATCTCGGTGTCATAGCCGTCCGGCAGCTCTATGATAAAGTCATGGGCATGCACGGCCTTTGCGGCGGCAATGATTTCTTCCTCCGTGGCATCGAGCTTTCCATACGCAATGTTGTCGCGGATCGTGCCGGAGAAGAGAAGTTGTCCTGTGTCATCACGCCCATCTGGCACGCAGGCTGTTGATGGAGACATCCGTCAGGCTGTGGCCGTCGACGCGGACCGTTCCCGAAGTAATATTGTAGAAACGGCTGATCAGATTGACAATGGTCGTCTTTCCAGCGCCGGTCGGGCCGACGAGTGCGATTGTCTCACCGGGAGCCGCTGTAAAGCTGACATCTTTTAAAACCAGCGTGTCCGGATCATCGGAGTAGGCAAAGCTGACGTGGTCGAACGTTACTTCTCCTTTGATCGGCGGCAGTTCTGTGACGCCAGGCTTGTCGGCAACCTCCGCCGGTGTGTCGAGGATCTCAAAGATTCGCTCCGCAGCGGAAAGGTTCGTGATCAGCTTGTTGTAAAAACCGGCCAGGTTCTGGATCGGATCCCAGAACATCGTCAGATACATCGCAAACGCCGTGAACGTACCGATCGGAACGGCATCCACGCCGAGCACGGAAATACCGATAAAATACAGAAGAAACGTTCCGATGCCCCAGGTCACCTCGATCACAGCGGAAAAACCATCCGCCAGGCGGACCGCATGGATAAAGGAGTTCTGATGCTCAAGAAGAAGCCGGTCAAACTCGCCCTGCGATTCCTGCTCTGCGGTAAAGCTCTTGATGATGCGGATACCGGAGAAGTCCTCGTGGATATACGCCGTAACATTGGAAGATTTTTTCCGGAACGTCTGCCATCTCTTGTGTGCGACGATCTGAATAAAATACATGCCGACAGCGATCAGCGGCAGCACGAGAATCGCACTTAAGGAGAGCCAGATGTTTTTGATCATCATGATCACCAGAATGGCGATGATCGTGAGAATGTTCGGAATCAGCTTTGTGACACCGTCGTTCAGCACATCCTTTAACGAGTTGACATCGCCGATGATGCGCGCCAGAATCTTTCCGGCCGGGCGGGTATCGAAAAAGCTGAAGCTTAAGGTCTGGATATGCGTGTAGAGCTCGTCACGGATTTCCAGAAGAATGTTGTTGGTAATGCGCGCCATCAGAAGCATCCGCAGGCGGACACCGGCCGCGTAAACCAGGTTGATCACAACCATGAATACGCAGAGGGCAACAAGCCCGCGCCAGTCTTTCTGCGCAATATTGACGTCGATGGCGTACTCCAGGAGCAGCGGGTTCACAGTGGAAATCGCGATGGTAACGGCGAGAACCACGAGAACGACGGCAACCTGGCGTTTATAATTTTTTAAGTAGGAGAAGAGGCGGCGGATGGTCGCGCTTTTTAAGACCTCTTTCTGCTCTTCATCTACTTTACTGGAATTGATAGCCATAATCGTATTATTCCTCTCTTAACGGGTAAGTAAATACAGAAGTTGTCGGGTAACAGATTAAATTGAATTAAGCATTGGCAGGAAGTGCCTGCTCGAGGGCTGCCTTTGCTTTATGGTAATCACCGTACTGAGCCTCCCAGGTGGAGTAGTACAGGCCTTTCTGTGCCATCAGACTCTCATGCGTGCCGCGCTCGGCGATGCGTCCGTGATCGAGATACAGGATCTCATCGGCACTCTGCACCGAAGAAATGCGGTGGGCAATGATGATCTTGGAAACATCTTTTTTCTCGGCGAGATGGCTCTGGATTTCGTATTCGGTCTCCATATCGAGCGCCGAGGTGGAATCATCCAGTACGAGGATCGGAGCCTGTTTTGCCAGGGCGCGTGCGATGGAAAGACGCTGCTTCTGACCGCCGGAAAGTCCCATGCCGCGTTCGCCGATGACGGTTTCGTACTGATCCGAAAGATGGTCGACGAACTCGGAAGCACATGCAGCGGAGACAGCGTTATGTACCTCCTCGGATTTCATCGTGCTGCGGCTGCCGAGGCGGACATTCTCAGAAATGGTATCTGAGAACAGGAAGACGTCCTGCATGACGACGGAAGAAGTATCGCGCACGGTGCGCAGCGGCAGGGTGCGGATATCGTGGCCGTCGAGACAGATGTAACCGTCGGTGACATCGTAAAAACGCTCGAGCAGATTGACGATGGTTGTTTTTCCGGAACCCGTCATACCCATGATGCCGAGTGTGTGGCCCTGCTTTAAGGTAAAGTCGATATCCTGCAGAATCGGTGTGTCATGCAGGGAGAAATCGACGTGATGGAATTCCAGGTCACCCGGAAGTTTTGAAAGCTCCACCGGATTTTCCGGTTCTGCGATCTGCGGCTCCTCTGCGAGAATTTTGTTCAGCTTCTTGTTGGAAGCAATCGCAGAAGCGAAGCAGTTGCCGAGCCAGCCGACGTTTTCGATCGGCCAGGTGATCTTGGAGGTGTACTCCATAAAGGCCGTTAAAACACCGAGCGTAATGCGTCCGTGGATGACACCGTAGCCGCCCGCGAGAAGGACGAGCACGCGCATCAGCTTCGTAAGAAACGAGATGGCGGGATCGTATTTCATCAGACGCGCGCCTGATCCATGTTGAGATCGCAGTATTTCTGATTGTGTTTCCGGAATTTTTTGATCTCATACGGTTCCCGTGCAAAGGATTTGACGGTGCGGACACCGGCGAGATTTTCCTGTGCAACGGTATTCATGACGGCGTTTTCCTCGCTGATCGCATCGTAGACACGGTCGAGTTCTTTTTCGAGGCGGATTGCGATGCCTGCAACGAAAGGAAGGATCGCCACGGAGACGAGTGTCAGCGGCAGATCCAGTTTGACCATACTGACCATTGCCATCATGATACAGATCAGGCCTTCTAAGATCAGCATGCCGGCAAAGCGAGGATATCCCAGATCCGGTCGACGTCATCGCGCACGCGGGCGAGGAGTTCGCCGGTATTGTTTTTGTCAAAGTATTCCACCGAAAGCCGCTGGACGTGGCGGAACAGGTTGCCCCTCATCTGGCTGGCGACGCGGACGCTGCTGACATCGAATAAAAATTCTTTGATGTACTGAAACAGGGCTTTTGCGGCACCGATCAGAAGAAAGGCGGCAAGGTATTTCCAGAGCAGTTCCATTTTGTGACCGACCAGCACGTCATCCACGATGTGCAGCGTGACAAGCGGCGCGAGCATATCGAGAAAGACACTTAAGGCCATGGAACCAAAAGCGAAAACGTAGTAGTACCAGTTCTGGAGCAGGTACTTACCGATTGGATTTTTCTTCATGAATGTTAAAACCTCCTCATTGATGTCGTTTGGGTGTCTGGCAGAACATAGGCTTTCAAAAGCTCCGTAAGTGTGGGAACGGAACAACGGAAAACGAAAGCGAAGGCTGCGTTTGTATATAAAAGAAGGGAATCGATGCGGTAAGAAGACCGCGGAATCTGCCTGCCGGAAACGGAGCGAAGCCGGAAAGAACGGTTTCGTACTGTTTATAGCAATAAAAAAAGCCGCAGTATCGACGTACCGCGCCTTCTGTGCGAAATAGCAGGCATAAAGAATGCATAGAGATTTGTTATGCAGAGTTAATGCTTACAAAGAATTTCGAAAGAAGGGCAGCCACCTGGTTTGATCGCCATACGAAGTTTATTCTGTTTTACGCTGGATGCATAAATAAGATTGATCATAAGTGGTGTTCTCCTTTCATGATTTTTTCTGCCGCATCTGATCGAACGCGACAGCTTATGGTTCTAAGCTACTCCTGTTTTCCGGATTTGTCAATTGTTATTTTCAAAAATTAAAAAAATAAAAGCTGCAAAAGGTATGAAAATTGCGAATTTGGGTAGCTGTTTGGGGAATATGAGATATAATATTACTGTTCAATCAGCAGTGAAACACTTGCTGTTTCGCTGCGTAAGAAAGTGATTCAGGTGTGAGCAGCCCTCCTTTTGCGTAGCAAAACTTTCAATGAGGGCTGCGAATGTTACAGTTCGCAGGTATCTGTGAACTGTAACGATATAATAAACGAGAGTATAAGCGGAAAAATCACAAGATAACATGTGAAACGAGGGGACAAAAAGATGGAAAAAATAATTGCAGGCCTGGTGCAGATGGATTCCGGGCCGGATATGAATGAAAATATGCGTATGGCCGAGCAGTATGTGCGGGAGGCGGCGGAACAGGGAGCGAAGCTGATTCTTTTCCCGGAGACCGCAGAATACACGGGAGCAGACATGCCGGGCCACGCAAGTGCAGTGCCGGGCTACGTCAGCCGCCGGTTTTCTAGCCTTGCCAAACGGTACGGTGTCTATCTGCACTGCGGCAGCATGACGGTACGGCGCCATCCGGGGCGTCCGTCCAACACGTCGTTTCTGTTCGGACCAGATGGAGAAACGATTGCAGAATACAGCAAAATACATATGTTTGATGTAAATATTCCGGGCAGTGTCTCCTACGAAGAATCACACGAGATCTGCCCGGGAAATGAAATTGTTCTTGCGGACACGGCGCTTGGCCTGTTCGGCATGAGCATCTGCTACGATATCCGCTTTCCGGAACAGTACCGGCTGATGGCATCCTCCGGAGCAGATGCATTTCTGATAGCGGCGGATTTTACGAAAGCAACGGGAGAGCGCCACTGGGAAGCACTGCTGCGCACGCGCGCCATTGAAAACGGATGCTACGTGCTCGCCGCCAACCAGTGCGGCCAGAAAGCGCGGTTTGAGGCGTACGGCCATTCCATGATCCTTGCGCCGGACGGCGAAATTCTTGCGGAGGCAGATGATACCCCGCAGGTACTCATCGCAGAGCTGGATCCGGAAGTGCTGGAGCGGACAAGAAATGAAATCCCGTCTCTGGAAAACAGGAGAGATGATCTTTACCGTGTAAGCTCGGGAAACGTACGGATTTATGAAGAATAAAAATGCAGGGAGGAAATAAGAAGATGGATCAGTTTATACAGTATACCCCGACGGAAGTCGTGTTCGGAAAAGAGACCGAAAACCAGGCAGGCGCTGAGGTAAAGAAATGGGGCGGCACAAAGGTGCTCGTCGTTTACGGAGGCGGAAGTGCAAAACGGAGCGGTCTTCTGGACCGAGTGGAAGCATCTCTTGCAAAAGAGGGCCTTGCCTTTGAAGAGCTTGGCGGCGTAAAACCAAACCCGAGACTTGCCCTTGCCGAGGAGGGTGTGAAAAAAGCAGTGGAAATGCAGGCAGACTTTATTCTTGCCGTCGGCGGCGGAAGCTCGATTGACACCGCAAAAGCCGTTGCGCATGGAGCTGCAAATCCGGAGGAGGCACTCTGGGATATCTGGACGAAAAAAGTACCGCTGACAAAATCTCTCCCGGTAGGAGCGGTTCTGACGATACCGGCAGCCGGAAGCGAGATGAGCGATTCAGCCGTTCTGACAAACGAGGCAATCGGCAAAAAGGCCGGCATCAACACGCCGTTCAACCGCTGCAAATTTGCCATCATGAATCCGGAGCTGGCAGCAACCCTGCCGAAATACCAGATTGCCTGCGGAGTAACCGACATCATGATGCACACGATGGAGCGCTATTTCATTCCGGAGAGCCAGTGCGAGATGACGGACGAGATTGCAGAGGGACTCCTCCGTACCGTAATCAAAAACGGACCGAAGGTTCTGGAAAACCCATCCGATTACAATGCGATGGCGGAAATCATGTGGTGCGGAAGCCTGTCACACAATGGACTGACGGAGTGCGGACGCGGCAAAGATTTTTCGGTACATAAATTCGGCCATGCGTTAAGTGCAAAATATGATGTAGCACACGGCGCATCCCTGGCGGCAGTCTGGGGTGCCTGGGCGAAATACCAGTACGATGAGGAGACGGTTCTCTGGCGGTTTGCACGGTTTGCAGAAAAAGTCTGGGGCATCACAGAGGGAAGCGATCACAAACGGGCAACGGAAGGCATTGAGCGCACAGTAGCGTTCTTCCATTCGCTCGGCATGCGACCTCCCTGCATGAGCTTGATATCCCGAACCCGTCGGATGAGGATCTGCGTGCCCTTTCCATGGATGCAACACAGCAGGACACTGTAAAACTGTCCCGCATCCGCAAGCTGGGCGCACAGGAAGTATATGAGATTTACCAGATGGCGCGATAAAAGGAGGAAAACCAGATGGCAAAAAAGAAAATCGCAGCACTGCTGATCGCAGCGGCCGTTGCGGCAGGAGGCTGGGCGCTTCCGGCAAGGGTAAGCGCAGCAGAAAATGACGGCACGGCCGTAACCTGGCAGCAGGATGAGACGGAAAGTTCCGAGCAGAATTCGGATGAGGAAGCGGCAGTGCAGGAGCAGAGCGGTACTTCGGAAAACGAGACGCCGGCTGTTACGATTCCAGGTGAGGACAACGAACAGGAGCCGGAAGAGAAACTTCCTGCCGGCTGGGTGAAACAGGAGGACGGAAGCTGGAAATACAGAAAAGAGGACGGCACGATGGCCGCCAGCGAGTGGATCACCCATCTGAACCGGAGATATTATCTGAATGCAGACGAAATCATGTGCACGGGTCTTTCGATGGTCAACGGAAAGCTCTATTATTTTGAGAGCTGGGGCGGAGCCGGATACAAAGGCTGGAAAAAAAGTCGGCGGGGCATGGTACTATCTGAACGAGGACGGAAGCGTCAAAACAAATGAATGGTTCGTTCACGACAAGAGAACATACCATGTAGATGAAAACGGTGTGATGAGCACCGGACTGCAGAAGATTGACGGAACGCTCTACTACTTCGAGAGCTGGGGCGGAGCCGGATTCCAGGGCTGGAAAAAAGTCGGCGGAACATGGTACTATCTGAATGAGGACGGAAGCCTCAGAACGAATCAGTGGTTTGTGCATGATAAAAGAACGTACCATGTAGACGCAGACGGTGTGATGAGTACCGGCTGGCAGACGATTGACGGCGTTGATTATTACTTTGAAAGCTGGGGCGGCATGCGCGTGAACGCCTGGGCGGCCAAGGGCAGTGACTGGTATTACATGGACAGCAACGGAATCCCAAAAGGGGAAGGCTGGCTGCTGTATGACAAGAACTGGTATTATCTGAGGCAGGACGGCAAAATGATGCACAGTGAATGGCTGTGGTATGATAATAACTGGTATTACCTGCGGAGCTGGGGCGGCATGTATAAGAGCCAGTGGGTAACGATCAAAGGCGCAACGTATTATTTCAGGAGCTGGGGCGGTATTTACAAGAACGGCTGGCAGGAAGTGGACGGAAAAACGTATTACTTCCGAAGCTGGGGAGGCATCTATAAGGATACCTACATCGACGGCTATTACGTTGATAAAAACGGTGTCCGCCGGAACAGCAAAAATATCTGCGTGGCAATCGACGCAGGACACCAGAGAAGAGGAAACAGCGAGAAAGAGCCGATCGGACCGGGATCATCGACCTATAAGGCGAAGGTTGCTTCCGGAACATGCGGTGTGGCAACCGGCATCAATGAGTATGAGCTGAACCTTGCGGTATCCTTAAAGGTACGCGATATCCTTGAGGAGCGCGGCTACGATGTTTACATGATCCGCGAGACGCACGACGTCAATATCAGCAACTCCGAGCGTGCAAAACTTGCCGCGCAGAACGGAGCAGACATTCTCGTGCGTGTACACGCGAACGGCGATTCGAACCAGTCGGTTTACGGAGCACTCACGATGGCACCGAGCAGCAGAAATACGTATCTTTCCGGTGATGTGATCAGCAAGAGCCAGAAGCTCTCCCAGAAGATGATCGCAGCATTCTGCAAAGACACCGGTGCGAAGAACCGCGATGTGATTTACACCGATTCCATGAGCGGCATCAACTGGAGTACCATTCCGGTCACGATCATTGAGCTTGGCTTCATGAGCAATCCTTCCGAGGACCGTTTGATGGCAACCGAGGATTACCGAAACAAGATGGCACAGGGAATTGCGGACGGAATCGACGCATATTACGAATAAACAAAGGGACCTGCCTGAAATGGGCGGGTCCTTTTTGTATGCAAAAAAAGAAAGCGGAGCGAGTCCGCTTTCTTTTGGGAATCCATAGGATCAGATCTTATTTGTTGTTGTTTTTCTCCAGCTCCTGCATTTTCATCGCACGAACCTTCAGCGGCAGACCGAACAGTGTGATGAATCCGTCTGCATCGTGGTGATCGTAGAGATCGCCGGTGGTGAAGGAAGCAAGAGACTCATTGTACAGGCTGTACGGAGAAGACTCGCCGGCTTTGATGATGTTGCCTTTGAACAGTTTGAATTTTACTTCGCCTGTTACATATTTCTGGGTGACATCAACGAATGCCTGGATTGCCTCGCGCAGAGGAGTGTACCATTTTCCTTCGTAAACAACCTCAGCAAGCAGGTTTCCGAGATCTTTCTTTGTTTTCAGGGTCTCACGGTCGAGAATCAGCTCCTCTAACTGCTCATGTGCAGCCATCAGGATGGTTCCGCCAGGAGTCTCATAAACACCGCGGGATTTCATGCCGACAACACGGTTCTCAACGATATCAACAATACCGATGCCGTGTTTTCCGCCCAGCTTGTTCAGCTCGGTGATGATTTCAGAAACTTTCATTTCTTTTCCGTTTAAGGTCTTCGGAACGCCGGCCTCAAAGGTCATGGTTACGTACTCGCCTTCGTCCGGAGCTTTTTCCGGAGGAGTGGTCAGTACGAGAAGATCGTCGTAGTTCGGCTCGTTGGACGGATCCTCAAGCTCAAGTCCCTCATGGCTGATGTGCCACAGGTTACGATCACGGCTGTAGCTGTGGTTTGCATCAAACGGAAGGTCGATGCCGTGTGCTTTACAGTAAGCCAGCTCGTCTTCACGGGACTGCATGGTCCATACATCGGTCATTCTCCAAGGAGCGATTACTTTGATATCCGGAGCAAGGGCTTTGATGCCGAGCTCGAAACGGATCTGGTCATTTCCTTTACCGGTAGCGCCGTGGCAGATGGCAACAGCACCTTCTTTTCTTGCGATCTCAACGAGTTTCTTTGCGATAACCGGACGTGCCATGGAAGTACCGAGCAGGTATTTGTTCTCATAAACAGCGCCTGCTTTTACGCACGGCATGATGAAGTCTTCACTGAACTCGTCGATAACGTTTTCGATATATAATTTGGAAGCGCCGGAAAGTTTTGCTCTCTCATCGAGGCCAACCAGCTCGTTTCCCTGGCCGCAGTCGATGCAGCAGCAGATTACTTCGTAGTCAAAGGTCTCTTTCAGCCACGGAATAATGGCAGTAGTATCAAGTCCGCCGGAATAGGCAAGTACAACTTTTTCTTTCATAATGTAAGATCCTCCTTGGATTTCTCGTGCACCTATATGCGCGGTGCATCGTCAATGACTAAAATATACATCATACGACAGGATTATGCAAGCTTTTTTTCAGAAATTCAAAAAAAAACTTGCATAATATACATTTGAGGTGTATACTTATGCAATCGACAGTATATGACAGCAGAAAACAAAGATTTTTCATTGAAAAAAGAAAATAATTGAGCTATCATAAAGAAAAAAG
>ENA-OQMZ01000265-OQMZ01000265.1-human-gut-metagenome-genome-assembly--contig:-NODE-265-length-23055-cov-8.370551_pt1 | contig 23055 bp, 26 predicted proteins | sample MGYA00242621_ERZ504862 | MGnify/ENA primary metagenome ERZ504862 (study PRJEB26092, sample SAMD00036393) | human gut metagenome | host: Homo sapiens | study: EMG produced TPA metagenomics assembly of...
TGCCGGACACCCCGAATCGTGACTGGCTCCGACGGTCGCGAGAAACGAAAGGGTACTACAAAAGGTGCTACACAGATGTGGTACACCCTTACTTGCAGGGGTGTTCACGCCATCCTATCTTCTATTGAGAAGGGTTACGCGTCTCCCTGTGCCGACGGATACTTGGCAGTCCGTCGAATCGCAGGGGACGCGTTCTTTTTTTCTTCGGTTGTATCGGAACGTCAGTTCCGCCGGAACACCGTCAGACCAGCGCGTCGGCGAGGAAGTCGCGTTGCAGCAGCAACAGGTTGCGCGCCACCGTCTCGTCGTTGGTCATGTGCGTGATGCCGTTGAGCGGCAGGAACGTGTGCTTCCTGCCGGCCGCCATCAGCGCCTGGCTCAATCGCAGGCTATTGGCGATCGTCACATTGTCGTCGGCGAAACCGTGGATGAGCATAAGCGGGCGACTGAGTTTCGGCGCGTCCGCGACGATGCTGTTACGTTCGTACGTGCCGGGTCGAGTCCCAGGTAGCGCTCGGTGTAATGCGTGTCGTACAGCGTCCAGTCGGTCGGCGGGGCGCCGGCGCAGGCCGCGGCGAATGCGTCGGGCGCGTCCAGCACGGCGAGCGCGGATAGGAAGCCGCCGTACGACCAGCCGATCATCGCCACCTTGTCCAGGTCGGGTTTCGGCATGGAGACACCGGTTTCGGCGGCGAGCGAGGCGATCGCGTCCGGCAGCGCATGCACGGCGTCGACTTGGTCCTCAAGCGTCACGGCTTTCATGTTTTCGTAGATCGCGCGATCCCACTTCGGTCCGCGGCCGGTGGTGCCGCGACCGTCGGCGGTGACCACGATGTAGCCTTGGTCGGCCCACCACTGCGCGTCCCAGTAGAACGACTGGCTTTCCACGACCTGCTGGAAACCGGGGCCGCCGTAAGGCTTCATGAGGACCGGCAACTGGTCGGCATGCGCGTATGCGCTGTCGGCCGACGGCAGGATGACAGCCGCGTACAGGCCACGTTCGCCGAGTCGGGTGAATCGCACGTTCGGTGTGAAACCGGGGATTTCAGAGTGGTTTTCGATTGGCGAGACCACCATCGACATCATTTCCGCGCCGTCCGCAACACCGTCCGCAACGTCGCCTTCCGTCGTGCGCACGTTCATGCAATGCTGCATCTGCGACCGCGCGTCGTCCATGCCGCGCCCGGTCACCACGCAACCGTCGCCGGAACGGGACATCGTCCATTGGCCGGGCGTGCAGGTGAGCGGCTCCCAGTCGCCGTCGTAACGGATCGAGACCACGTCGAAGCTGCGGGCGTCGTGATCGTCCGCGTTGGACTGCCACAGGAACGGCAGATCGGCGGCCGGCAGCAGTTCCGGCGTGCGCTGCACCACGCACAGCACGTCGTCGTCGGTCACGTCGAGCACTTCGCGCACCTGCAGGCCCTTGGGTGTGAATGGCGTGCCATCCACGGTCAGACGGTTCGTGTCGGCATCCATGTCGTTCATCGCGCACACGAGACCGCCGTCAGGCGTGTATGCGGGGGTGCCGGCGATCAGGTCGAGCCAGCAGTCGTTGCTATGTTCCTCAAGCACGCGCGTGGTGCCGGGTTCTTCGCCGGGCGCGTATTCGGGGATGGCGATGGAGAAGGTCTCCACTTCGCTGCCGTCCTCGTCGGTGAAGCCGTTTTCCGGCGCGCTCATGGTCACGATAGGCTCGCCCACGTGGACGGCGAGCACCTGGTCGTGCTGCTGAAGCCGGTCCTGCACAAGCAGCAGCGGCTCATGGCCTGCCGTCCAGCTGACGGCCGCCAGATATTCGTACGATTCGCGGTCCCATTCCACGTTGTGTGCGATGCCGCCGTAGTAGCAGCCGTCCGTATCGTAGCCGAGTTCCAGCAGCGTCAGATGCACGTCGGCGTTGGCCGTCATTGCCTGCGGATAGCGGCGGGCCTGCGCGGGTTTCGTCGGATCGGCCGGGTCGGCGATGTACCAGGTCTGCTCGTGGGATGCGTCGAAGGTTTCGAAGAGCACATACTTGGAATCGGGCGACCACCAGAAGCGTCGTAACGGTCCATTTCCTCACCTGCGGCGAATTCGGCGAGACCGATTTTCCATTCGCCTGCTTGCGATTCGGCCGCGTCGCTTTGCGCGTCATCTTTCGTGCCGTCCTGCGTATCGGCAACGTCGTCAGCGTCGTCTTGCGGAACGGACGCGACGATGGACACCGCATCGCCCGCGTCTTCGCCTGCGTCCGTCGTGTCCGACACGTCCGCAAGATCGACGTCCACCAAATACGTGCCGGTCGTATACATGATGTGTCGTCCGTCGGGGCTGATGCGCGGGTTCAGCACCGGCTTGAATTCCGGTTCGTCGATGGCGATGCCGCGCGTCACGCCGGCCGCGATATCCGTCAGGAACAGCTGGCCGTTGACGGTGAACGTCACGCGGTTGCCGGCCGCATCGACCGAATAGCCGACGATGCCGGAACCACCTTCACGCGCACGTTCGCGGCGCGCCTTTTCCTCAGCCGGCACATCCTCGGCGTCGGCGTCAGCCAGCAGCGTACGCGGATCGGCAAGCAGAATCTCGTCGGTATCGCCATCGCTGCCGATCACGCTCATCCACAGGGAGGTGACGGTGTCCTCCGGACCGTCCGAACGCAGGAACAGCGCACGCGAACCGTCGCCGATCGCGCGGGCGGAACGTGGCGCGCCGCAGGTGAATCGCAAGGTACGGGCCTTCAGCCAGGAAACTCATCAATCGCATCATTCATACCTTCCAATCTACCGACCATCACGCACCACTCGCCGCCAATACCCCGGACGCAACCCCCTTCACATGAAATTTTTGCAAGCAAGTAGCCTTCGAATTGGCGCTCGGCAGGCTACAGCGTAGGATAGTCAAGGACAGAAAGGGACAAGTATGAGTGTTCTCGACCGATTTGAGAAGAGCGTGGAAGGCGCCGTCAACGGGGTTTTCGCGAAGTTCGGGTCTAAAGACCTGAAGCCCGTCGACCTTTCCAGCGCTCTGGAACGCGAGATCGACAAAGAAGCCATGCCCGTCACGCGCGATCGCACCGTAGCCCCGAACGAGTACCGTTTCAAGCTCAGCACTCCGGATTTCAACAACATCGTCGAGTGGGGCGCCGAAACGCTCGCCAATGAACTTGCCGACAACCTCACCCAGTATGCGAAGAGCCAGAACTACGCGTTCGTCGGCCCGGTCGTGGTGATCTTCGAAGAGGATCTTGAACTTTCCAAGGGCGATTACCGGCTTTCCAGCGAATCCGTGCAGGGCAACACCGTGCCGGTCACGACCGACGCGCAGACCGAGGATTGCCCGATGCTGGAGATCGGCGAGCACCAGTATCTGCTCACCGAGGAAAAGACCATCATCGGCCGTGGTTCTGATTGCGACATCGTCATCGACGACCCCGGCATCTCCCGTCGTCACATGGAGATCGACGTCACCGACAACGGCAACACCGTCATCGCCCGCGACCTGAACTCCACCAACGGCATGTACGTCGAAGGCCATCATGTTGAGGCGGCAACGCTGCTCGACGGCAACACGATCACCATCGGCCGAACCCGCATCCTGTACTGGGCCTCCTCGCAGGAGCAGGAGTAATCAGCCCCAACCCGGAGAGCCGCCTTTTATGCTCACTGAATTAACGTTTGCGATCCTCAAGTACGGGTTTCTCGTACTGCTTTGGATCTTCGTGGCCTGTACGGTACGTTCGCTGTACAGGGATATCGAAACGCTCAGCCCGCGCAAGTCGCGGGCTCATCGTCGTAAGGAGCGCGCCGCGCGCAAGGCCGTCGAATCGCCTGCGCCCGTAGCCGCCGCAGCCCCTTCGGCAAGCGCCGCAACCAATGCCAAACCAACTCTGCTGGTCATTATCGATGGCCCCCTTGCCGGCAGTTCCGTCCCTCTGGCCGGCAACACCATCACACTTGGCCGTTCCGCTTCGAACACCGTGGTGCTGGATGATGAATTCGTTTCCTCCCACCATGCGCGCGTCTACACCGATCCCGCCACCGGCCGTTGGGCCATCGAGGATCTGGGATCCACCAACGGCACCATCGTCAATCATCAGCGTCTGGTCGCGCCGATGATTCTTGGCGCGCGCGTGCCTGTGCGCATCGGTGCGACCACCTTCGAATTGAGGTGACGTTTTTGCCGACTTCCACCGCTTCGCAACAATTGTTCATGTATTCCACCGTCGTCTCCGACGTGGGCACCGTGCGTTCCAACAACCAGGATTCCGCGTTCGCCGGCGAGCATCTCATCGCCATCTGCGACGGCATGGGCGGGCATGCCGGCGGCGACACCGCCTCCACCATCGCCATCCGGTCGCTGGCGCACATCGAACAGGACAATGTTGACGGCGACGTGCAGGTCGTCTCCCATATGATGGCGACTTCCGTCATGGCCGCGCACGACGCGATCGTCGGCAAAGCCAAGCGTGAGCGTCGTCTTGCCGGCATGGGCACCACCGTCACGTCCGTGGCGCTGGTCGCCGGCTGCTGGGTATTGGCGCATATCGGCGATTCCCGCGCGTATCTGCTGCACGACGGCCATCTGGTCCGCATGACCAGCGACCACAGCTACGTGCAGCATCTCATCGACACCGGCCGTATCAGCGAGGCCGAGGCGCGCAACCATCCGCAACGCAATGTGGTGATGCGCGTGCTGGGCGATTTCGACATCGATTCGCGCCCTGACATCGCCATCCGCAAGGCGCATCCGGGCGACCGTTGGCTGCTGTGCTCCGACGGCCTGTGCGGCGTGCTGGAAGATTCCACGCTTGAAGAAGTGCTGTCCACCTGCGCCGATCAGGAGGAGTGCGCGCAGCGGCTCGTATCGATGGCGTTGCGTGCGGGCAGCACCGACAACGTCACCGCGGTGATCGCCGACGCGACGCTCGCGCTCGACGCGGACGCGTTCGACCTGCCGCATCAGACGCCGCTGGTCGGCGGCGCGGCCAGCGCAAGCTGGAAACCATTGCGGACATCGTCAACGAACCGGTCGCTTCCGCCCCGCCTCTGCGCGAAGGCAAACAGTCGCCGGCGGCGCGTGCCGCGGCCCTGCGCAGCGGCAAGGATCCCAACGAGGAGCCGAAACAGCCGGAACAGCGCGTCGCGCAGCCGTCGTCGGTCCGCGAAGACAATGGCGACCGTGTCAATACCGATACCGGGGAAATTCCGATTGTGCAGAAGCGCAACGGGCGTATTTCCGCCGATCCGAACGATCCGGAAGTCGCCAAGGCGATTCGCAACGAACATATCGAGGAACGTAAGACGAAGCGGTCGCGCAAATTCCGCAACCGCATCATCACCATACTCATCATCATTCTGGTGCTGCTTGGCGTTGCCGGCGTGGGCGTGGGCACCTACCGTTGGAGCCAAACCAAGTACTACATCGGCGACAACAACGGCAAAGTGGCGATTTTCCAAGGCGTGCCGACGAGCATCTTCGGTGCCAAACTGTCACATGCCGTCACCGACACCAATATGAAGACCAGCGATCTGCCGCCAAGCTGGCGCGAACAGCTTGACCAGGGCATCTCCTTCGACACGTACGGCGAAGCGAAAAGCCATACCCGTCTGATCAAAAAGCAGCTGAACGATGCGAAGCGCAAGCAAGAGGCGAGGCAGCAGGAGAAGGCCGAAGCCGAGCAGAAGGCGAAGGACGAAGCAGCCGCCAAGCAGAAGCAGCAGGACGAAGCGGCGAAAAAGGCCGCCGATCAGGCCGCGCAGACCAACAAGTCGGGCGGTGACAAGTCATGATCGCAACACGCTTGAGACAGCTTGGCATGCTGCTGTTCAGCATGCTGCTGTGCGCGGTGGCGTTCTTCCAGATGTTTGAACGCACCACGAACGGCTTCCCGCAAAACTATGTGTGGATGCTCGCGTTCGTAAGCGCGCTGTTCCTGACCGCCTGGGGTCTGCTGCTGCGATTCCAGCCGCACGCCGACCAATCGGTCATGTGCTGCGTGCTGGTATTGACGGGCATCGGCGTCACGATGATCGCACGCCTCGACCAAGACACCAAAACCACAGTGGCGTTCCGACAGTTGCTTTGGTTGGCGATCGCACTGGTGTTTGCCAACCTGCTGGTGGTGTTCATGAGGGATTACCGCGTATTGCGGCGATTCTCGTACGTCAGCATGGTGATCGGCATCGTGCTGTTGCTGTCGCCAATGCTGCCGGTGGTCGGTTCCGAACAGTACGGCGCACGCATCTGGGTGAAGATTCCCGGCTTGGGATCGTTCCAGCCGAGCGAATTCGCCAAACTGTTCCTGGCGTTCTTCTTCGCTTCGTATCTGTTCGACCATCGCGACCAGCTTGCCGTCGGCGGAAAGAAGATTCTCGGCATCCAACTGCCACGCATCAAGGATATGGGACCGATCATCGTGGTGTGGATCGTCTCCATGGGCGTTCTGGTCCTGCAGCATGATCTGGGCACGTCACTGATGTTCTTCGCCATGTTCGTGTCCATGCTGTACGTGGCCACCGGGCGTAAAAGCTGGATCGTCATCGGATTCATCGCCTTCGCCGCCGGCGCGGTGGCGGCGGCAAGCATCTTCAGCCACGTCGGCTCGCGTGTGGACGCCTGGCTCCACCCGTTCTCCGCGGCTCAATACAACAAGGAATACGGCGGCTCATACCAGCTCGTCACCGGCATTTTCGGCTTGGCTTCCGGCGGTCTGATGGGCACCGGCCTCGGTCAGGGCCACCCGTCGATCACCCCGATCGCAAATTCCGACTACATTTACGCGGCATTGGGCGAGGAGCTGGGATTGACCGGCCTGATGGCCATTCTCATGCTGTATCTGCTGATCATCGCAGCCGGCATGATCACCGCGATGAAAATCAAGGACGGCTTCGGCAAGCTGCTTGCGTCCGGCTTGGTGTTCACCATGGCCTTCCAGGTGTTCACCGTGGTCGGCGGTATCACGCTGGTCATTCCGCTGACCGGTCTGACGCTTCCCTACATGGCGGCCGGCGGTTCGTCGCTGATCGCAAACTACATGCTGGCCGCGCTGCTGATCGTCATCTCCAATTCCGCGAACAGGCCGGAATCCGAGATCGACAGCGACACATTCCAGCAGGAAGCCGTCAGGGTGTTGCGCGAACGCGAGCGGAACCGTCGTACCGAAATCGCCGGCAATACGCGTTCGGGTGCGGCGAAGGCTTCGGCCATCCCGGCCGTGCGGGCAAGCCATGCGGGCGCAGCCGGGCAAGCAGGTCATGCCGTGCCCGCCAATCGAACCAGCCAAGCCGGCCAGACCGATCAATCCAATCCGACGATTCCGATAACCGGAGTCCTGCCGACGATCGACCAGCAAGGAGCATCGCATGAATAAGTCGCTCCGCCAGCTGTTCACCATCGTGGTGGCCTTGTTCGTCATTCTGGCATGTCCACCACCATCATCATGGCCATCCGAGCCAACCAGCTCACCAACGACGCACGTAACGTCCGCGCGCTGTACCACGAATACGGCGCACCGCGCGGGTCCATTCTCGCCGCGGACGGATCGGTCATCGCAAAATCCGATCCTTCCAACGATTCGTTCTCGTACCAGCGTTCCTATTCCGCCGGCGAACTGTATGCGCCAGTCACCGGATTCTTCTCCATCAGCCAGCGTGGCTGGAGCGGTGTCGAAGCGTCCCGCAGCTCGCTGCTGTCGGGCCAGTCGGAGCAGCTGCTCTGGCAGCGGTTCAAGTCGCTGTTCACCGGGCAGGAGAACAAGGGCGCCAATATCGAAACGTCCATCGATCCGAAGATTCAGCAGGCCGCATACAACAGCCTCGGCAGCACGGATGGCGCCGCAGTGGCCATCGAGCCGAAAACCGGCCGTATCCTCGCCATGGTCAGTACGCCCAGCTACGACCCGAACCAGCTGGCCAGCCATGACATGAGCCAGGCGAACAGCAACTACGGCGTGCTGTCCCAGGACGCCACCAATCCGATGCTCAACCGAGCCACTTCGCAGCTGTATCCTCCGGGGTCCACGTTCAAAACGGTGGTGGCCGCCGCGGCTTTGGAAACCGGCCAATACCAGCCGGATACGCAGATTCCGGCAGGAGCAAGCTACACGCTTCCCGGCACCGTCACGCAACTGACCAACGCCGTACCGCAGGCCGACGGCGCTGACGGCAAGATCTCCATGGAGGACGCGCTGGCATATTCGTCGAACACCGCGTTCGCCCAGTTGGGCGTGTCGTTGGGCGACAACGCCGTCTCGTCCATGGCCAAGAAACTTGGTTTTGACAGCCCGATTACCGTGGACGGTTCCGATTACACCGGAACCCCGTGGGTGTCGGTCACGTCGAAGTTCCCCACCGACATCAACGACGACAAGCTCGCATTGGCGTCTATCGGCCAGGGAGACACCGTGGTGACACCGTTGCAGAATGCTATGGTGGCCGCCGCCATAGCCAATGATGGCAAGCTTATGCAGCCCACGCTGGTCGACCGCGTGCGTTCCGCCGACTTGTCGGTCATTTCGCAGACCAAGCCCACGGTCATGTCCCATGCGTTCAGTGCGGATACGGCCAACAAGCTCACCCAGATGATGGAGGCCGTGGTCACCAAGGAGAACACGAATCTGCCATCAACGGCGTGCAGGTGGCCGTCAAGACGGGTACCGCGCAGATTGGAAACGGCAATACGTCCATCGACGGCTGGGTGATCGGATTCGCACCGGCGGACGATCCGAAGATCGCGGTGGCGGTCGTGGTGCATAACGTGGACCTGTACGGCTCGTTCGCGGCAGGACCGATTATGAAAGCAATGATGCAGGAGGCGCTGGCAGAATGAAACTGGTTGAAGGACAGCTCATCCACCGACGCTACAGGTTGGATTCCCGCCTGGCCCAAGGTGGCATGGGCGAGGTGTGGAAAGGCTATGACATCCAACTTGGACGTCCGGTGGCCATCAAGGCGCTACGTGGCGATTTGGGCGTCACCCAGGAGGCCAAACTGCTTCGTCTGCGCGCGGAAGCCCATAATTCCGCCAATCTTGCGCATCCGAACATCGCTGCGCTGTTCGAATATTACGAGCATGACGCATCGGATTCCTCATCATGGAATACGTGCCGAGCAAGTCGCTTGCAGACCTGTACCACGAGCAGAACGGCCCGATGGACCCGATCAAGCTGCTGCCGATCCTCATTCAGACCGCACGCGGCCTGTTCGTCGCGCATTCCCATGGCGTGATCCACCGTGACGTGAAGCCGGCGAATATCATGGTGTCCGATTCCGGCGAGGTGAAGATCACCGACTTCGGCGTCTCCTACTCCACCAATCAGGAGCAGATCACGCAGGACGGCATGGTCGTGGGCACCGCGCAGTACATTTCCCCGGAGCAGGCGCAGGCAAGCATGCCACGCCGCAATCCGATATCTATTCGCTTGGCGTCGTCGCCTATGAGGGCCTGTGCGGACACCGTCCGTTCACGGGCGCCACACCGGTCGACATCGCCGCAGCACATGTCAATAATCCGGTTCCGCCGCTGCCCGACACCGTCGATGTGCAGTTGCGTGAATTCGTCATGTCGATGTTGGCCAAGGACCCGCTGGACCGTCCGAAGGACGCGCTGGTGGTGTCACGCACCCTGTCCCGCATCGAACGCCGTCTGCTCGACCAGCAGACGCAGCTGGCCGACACGATGGTCGTCTCTTCGGGAGGAAGGCTTCCCCGACGTGTGGTCAGCAAACCCCATATCTCCGTGAGCAATGATTGGAAGGAACAGATGAACATCAACATGCCTACCTCTCTGGCCGGGGGCCGTTATCAGCTCGGCCAACTCGTCGGCCGTGGCGGCATGGCCGAAGTGCATGTGGCGACCGACACGCGTCTGGGGCGTACCGTCGCCGTCAAGATCATGCGCGCCGATTTCGCCACTGACAGCATCTTCCTTGAGCGTTTCCGCCGTGAAGCCCATTCCGTCGCGCAGATGAACAACCCGAACATCGTGAACATCTACGATTCGGGCGAGGAAACCGTCACCACGGAAACCGGCGAGATCGAGCATCTGCCGTATCTGGTGATGGAGTACGTCAAGGGTCAGACCCTGCGTGACATCCTCAAGGTGAATGGCGCGCTGAGCCAGCGCGACGCCGAGCAGGTGATGATGGGCGTGCTCAACGCGCTCGAATACTCGCACCGCATGGGCATCATCCACCGCGACATCAAGCCCGGCAACATCATGATTTCCGAGCAGGGCGTGGTCAAGGTCATGGACTTCGGCATCGCCCGCGCGATCGACGATTCCGCGGCCACGATGACGCAGTCGCAGGGCGTCGTCGGCACCGCGCAATACCTGTCTCCGGAGCAGCGCGCGGCGAAAGCGTCGACATGCGTTCCGACCTGTATTCCGCCGGCTGCGTGCTGTACGAAATGCTCACCGGCCGGCCGCCGTTCACCGGTGATTCGGCGGTGGCGATCGCCTACCAGCATGTGTCGGAAGTCGCCACTCCCCCAAGCACGATCGTGCCGGGCCTGCCGAAGATGTGGGATTCGATCTGCGCGAAGGCGATGGCCAAGGATCGGCAGAACCGGTACGCCACCGCTTCCGAGTTCAAGAACGATCTGCTGACGTTCATGAACGGCGGTGTGCCGATGGCTGCCGCGTTCAACCCGTTGACCGACCTGACCAACATGAAGGCCCGCAAGCAGGCCGAAATGGATGCCGCCACCGTGCCCATGGCGCCGGCGACGGATGCGCCGACGCAGGCGTTCAATCCGGTCACCGGCCAGTTCGAGGCCGTGCCGAATCCGAATGGCGGAGTCGAAACGAAGACCCGTGCGGAACAGCGTGCCAAGGCCGCGCAGGAGCGCAAGAAGAAGCAGATCATCATCGCTTCCGTAATCGGCAGCATCGTTGTTTTGCTGGCCGTCATCGGTATTTTCTTCGCGTTGAACGGGCATAAGAACACTGCGGATCTGGTGTCCGTGCCGGACTTCACCGACACGTCGAACATTTCCCAGGCGCGTGTGGAAGAACAGCTTAAGGCCCTTGGTCTGAAGCTTGACGCCCGTGACGATTCCACGTCCAGCCAACCGAAGGGCACCATCACCAAACAGAACCCGAAGGGCGGCAAGAAGGTGGCGAAGGGCTCCACCGTCTCCGTATGGTTCTCCACCGGCCCGCAGGCGGTCAGCGTGCCTGACGTGTCCGGCAAGACGCAGGAGGAAGCGAAGGGCATTCTTGAGGCGGCAGGCTTCAAGATCGGCAATGTCATGACCGTGGACAGTGCTCCATCGAGAAAGACAAGGTGGTGAACACCAATCCGGCCGCGCATTCGAAGCAGACCAAGGGCACCATCATCACGCTGTATATTTCGTCCGGTATGACCAAGATTCCGGATGGTCTAGTAGGCCAGGCCAAGGATTCGGTCATCGCGCAGCTCAAGCAGGCTGGTCTGACGCAGATCACCATCGAAAGCGAGTATTCCGATTCGGTGCAGTCCGGTGCAGTCACCCGCATCGATCCGGGTTCCGGCAGCACCGTCGAGGCGGGAACGGCCGTGACCATCTGGGTGTCCACCGGCAAGCAGCAGGTGAGCGTGCCGTTCGTTGCCAACTCCACACTTGCCGAAGCAAAGAGCATTTTGGAGGCCGCCGGATTCCAGGTAAGCGTCAACGGGCCACAGGACGACGATGCGACCGTCGTGTCGATGTCTCCGAATGGCGGCAGCCAGGCCGACAGCGGATCGACCATCACGCTGACCACCAAGAAGTCATCCAGCGACACCCCCAGCACCGACACAAGTAACGGCAACAACAGCAACAACCAACAAGGCAACTAACAAAATCAGGGGAGGGAGCGGCTCAAAGCCGCTCCCTCCCCTTTCTCTTTCCCTCAAAAAACAAAAGCAGCCGAAGGCAGCTCCATAAAGCCAAAGGAGCTTTGCTTCCCGCAGTCTGTTCACGACCGTAAGCTTGGCCGAACGGCCTTGAGTGTGTCGTGAACAGGACCTGCGGGAAGCAAAGCGGCACCGCAAGCAAACAAAAGCAAGCAACAGCCATCGCCGTCACTCACCACTCTTCATCACTCACTCATTCATCGCAAAAAATCGCAATTCAGCAAGCTCAAAAAAGAAAACTACTCGCTCACCTTAGGCTGCAATCCAATCGACTTCTCCACTGCCGACTCCTGCCCACACACCTTAAGCCAGTTCGCCAACAGCCGATACCCGTCCTGGGTCATGACGGATTCCGGATGGAACTGCACCGCATACATCGGCTTGTCGCGATGCTTGATGCCCTGCACGATATGATCGTCCTGCGTCCACGCGGTCACCACCAGCTCGTCCGGCACGGAATCCGGTTCGACAGCCAGGGAATGGTAGCGCGTGGCGGTCATCGGATTGGCCACGCCGTCGAAGATCTCATCGTCGATATGCTCCACCAAACTGGTCTTGCCATGCATGATGGTCGGCGCGTGGCTCACTGTGGCACCGAACACTTCGGCCAATGCCTGCATGCCGAGGCACACGCCGAACATCGGCTTGTTCTGCGCCGCGCACAGGCGAATCATGTCCTCACTAGCGCCGGATTCCGATGGAGCGCCAGGACCGGGGGAAATCAGCACACCGTCGTAGTCGTCGATCACGCCCGGGGTGGACGGGTCGATCGCATCGTTACGTACCACGGTCACTGTGGCACCAAGCGTCTTCACATAGCCGACAATCGTGTAAACGAACGAATCGTAGTTGTCCACGACCAGAATACGTGCGGAATCGGTCATCATGCTCCTATCAACGTTTGAACAGCAGTGTACGTGCGTTCCGTGCCGCAGCAACGTCCGCGTCTCACGCAGCGGCAGCCTTTAGATGGCCGTGTAGTTCGACATCTCCTGCAGCATCGGAATAGTCGACGCGGCCCACGGGAACAACCATTCGAAGCACGATGCGGCCGCTGCGAAAACCAGCAGCAGCACCAGCAGCAGACGGATCGGCAGCACGCCCGGCTGCAGTCGCACCAGGCTGCCGTACAGGCTGAAATCGGCCTTCTTTCGTCTTCCTGCGCGCACGTCGGCGAGATACGGCCATCGCCAGGCGACGGCGGCGGAAATAAATATGATCACGTATGCGGCGAGCGCGCCGAAGATCCACGGTTTCAGCGTATCGATCGACGACAGGAACGACGACTGTTCGTTGTTGACGAATTTGACTGTGCCGTTGGCGTTTTGGGAGGCCAGTTCCTGTGGGATGCCGTCGGCGACCTTCGCCCAGTAGGAGAATTCGGCGTAGCTGATCCAGCGGTGCGTCGGCGTGGAGTATTTCGGTTCGCAGGTGGTCATGGTCAGCATGCGTTTGGTCGGTGCTGCGCCGGGGTTTTCGGGGTTGGCCGCCACCACTTCGGTCTGTGTCGGCAGCACGATTTTGTAGCTGGTGTAGTGGTACACGTACCAGTAATCCTGCGTGCGGACGATGATCGGGTCGCCTTCCTGCAGTTTGTCGACGTCGCCGAGCGGCTGCCCGTAGCCGTTGCGATGGCCGGCGAAGGCGAAGTTGCCGATTTGTCCGGGCATCTGCGAATCCGTGTAATGGCCCAATCCGTGCTTGTTGAGCTGTGTCAGGTCCGTGCCTTCCACCAGGTTGCGCTGCCATTGGCTGCCGAATCGCGGTATGTAGATTTGGGCGATGAGTTCGCCTTCCGTGGCGCTTTGCGGCTGTACAGGCGGGTCACCCTGCTGTGCCTTCGCCACGGTGACGTTGCCGGACTTTCCTGGATCAGACCAGGATACGGATTGGCGGGTTTCGATCTGGTTATGCTCCGACTGCACGCCCGTCCACCACATCTGCCATGCGATGTACAGCGCGCAGATGGCGGCGGCGGTCAGCATGAGTTCGGCGAGGATGCCGAGTATCGTCCACAGCGCGCTTTTGGTGCGTCCGCCACGGCTTGTCACATGTTTCATCGACTGTTATTTCCCCTCTTGCGATTCGCCGTTCTTGTCGTTTTCGAGCGCTTTCGCATACTGCAACGGCTGCTGCAACGCGTCGGTCGCGTCGAAATGCAGTTTCGTTTTCTCGTCGACCTGCCATCCCAGGCCGAACGCGCTCACGTACTGCTTGTAGATGGACACTTCCTCGGAATCGTCGAGCGCTTTTCTCATGCCCTCCACTGGTCCGATCGCCGAGATTTTGAACGGCGGCGAATACTTCTTGCCTTGCAGCAGCAGCACGTTGCCGGAGCAGCGCACGGCGGAGTTGAACAATACGCGCTGGTCCATGATCTGCATGGATTCGGCGCCTCCCGCCCACAGCGCGTTGACCACGGCTTCGATGTCCTGCTGGTGAACCACGTAATCGTTGATGTTGGCGCTGGATCCGTTGGCGTCGACCATGTTCTCCCATAGCGGCGAATCGTCGAGCGTCACCACCAGTCCCGGGCCTTCCACGGCGGGGAGCATGGTGCCGTTGCCGGCGCTTTCGCTGTCTTGCGATCCGTCGACGTTCTGGCTGTCGAGTGTTTTGCTCAGATCGTTGACTCTGGTGCTCAGCGCATCGATTTCGGACCGTAGCGAGTTCACTTTTTTCACGCGCTGTTCCACGAGTTCGGCGGTATCGTTGCTCACCACCACGGAACGGTTGACGCGCAGGTTGGTGGACAGCAGGAATCCGGAGAACAGCAGCACGAGGAACGCCGCGACGCCGGCCGCCTTCGACCGTTTCGCGCTGTGCTTTCCGGTATGCTTCGCCATACGCGCCTTTCCAAACCTGCCTGAATCCGCCGGGTTTCACTGAACAATTGTCCTGATTTTGAACAGTTTTACGCCGTGAGTTCGCCGCTTTCGAGTCTACCCACTATTATGACTTTTAGCCTATTAAAGGAGACTATGCTGATGGCTGACGAAGAGCTGCACGAAACCACCGCGGATGACCAGAAGGATCTGCAGTCCGCCGACGACACCGCTGCCGTCGAGGAAATCACCGAAGATGTCGTCGACAAGACTTCCGTTGACGAGGACCAGTCCGACGATGACGATCTCGATATTCCTATGGACCGTGTCGAAGCGGTGCTGAACGCCACCGTTGATAAGGATTCGCTGTCACCGCAGATGCAACGCATGATGAACCGTCAGGCGGAGAACACCCGCCGTGTGGAGGAAAGCATCAAGGCACCAAGTCCAACCCGCGCTGGTTCGTGCCGCTGTTCTGCGCGCTGATGATCATCGGTCTGGTGTGGGCCGTGGTCTACTACCTGACCACCGATTATCCGATTCCGCACATCGCGCTTGGAACCTGGCCATCGCGTTCGCAATCATCATGGTCGGTTTCATTATGACCATGTGGTGGCGCTGAGTCGGTTTTCTCCGTTTCACCTATCCCATCGAAGCTTATGTAAGAGACGCCGGGTCCATTGCGATCCGGCGTCTCTTTTATCCGCTTCAACCACTTTACTTACCGCGTCTGCATCGCCCCGCTTCAGCTTTAGGAAAAGCGGTTTCCTGCCGAGTGGAAAGCCGCCGCTTACCCGCCGATTATCTGCTGATTTTTGCCGTCCGAATCAGCACGTGGTCGCCGCCTTGCATGGTGGTGCCGAACAGGTAGGCGTCGCCGCCGTCGGCGAGCTTGAGTTTCTTGCGCAATTGCGGCGCGGTGAGTGGGAAATTACGCACGGCGATGTTGGCACGGTCCAAGCCGGACAGCAATCGCTTCAACTCCTTCTTACCCATACCGCCGATCGTTTCAATCGCAAAACCGCGCCCCGGAAAACCATCGACCGGCTCGTCCGATACGAACAGGTGGCTGCTCGGGCCGATTTGCACCGCCCCGAATCGCGCTTCCACCACGTCGAAGCAGCCGGCCTTCATGATCGACGCGTTCGGCTCGTACAGGTAACGCAGCTCGTGCGGCAGCGGCGCGTCCCCGATGCGCAGGCCGCGCGTATAGGCGGCCGCATCGTAGTCGAGCCGCTGATCGTCGTTCACGCAGTACACGTGCGGCGCGCGCGTGTCTGCCGCTGCGGCATCGGACGTTATCCCGGCAACCTTGCCGTCCAGCACCAGCAGCAGTTCCTTGCATTCGTTGCCGGTGGAGACGATGTGCACTTCGGCCACAGTGCCCGCGAAATCGTCGACCGCCTTGCGCCAGTCGAGCATCGGCGACAGTTTGATCATCACATATCGTGCCTTAGCCAGCAGCAGATCGCGCAGCGCCAGCACGTCGGGCGTGCAGTCCTCGATCGCGTAGGTGCGGGCGCCGTGCTCGTCGCGGCGGGCCGGGTCGATGTAGATCAGTTGTACCGGCTCCATCGCACGTAGGTATTCGACGCCGTCGCCGCACACCACCTGTGCTTGCGTGAGGCCCAGCGCCGCCATATTGTGCGCGGCCAGTTCGCATAGATGCGATTGGCGTTCCACGTACGTGGCGTGACCGAATCCGCGGGCGAGATATGAGAAATCGACGCCGAATCCGCCTGTCAGGTCCGTCATGGTCGCGTCGTTGGCCGTCTGTCCCGCCGATTGCGGCAGAGATCGCAACAGACGCCGGGCGATTTCGGCCTTGTATTGCGCTGTGAACTGCGATGAGCACTGTTCCATGGAAATATGCGCGGGATAGACGATATCCGCGCAGGCGGCCCATTGCGGCAGTTTGTTGCGGGCGATTTGCAGCCCGCGATCTGGTCGAGCGCGGCCGGCAGGTCGAGGTCCGCCGTCCGTTTGGTTTTGAGCGCCAGGTCACGCACGTCTTCATTGCGATGCGCCTCGGCGAAGGCGCGCGTCACGTCGTTGAGCAGTGGTCCGTCACTCATGGTTCCTCTCCCCTTCTTCGCGAGTATCTGCCATGTCGCACGCATATCGTCGCACGCGTATCCTGCGTCCGTGGCGCATCGGTATTGCGTCCTTGTCGATTGCCTTCGTCATCTTATCTTTCCTGTGGATAACAAGTGGACAAATGTGGATGAATGTGGATAACGCCCATATTTTGTGCCTGAGTCAACGTCGCACCACGAAATATCGGCGGCGATTTTCCCCATTTTTGTGGGGTGTGGATATCGGTTATCCACAATTTTCACATAGGAAATTCCTTATGTTCCGCCATTTTGTGAATATCCTTGTGGATAATCCACCACGTTATCCCCGACTTACCCACAGGTCTGACCTCACTTATCCACAAAGTTATCCACGGATGTGGAAAACTACATGTTTGTAGTTCCCGCATTACTGGTACAGAAGTGACATATGCATCAGCGGATTGCCGGCGTTGCATCCCACGATGATCGCCACGACCACCACGAACACCGTGATGCCGTACACCGTGGTGCGCCACGCCAGGCTTTTGCCGCGGAACGCATGCAGGCCGGTGACCAGCAGCCACGCAAGCACGCCGCCGACGATGAATCCGCGACATGCGCCTGCCATGCAATGCCCGGCGTGATCACCGGCATCAGGAAGTTGATCAGCATCCAAATCAGCATCGAACGAATATCGATGCCTATTCTCCTGTACACCACCAGAATCGCGGCGAACAGGCCGAACAGCGCGCCGGACGCGCCATATGCGGCGGTCATCCATCCCGACGGCGAGCACACGGCCCACACCATCAGTCCGGCGCCGCCGCCCAATCCGGACAGCAGGTACAGCGCAAGATACGGCCAATGCCCCATCATGCGTTCCAGCACGGGCCCCACGCACCACAAAGTAAGCATGTTGAACAGGATGTGCCACAGCGAGGTCGGCTGGTGCAGGAACATCGAGGTGATGAAGGTCCACGGGTGCCGGACGGCCGTGGCGGGCAGCAGCATGCCGGCGTTCACGAACGCGTTGCCGCCTTCGGGCCAGACGAGGAAGAGAACCGCTTCGATGGCCCACACCACGATGCAGATCGCCATGATGGCGGTGGTGATGACCGGGTCGCCGTTGCGCCACCGGTATCGCAGCGATCGGGCGGAGAACAGATCCTTGAACGATGGGGAATCGGGAAACAGACTGAATCGTTGGTATGCCATAGCTCAACACTACCGGCACATGCGGTATTTTCCGGCGCGTAAATCCACCCAATCGACACATTCCACGAATTAAGATAGGAACAGAGCTGGCTTGAACGAGCAGGTCAGCCAGTGTTTGGAAACCTTGAAAGGAGCCGTCATGGAGAACAAGTCTTCTAACGGTTGGAAGTTCTTCGCACTGCTCTTCGGAGCTTTGCTTGCTGGCGTCGTCGGTCTGTACATCTACAAGCAGCAGAATCCCGACTATGACCCGTGGGAGGAACCGTGGGAGAACAGCTCCTCGCCGGTCGACCTGGGCCTGACCAAGGACGCCGAGCCGGAGGCCGACGCCACTGCCGCCGCTCCTGCCGCTGAGCCGGAAGCCGCCTGATTTCGCCTTTCCCGGCACACCTATGCCGCGTTGGGTTTGTTGCTTCGCCCTGTATCTTGCGATACAGGGTTTTTCTTTTGCTTTTGCGATTGCGATTGACTTGCGGCCTTCCGTCGTACTGTCGCTGTATTGCCACGTACGTCCGGCACGTACGTTCGGGCACTACCGGCATACGCAATCGGACATGCGAAAAACATACGAAAAGGCCCTTGGAAAATCCCAAGGGCCTTCGTCGTCATCACTTATCCGCCCATTGCGAAACGGACGGAGCGGAAGCGATCATGCGTGCGCCGGCGATGCCGGCGACGTTTCATGACCGCTCCATAATCACTTGAGCGGACCGGTGTGCCAGATGCGCTCGAGGTAATCCTCGATGGAGCGGTCGGAGCTGAAGTAGCCGGAGTTGGCCACGTTGAGCACGGCCATGCGGCTCCACTTCATCGGATCGCGGTAGGTTTCCTCGATCTGGGCCTGGATGTCCATGTACGCGCGGAAGTCGGCGAGCGTCATGAAGTAATCCTTGTTCAGCCAATCGTTGACGAGGTCCTTGTAGGTGTCCTTGTCGCCGTCGGAGAAGGTGCCGTCGGCAACCATATCGATGGCGGCCTTGAGCTGCGGGTCCTTCTCGTAGTACTCGCGGGACAGACCCTTGGTGTCGTAGCCCTTGGCGTACAGCGCGGAGACTTCCGGCTCGGTCATGCCGAACAGGAAGAAGTTCTCGGCGCCCACACGCTCGCGGATCTCGACGTTGGCGCCATCGAGGGTGCCGACGGTCAGAGCGCCGTTGAGGGCGAACTTCATGTTGCCGGTGCCGGAGGCTTCCTTGCCGGCCTGGGAAATCTGCTCGTCGAGGTCGGTGGCCGGAATGAGGTTCATGGCCAGCTCGATGTTGTAGTTCCACGGGAAGTAGACGTTCAGCTTGCCCTTGACGTCCGGGTCGTTGTTGATGACGCGGGCGACGTTGTTGATCAGCTGGATGGTCTGCTTGGCCAGGTAGTAGCCGGAGCGGCCTTAGCGCCGAACACGATGGTGCGCGGCATGATGTCGTCGGCGGAGACCTTGCCGGACTTGATGTCGCGTAGTCGGCGATGACGGACAGGATCTTCAGGCCTGGCGCTTGTACTCGTGCAGACGCTTGACCATGGTGTTGATCATGGTGTTCGGGTCGATGTCGAAGCCGTACTTGCGCTTGGCGAAGTTGGAGAAGTCGACCTTGTTGGCCTGCTTGACGGCGGCGAACTTCTTGACGAACTCGTCATCGTCGGCCAGCGGGATGAGGCCCTTGAGCAGCTCGAGGTCGGACAGCCACTTGTCGGTGCCGAGGCCCTCGGTGATGACGTCGGACAGACGCGGGTTGGCCAGCTTGATGAAGCGGCGAGGGGTCACGCCGTTGGTCACGTTGGTGAACTTGTCCGGGTAGACGTCGGAGAAGTTCTTCAGGGTGACGTCCTTGAGCAGCTGGGAATGCAGCTCGGCCACGCCGTTGACGTGGGAGCCGCCGTAGGAGCCAGGAACGCCATGCGCACGGAGTCGCCGGTGTAGATGGCCATGTCCTTGATGGTGGCCTCGTCAACGCCCTTGGCCTTGAGCTCGGCCTCGAACTGGTCGTTGATCTTCTCGATGATCTCGAGGTGACGCGGCAGCAGTTCGCCGATGAGCTTGGACGGCCACACTTCCAGGGCTTCCGGAAGCAGGGTGTGGCAGGTGTAGTTGAAGGTCTTGTTGGTGATCTTCCAAGCGGTGTCCCAATCGTAGCCGTACTCGTCCATGAGGACGCGCATGAGCTCCGGAATGCCGATGACCGGGTGGGTGTCGTTGAGCTGGAAGGTGATCTTGTCCGCGAAGGTGGTCAGATCCGGCTTGTCCTGGCCCGGGTAGAAGACGCGGATGGCGTCGTGGATGGAGGCGGACACGAAGAAGTACTGCTGCTCGAGGCGCAGAGCCTTGCCTGCGGGGTGGAGTCTTCCGGATACAGGATCTTGGAGATGTTCTCAGCCTCGACCTGCGGCTTGACGGCGTCCAGATACTCGGACTTGTTGAAGGTGAGCAGATCGAACTCGTCGTAGCTCTTGGCGGTCCACAGACGCAGGGTGTTCACACGGCCGGAGGCGTAGCCGGAACCATGTAGTCGACCGGGACGGCACGCACGGACCAAGCCGGCTTCCAGACCTTCTTGCCGTTCTCTTCGACGACTTCGCCGCCGAAGGAGACCTTCTGGTCGCGGTTGTAATCGATGTGGCCCCACGGCTCTTCGTTGGCCAGCCAGTAATCCGGGGTCTCGATCTGCTTGCCGTTCTCGTCGAATTCCTGCTTGAAGATGCCGTACTTGTACTGGATGCCGTAACCGAACGCCGGCACGCCAAGGGAGGCGAGGGAGTCGATGAAGCAGGCGGCCAGACGACCCAGACCACCATTGCCGAGGCCCGGCTCGTATTCGGCGTCGATGATTTCCTGGGCGGAGAATCCGAGGTCCTTGACGGCCTTGTTGAACTGATCGGTCAGGCCGGCGTTGAGCAGCGCGTTCTCGAGCTGCTTGCCCATGAGGAACTCAGCGGACAGGTAGCCCACGGCCTTGGTGTTGCCGTTGACCATGTCGGCCTGGGTCTTCATCCAGGAATCCACGAGATGGCGACGCACTGCGGCGGACGCGGCAACGTACACGTCGGCCGGCTTGGCCTGCTCGACGGTGACGCCCTGGGTGTACTTCAGCTGCTCACGAATCTCGTCAGCGAACTGTTCCGCGGTGACCGCGGACTTCGGTGCGGTAATTTCAGTCATTGATTGACTCCCTTTGACGGATACTCTCCAGGAACATTATGCCTTACTTCAGCGTCCTTGCATTTGCGGCCGCATGAACACTAAGTAACATCATGCATACGTTCTCATGTACAGCATACTACGTAATCATAAAAAGACGAAATTCCCAGCAATCGTAAGCCGGCATTCGTTTGCAAAAAACATTGCAAAAACTGCAAACGCAACGCATGGCGCCCATTAAGCGAGGGCACCACAATCGCAGGAAAAACGCCCCTCAAACCCCTATTTAGTTACGACTACATCGTTTGCAAAGTTCCATCATAGTCGTTTGCGGGCTGCACAATACCGGTATGGCTGTCATACGAGAACAAGACTTGGGCAAAGGACGCGCCGCCTTCGAACAGTGGCAGGACGCGGCGCACAACATTTTCAGCGAGCAGCTGCCGGCCGATGACGACGCCGCTTTCGATTTCCGGCTCAACTTCTCGCCGCGTCTGCCGCGCCAGCTGTGGGCGATGGCGGTGCGCTACTCGCTATACCTGCTGGAAAAGAAGGCGCCGGGCGAAGGCGTGGAGGTGCGCGTGGCACCGTGGGGCGCCATCAAGATCCTCGACGGGCCGGCGTCCGATCCGCACAATCTCACGCCGCCGGACGTCATCGAACTGGACCCCGACGTGTGGATGAGGCTCGCCACCGGCATCACCAGCTGGGACGAGGAAAAGGACGCCGGGCGCATCACCGCCGTCGGCGAACGCGACGATCTGAGCGGGTTGCTGCCGCTGGCATAGGAATAGATCGCGGCGCGGCGCGACCGGCGATGGTTTGCGGGACGAGCACGACAATCGCCCGACAATCGCAATCGAAATAATAAAAAATGGCCCGCGGTCGAAACCACGGGCCATTCGTTGAAAAAATCTGTGCAGTCAGTCCTGCTTCTTCGGCTTCAGCGCGCTGGGCACCGGCATCGGGATGGGCTTGTGCGGCTTCGACGCGGCCTTTGCCGCCGGAAACTCGCCACTCGTGGCCTTCGCCGCGGCTTCCGCGGCCCACTTGGCGTATTCGTCAAGGTCATCGGCGGAATCGGAAGACGTTTGGCCGTCCCCAACGGTCTCATCTTCGGCGTCCACATCGTGAGAATACTTGGCTTCGATATCGGCAAACGGGTCGAAGGAACCAGAACCGGGCTCCTGCGCACCGAGCTCCTTGGCAAGCTCATCGTAATCGGTGTCGGTGGTCAGGTACTTGAGCTTTCGGGCTATTTTCTGCTGTTTGGCTTTCTGACGTCCGCGGCCCATCTGACCCCCTGAAATTACTGTGCTATCAATTCATCAAACAAGAGAGTACCACTTATTGCGCATTATTTCGTTGTCGGCTCAGACTTTTACGATAAAATCGTTGATTTTCTTAAGAAAAGGACACGTATGACGGACGAAACCCAGGAGCAGCAGATCACTGCTGTCGGCAATGAAATGAGCGCCAGCTTCCTCGCCGCAAAGAAGCGTTCGAACGCGACGCTGGCCAAGCTGGAGGAGCATCCGGAGAAGTTCACCATGCTCACCGGCGACCGTCCGACCGGCCGTCTGCACCTCGGCCACTACTTCGGCTCCATCCGCGAGCGCGTGGCCATGCAGAACCGTGGTGTGAACTCGAACATCATCATCGCCGACTACCAGGTGATCACCGACCGCGACACCACCGAGCACATCGAGGACAATGTGCTCAACCTGGTGCTCGACTACATGGCCGCCGGCATCGACCCGAACAAGACCATGATCTTTACCCATTCCGCCGTTCCGGCCGAGAACCAGCTCATGCTGCCGTTCCTATCCCTGGTCACGGAGGCCGAGCTGCACCGCAACCCGACCGTGAAGTCCGAAATGGAGGCTTCCGGCCATGCGCTGACCGGCCTGCTGCTCACCTACCCGGTGCATCAGGCCTGCGACATCCTGTTCTGCAAGGCCAAACGTGGTG